>Ga0209656_10000231_pt1 | contig 37384 bp, 34 predicted proteins | sample BogFormECP12_OM2_FD_188239 | JGI IMG/M metagenome (GOLD analysis project Ga0209656, IMG submission 188239) | Bog forest soil microbial communities from Calvert Island, British Columbia, Canada - ECP12_OM2 (SPAdes) (version 2) | ecosystem: Environmental > Aquatic > Freshwater > Wetlands > Bog ...
GCTGGCTCTTTCCCAATTACCGCTAAAGCTTGGCACGAAAACCAGACAAAAATGTGGGAAGGAGTACTCAGCGGAGAAGGGGGAATTCGTATCTTGGAAGATTCTTTGCACCCGCTGGCTTGATGCCATACGGCTAAGGGGAGGGGAAGATAAAGAAGTCTATGTAACGCTCAGTCCGCGCTTCGAGCGCGTCTGGAAAGAAACGACGAAACGTCCTTTGGACTACATTTCCCAGAAACCGGCCAATATCGGACTGCGAAGGGCGAAAAAGCACGTAACGGTCGGAACTAAGCGCAATTCGTTGGAGCGGCTTCGAAAAGTGATCGGGCTGGAGTCGGTAAAAATGCGGATGGAAACGTCATCCAAGAGGCTCCCCTGCCAGTATGGGCGAACTTCCGCCAGAGGGCGGTGGACACCGCGATTGCCGAAATCAATCGGAAGACGGACCTAAATATTGAACTGGAGTCACTGGTGCGATCAAAACATCGGCGGGTAACGTCGGTGACTTTTGCGATTAAGGAGCAAGCGGTGCCGGACGGTGACTCAAAAGGGAAAAGTGGCAATTTAAAGCCGAGCGCGGCGGACAGCACTAAATCGCGTTGATGATCCCAGAGAGCCCAATATCCGCTCAAATAGTTGGAAAAATTTTTTCCTATTTTGATTTCGGAGAAGTGATGTCTTTTATGTTATGTCGGACTGTTTTGACTTCGCAGAGCGCAAGTTTCATTTAGAGTGCTCATCGCTACAATTCGAACGCCAAGGCCAGCAGCCGCTCAAGTTTTGGGGACCGGGACACATCTCTCAAACCGGCGACGGACAATTGGAATACGTAGCTCACGTCGATGCTGAAGTGGCGCAGCGCATAAAGGCCATCCACAAATCGGCATTTTCTCGACCATCGGGCACGATTCTTAAGGACGAAGACTATTTCAAATTGGAGATCACCTCGTATCCAGGACCATCATGGGCGGGAATGGTAGCCGAGCCAAATTTAAGGACAGGACTTCGCGGTCCAGGTATCGTCTCCGGCTCCGTTCATGAAGTTCGCAGTGAATATCAGCTACCAGGCGAAGTACTCGGCGATTATGCATTTCTGTTTTTGCCCAATTGCATCGACTTTCCCGTAAACTCGACGACACAGACCCTGATACTTCGGAACCAGATAGAAAGTAACAAAACTTCAGCCCGTGATTGCGCGGCTTTTAAGATTGGCCAAGAGGATTTCCTCATCTATAACAACGGGCAGCACACGGAAATCGAGTGTACGCTGGAAAAAGATTCTATTGAAATCAATCGCCATCTACGAATTCGGGAGGCGTTGGAATTTGCCTTGGCCCAACTAATCATCCCCTGCGCTTTCGAGCTAATATCCGGAAATAAAAAGACAACCATATTGCGGTCATCTGTTTTCGGACCGGAATGGAAGAATAAGCAAGATCCTCCCTTGAGGTTTGATAACGTTCCTCTCCGACCTGAGGTATATTCAATCGTCGAGAGTTATTACAGGGCTTTTCTTGATGAACACGGCGAGGAGAGCCATCAGATCTCCGCCGGTGTATTTTCACTCATCAAAACAGCGCGTGGGCCTCTCGAACTACAAACTTTAGCCGCTTCCGTGGCGGCGGAGACTCTTATTGAGGCCAGTTTTCCAAATATTGTGCCTCGCAATGATACTTTTCGGCCTGAAGTGAAAAACTTCGCGGCGGCTCTCGACCAAAACTCTTTGTCGCAGACATTTTATTCCAGATTGAACGGCTGTCTGGATTCATTACTGGAAACACGCAACTCGGATCTGCTGCGCGAGTTTACGCGGCGATACAGTTTAGAACAGCGTGTTTTCGAATCGTGGCGACATCTTCGCAATAAGTCCGCGCACGGCGGTTTAGTTTCTACGAGTAAGTTCGATGAAACATTTCGAAAACTGTGCGATGTGCACCATCTCTGCTACAGCATCGTTCTCGCGTTCATCGGATATAAGGGGCCTCGCACCAACTACGCTCAGTCTGGCTTTCCGATTGAAAACTGGAATCCCAATGTTGCATCAGATCGTTAACGCTTCATATCTTCCGCAATCGCCGCGAATTGCTCCAGTGCTGCTTCCAATTCCTCGGCTATTTCCAAAGCGAGCACGTCAGGATCAGGAAGGTTGGCGCTGTCTTCGAGCGACTCATCCTTCAGCCAGAAGATGTCGAGATTGACCTTGTCGCGCTTGAGCAGCTCATCGTAGGGGAAGCACCTGAAGCGCTCGTTTTCGGTGCGTTCATGGCGGTTCTCGGAATGGAAGCATTCGACGAACTCGTCCAGATTAAAGCGTTTCAGCGTTTTCTCTTTCAGAGTGAAGTGTTGGTTGGTGCGCAGGTCGTAAATCCAAAGTTTTTCGGTCCACGGTTTTTCGCTGGCGGGTTTTCGGTCGAAGAACATCCCTCAGTTCATCCAAAGGCCCTGTTTTCTTGAAGTTCAAAGCTCGGGGGGGGCAAAAAGTACAGAATAACGGACAATTCACCATTACTTTTCTCCCCAGTATCTCTGCAGTTCCCCGAATAAAAAACGCCTCTTAGGATTCCCCTTGTCGTCACTCCATGGGACTGATCGACCACGGCTACATCAAATCGTATGCATAGAGCGTCAAAATCTCTTTCCCTGCCCGGGGCAAACAGGCAATTGAGCCCCTATCTGGTCGCGCCGAACGCTTTTACTTCAAATACCAGGGCGCTACCCAACCGCGCGGGTGTCGACTTCGCGCCAAACTTTCGCGCCAGAGTGCGATCAACCGCGTCTTCACGTCGACTAGTCTCAGGCGACCATGCAGTGCGTGCCTTAGATTGCGAATCCTTGGCCGGATGACTCGCGCAGTGTCTTGCCGCTGCACTGAAGACATTGGACTAGCGCTCGCCTGCGTTTCGGGCTGATATGTTTCGGAAGTCAGGGCGGAAACAGCAGTCCGACTCGGCGCTGGGGATTCTGTCAGCGGAGAAGAATTTTGCCCTGGATAAATTACTGTGTCCGTACGGTCAATGCTGATCGTCTGCCCCGAATTCATTGCGCTGCTCGTGCTCTCTGCGTTCACGGTTCTGACGTCGGAAAGCGCGGCGGGATTGGAATTCACAGCTGCGTCGTCACTAATTAAATTCTCCTCCATTGCATGGTCGGCTGCATTCTTCTCCGGTTCTTGAACCGCGACCACCACAGCTCCAAGAATCGTGCAAATCAGAAGTCCCGACGCAACCCACATCGTTTGGCGATCGTACCTTCGGAGCACGTCATTCCTGTAAGCGATCAGATCTTTACCGCTCACTGGTGGAGACGCACAAAATCGCCCCACGCCCACGCTGTGCTCGGGGATCTTCTTTGGATTTTCGCGGCCCAGATTCGATTCCATGGTCGATATGTAGATCATCAAAAAATCATCGAATTTGCAAGGTCGCAGACTATCGGGTGGGCCCCTGAACAGGAAATCAGGGATCGATTGTAACCGACCGAGATTTACCCAGAGCCGTCCCCGGCTGGGGTGGACGAGCGCGAAAATCTCCTTTCAGGTTTACACGCGCGTCCAAAACGTTTTTCCTGCCTCCGAAACATCGTCCAATATTCATTGGGAACAGGAATTTATTGGTATTAACACCGGTAAAACAACGCTCTTCGTACACACCTCTACACCGTGGTCATTCACTCAGCGTTTTACTGACGGGCCTTGGATTGCTGGTTGGCTGGTCGGATAGAAAGTACCGCTGGAACAACAGTGACCGAACGGGCATCCGCCCGGAGCGCCCATCGGTGCAACACTGTCTTGTACCCTCCGCGCTCGATGGCGTTTGAGGATTATGATAGCGGGCCAGGCAATCAAGTCAGAAGCCTTTGGCGAGCATCTTTTGCCGGGATCGATTCAGCCCAGTCCGAAAGTCGCGCCCACGGGCATCCTGGCGATTCCTGGCGGAATTCCAGGTGGAGATCGATGGCTAGCGGGAAGACTATTCCTCTATGGATGAGCGACTCTTTCTCACCTAGACTCTTTGCCCACGAACTATGGTCAACCTAGAAGGCTCCTGCATCATTAAGATTGGGACTGCGACTTCTGCGACGCTTCGCGTACTCACGCTCGCGAACGAGAGTACGCCGCGCTTCGACGAACTGATGTGCGCTGTTGGCAAGCTCCTCCTGGCATTCAATATTCTGGAGCACGAGATAAAATCTGCTACTTGCTTCCTCGTCAACCCCGACCATCCGGACCTTTACAGCCCAGATAAAGAAAGAAGGTCGTTTACAAAGAGAATCAACCGCTTAAAAAACCTCTTCGCTGGGAAGCTATCGCTGGAGGACGAGGTTCGCGTAAAAGTCATATTGGACCAAGCAAAGGTATTAGCGAACGAAAGGCATTTCCCAGCTCACTCTCTTGTGTACTCCTCGGGTGACGGCGAGTTTCTCTTCCAGAAATTCGCAGAGACAATTGAATCTCAAGTCGGCACCCCAGAAGAGATAATGGCGAAAGTTAAAAAGTTGCAAAGCTGGACAGCTGAATTTGCTTATTTATTCGAACAATTATTTCCCCTTTATCCGAGCTGGTACCGGCAAGTGACTTCCAACCAGTCTTGAGATCCTGGTTTGCTCAAATCCAGGGAGGAGCGGAAAAGTAGCCTCTAACGGACCTTTAAGAGCACGTTTAAGCATTCGATCAGCCTGTCGAATCTCTTTTCATTCGCGCCCCGTCCCACAATCGTTGCAGACCCGAGCTTAGTCGTCATGGTGTGGGATTAGAGTTGAGAAATGCCTCAAGTGACATACGGGCCTGGCCCGGACATTTCTAACGTAAAAATTCCCATATGGCTGTCCAACCGACAGTGCTTCAGCGCCCGTAACGTTTGTGTCCAGAGGGTCTGGGCTAGAAGGATGTCCACGTTTGGAAATAATCTGACTGAGCGCCTCGGGACCAGGTAGGTTGATGTTCAACCCCAAAATAGCGGGTGAGTCCGCTTACACAGGTACAATCTCCGGTCGCTCGAAGGATACCTGTTGGCACAGGATTGCATCCTCACCGCTGAAGGCAATGCCTTTGTCCGCACCGTTAACGAAAATAATGCGAGCGAATTTGGGACCGTTTTCTCTCCACGTGAATTCAATTCTCATGATGCGCCTGCGAATCTCGTTGCGCAACCGCAACCGAACTTCATTAGCACCGGGTGAGTTTTGACGAATCAAATCTAGAAGCTCTTCCTTTCCGTAAAGAGCCGCGCACTTCTCCCGCGCTTCCTCAATCTGCGAAAATAGCGTCTTCTTTTGGGTCAGCAAATCAGCATCGCATATTAATATAGAGCCTTTGCCGATTCGGCCTTCTTTGATTTCAATCAAGAAATCGCCGAGACCGCGACCAGCCTTCACATGGTCACCTTTGAAGGCTGAGTAACCGGTGTCACTGTCCAGCGCATCGAGAGGCATGCCAAGCGACTTGATTTCACGGTCGTACCAGTCTTTTGCAATCTGAAACTGCCGTTCCAAGGAGTTTCCCCCGGCTTGGCTGGGATTGGAGAACCGGGCGTACGAGTAAGCTTTTTTCATCGATTACCGCTGGCTGTTTCACCAATAATAGAGTGAACAGCACCCAAATAAAGGAATTTCATTACTGAGGAATTTTAAGGCATGAGCACCGGCACGGCTATTGGTTTTGATATGGGCGCCACGAGTACCAAGACAGGCGTCGTCAACAATGGAAAGATTCTCACGAGAGGGTACGTGATTGAGACGCGGCAGGATGGAAATACAGCGGCATTGATCGACTCGTTTATCCACGAAATTCAGCGGTTGCAGCAGATCCATCCTGAAGTCGAAGCCGTTGGATTTGGTGTGCCCGGGATTATTAATCCGGTGCAAGGTGCGGTCGTGAACCTGACCAATGTGAAGGGATGGAGCAATATTCCACTGCGATCAATTATCATGGAGCGCACGCGACTTGTCGGAAATCTCGAGAACGATGCGAAAGCGATGGCCTATGCCGAGTGGAAACATGGGGCCGGTCAATCGGTCCCGAACGTCGTCTGTGTAACGCTCGGAACCGCGGTTGGGGGAGCGCTGATTTTAAACGGCCGGTTGTACCGTGGCGCAACATACGTCGCCGGCGAAATTGGCCAGACATCTATCGACTATAATGGGGTTGACTTTGTCTACGGCAATAAAGGCGCGCTCGAAGCGTACGTTGGCCATCGGCAAATCTCTGCTTTCGCAAAGGAACTCTACAAGCAGCATGGGCGGAGTTTGTCCGACGACGAGGCGCACCTTGATCATTTGTCGAAAGCCGCAGACGAAGGAGACACGGTTGCGGACGATGTCTGGCGATCGGTTGGGCTTAAGATCGGTGTCGGGCTGACAAACGTCATTTGGCTTGTGAACCCCGACCGGATCGTCATTGGAGGTGGCGTGGCGAACGCGGGCGAACGGCTGCTCCGATATATTCGTCAAACCATTCAGTCGCGCTGCGAGAAAACGTTCTGGAAAAACCTCGATATCGTACCTGCGACACTGGGCAACGACGCCGGGATTATAGGGGCGGCCTCGCTCGCGCTGGAGTCCGAGTTTTTACCGAAGTGAGGCATTCCGTAAGGCAGGAGCTTGGGTAATTATTTTCAATTAAGTCAACGCGTGGTTCCGAAAATGCACCAGCTCCGGGTATCGGCACTCCCTGCCGCCTTACCTGGCTAGGGATTGAAACTCCTCTCGATCGCAAGGACGCGTGCGCGCTTAACGTCGTTCTGTCGATTCAAATCCGCCATGATACTCCGGAATTCGTTGTCAGGCTTGAAGAGATCCAGCCCGGGATCTTTAAGTCCTAACACCGGATCCGGGAAACCTCCGTTGGCTAGCAGCTCGTGAAGCTCGCGATAGGCGTCCTCCAAATGGTTCAGCAAGCGCAAACCGACAGCCAAGTCAAAGCGCATCCAGAGAGGCGACTTCGCCGTCGGTAATTTCTGACGAGCGAAGGTTACAACGCGCTCAGCTGCCTCGCGCGCGTCCGCCTCGTGACCGAGCCAGTACAGTGCTAGAGCGAGGCGAAGCAATGCCGTCGGATTCTCACTATCCGCGTTGAGTTTTACATTCATAGTGCGAATAACAGCCGGCCAATCCCCTACTTGCATGGAACAGAAAAGAGCCAAATCGGCGGCACTACTGTATTGCGTCTTGAGATCCGGAGCCAACCGGTCCACCTCCGGTAGAGCAGCCGCGTAGTCGTCGCTGTACACAAGCCGCTCACACTCCATGAAATGACGTCTCTGCGGATCGGGCTCCATATTGATGGCTCGCTGCATCCATTTTTCGGCCAACTCTTTCTCGCCGACAGTCCAGCAGATCAAGGCAAGCTGATAAGGCGCCCATGAATCATAGGGGTTCGTCACGAAGCACTTTCGAATCGACGCGTACATATCCTCTTCACGTCTGGCCTGAGTAAATTCGGCTGCCGCCATGCGGTTCGCATCCCAATCGTTGGGGGCAAGCTCCAGCGCTGTACGCACCGGTCCACTCATTTGGTCGAACCAGCCTTTGAGGTTGAAGGCGCTGGCAAGCTCGGTGTAAGCGCGCAATTGCTTAGGGTCGAGCGCAATCGCCTCCTGGCAAAGGTTGATTGCGGAATCCAACCAGAAACTTTCCCCATGGAATCGCTTCACTCGCTCGATATAGGCGTCTGCCAAGCCAATGTACGCAAGCACAAACTTCGGGTCTAGTTCCAGCGCGTTCTTGAAGCGCTCAATTGCTTGATCGTTATCCTCCTGGCGATGAACTTCCCACAATGTCCTTCCCTGGAGATAAAGGTCGTACGCAGTTAGATTTTCTGTCGGTTTGCGCTGGATATTTGTCCGTTCATCCGGCGAAAGACTTGCCTGGAGTGCGGCGGCGATCTGCTCTGCGACATCACTCTGAATAGCAAACACATCCTTCATTTCTCGGTCGTATGATGCGCCCCAGAGCCGCCGGTTCGTACGCGCATCATAAAGAATTGTAACGATCTTCACGCGATCTGCGACCCGTTCCACGCTGCTGTCCAAAATTGCGCCAACGCCCAGTTCCGCACCAATTTCGTTCAGAGGCTTGCGGTGCGCAGTTGGCGCATCCCTATAGCGAAGGATCGAACTACGCGCGATGACTCGTAAATCCGCCACTTTCGATAATTCGTAAATCACTTCCGATGTCAGTCCGTCGCTGAAATATTCGTTTTCCTTATTGTCGCTCAGGTTGTCGAATGGCAATACGGCGATGGATTTGGCTATGACCCCAGATGCGGGAAACGTCGGGCCAAAGAAATGGAGACCGACCACGGAGGCGGATGCCAGAAAGACCACGCCAATGACCGTGAAGACCGACCACTTGCCGCGCCACCACGGCGGTTGCCGAGATTGGGCAAGCTTTCGAGTTATACCGGAATTTGGCAGGTTGCCAGACTCCAACATCTTCTTCGCGGACCTTATCGCCGCTTGAAGCGAAGCCGGATCACGCGGTCGGCGAGCGGGATCTTTTTCCAACATGCACTGAAGTAAGATGACAACGGGCTCAGGAATATTTGCCAGTTGGTCGAGTGGGAGCGGGGCGCACAGATGGAAGCGAATCACCTCGTTTGTGGTGCCGCTGAAGGGAACCTTGCCCACGAGCATCTCCCAGAGAGTCACGCCCAAAGAATAAATATCCGAACGAATGTCTACCTCGCCGCCCGAACACTGCTCGGGACTCGCGAAGAGCGCAGTCCCGGCGAATGTACCCGGCATCGAAAGTGCCGGTTCAGATTGCGAACCAGATACCGCTCTGGCCAAACCGAAATCGATCACTTTGACCCTGACGCCACCGTTTTCGCCAAGGCTGAGCATAAGATTAGCCGGCTTGATATCTCGATGAACGATGTGTTCTTTCTGCGCCGCTCCCAAGGCAGCCGCAACCTGATCGGCAATATCGAGGGCCAATGCCACGTCCAGTGAGCTTTGCCGTTTAATCAGGTGGTCCAGGCTTTCACCTTCCACGAATTCCATCGCGTAGAAATAGTTGTCGTCCTTCGTTCCAAGGTGAAAAACGGAGGCAACATTTGGATGTCGAATTCGAGCCGCGGCGCGGGCTTCACGCACAAATCGACTGCGCGCTGATTCATTCTCAAGGTTGCGCGCATTGATGACCTTTAGCGCCACGAGGCAACGAAGATTCGTGTCGAGGGCCTTGTAGGTAATGCCCATCCCACCACGACCCAACTCGATCGGGGCTCCATTGTCGTGAATCAAAAGTTCATAGTGACCAAATCCGCGTGCTGAAAGCCCAGTTGCTGGTTCGTCTGGAGCCGTGTCGATCGAGTCGCCGGTGTCCGCTCTTAGCTCGGACGCCAATTCTGGATCGAGCGCGGCGCGTAACTGGCAAACTGGACATCGGTCGACGGATCGGGAAGCGGGCATTTTTGTGCCGCACCTCGGACAGGCGGAAATGGCCGCCGACTCACTCGATACCGCCGTTCCGGTTCCAGGATTTACCGTTGGCTCTCCGCAAGCGTCGTTCATATCCGGCCTTCCGCAGCGACGAGTGCGTCGCACAGCGCGTGGATTTCCTGTTCGATTTCTGCCGGGTCAGTAACCGTGCGGCCGATCTCCTCCCGCAAGATCGCAGCGTATTGTTTGCGGAACCGATGAATTAACGTCTTGGCCGCGCCGACGCCGACTCGGAGCGAATTGGCTACTTCCTCGTATGAGGGCAGGGTCTTGTCTTCCCCAACGCCGACGAAGACCCGTAACACATCGAACCGGGACATCTCGTCGCGCGCAGCGTATTCCCGACGCAAACGCTCGACCGCGTGGCCGAGCAAAGTCATTGCCCACCGCGCATCGTAAATCCTCTCCGCCGTCAAGTCATCAGCCGGTTCGAGCCCGTAGCGGCGTTCGGCATCTTCCGCATCGAGGAAGACAAATTCACGATCGCCGCCCCGTTTGAGACAACGCGCCTTGCTCGTCTCGTCCAGGATGAAATTCTGAAATGAAGCGAGCAGAAAAGATCGAAACTTACCCTTCAGCGGTCGCGCCTGTTTTAAAGCCCGATGTTCCAGTAGGTGGAGAAAGAATCCCTGGGTCAGGTCTTGAGCATCGAATGGTCCCTGCCCGCGTCGACGAGCGAATGCGTACAATGGGTACCAATATAGCCGGCAGAGTTCGCTGAGAGCCGCTTGACTACCCGGTAATTGACTCTGTGCGGCAACAAGAATTGCACTCCACCGCGTCGTGTGAAACCGCGCTGGATCGTCAGCCATCGAACCGAGTTCCGGATCCACCTGAAGCTCCAAGACTATTTAGATCAGCGGACAACTTTGCCGGCCATATGGAAGTAGGTCAAACCACAAAATCGCAGCCGTTTGGGGATTCGTGCGCTAGGCCTCGGCTGACTGGTGGGATCGTTCCGTCCGACATCTCACTGCGCAAGTTCATCACGGGAAGTAGAGCAGCCGATTCACGCGTGTTCAATGGCCCGATCGGGTAATAAACCGACAAGCCGGTCCCGCTAAAGAAGGTCGTCCGACACAACGCTTCGCTGCTCGCGTGAGCCGAGTATCTTCGCTTGGGCAATGACCGATTCTGCCTCCTCAACAAACCGGTACCCATGGCAGCTCGGGCAGGTGGACACCCGCTTGGTGACGATGGAATCGCACCCTTCACACACTTTATACAGTTCCGGTTCCGCAGCTATCTTTGCCGCTTTGGCTGCGCGTTCGCTCAGAGACATGATCTAATTTCGTCTTTTTTTGGCCGGGTTGCACGGCGATTTTTTGGGCCTTCGAAGAAATGCGGATCACGGTTCCATGTGCCGGTGTGGGACGAGATAGTTCTGCACATAGTCCGCGACCGCTTGTTCGAGAGTGAATTTGGGTCCCTGGTATCCGGTCCTCTCGAGTTTCGCGATGTTCGCTTGTGTGAAATATTGGTATTTATCCCGGATCACTTCCGGCATTTCGATAAAATCGATCTGAGACGGTAGGGAAAGTGCTGCGAACACGGCATTCGCCAGGTCGGTCCAGGTGCGCGCTTTGCCGGAGCCGAGGTTGAAAATACCGTTTGCTGTTTGTGTCACGGCAAGATGGATGGTCATGTCGACCGCGTCTTTTACGTACAGAAAGTCGCGCTTCTGCTCGCCATCTTTGAACTCCGGTTTGTAGCTCTTGAAAAGGCTGATATGGCCGGTGCCGACGACCTGGGCGTATGCTTTGTTGACAAGGCTGCGCATATCCCCTTTGTGCCACTCGTTTGGTCCGTAGACGTTGAAATATTTCAGGCCGACAATTTCGGAAAGCAGCCCACGCTGTTTCGCCCGTAAGTCGAATAACTGTTTAGAGTAGCCGTAAGCATTAAGCGGACGCAGCGATTCGATGATGGCTTCGTCATCATTCATTCCTTTCGCCCCATCCCCGTAAGTCGCTGCGGAGGATGCGTAAACAAAGCGGGCGCTGTGCGCCAGGGCCCAATCGCAAAGGACCTTCGTGTAGCGATAATTGTTTTCCATCAGATACCCTGCGTCCAGTTCAGTCGTGGCAGAACATGCGCCGAGATGAAAAACCCACCGGATCTCGTTCAGCCATGGTTTGTCAGATTCAACGGCGGCAAGAAGTTGCGCTGCCGAGAGGTAATCGTCGAAACGCAATGGCGCAAGATTCCGCCATTTGTCGTTTTTCCCAAGTTCGTCGCAGACAAGGATATTTTGAAGACCGAGTCGGTTGAGGCCCCAGACCAGCGCGCTTCCAATGAAGCCGGCACCGCCCGTGACCAGGATCCTACCTTGCTCAAGTTCATTCACAATTTGAAATCTCCAACCGATCGACGTTGATTCCGCAATAAAAAAGAATCCGAATGCTCGCACGTCGGCGAAATATTTTGTTGGTCGTGGGGATATTTTTTCTCGGTTTAGTTGCCGGAATCGCCCTGGTCATTTTCCTGCAGGCAAAGCCGCAGCCGGAACCGGACACATCCAGGCTAAAGGACTTGCTCCATAATACGGCCCAAAGTGAGATTGGTTTGCCGCCCCTCGCGGATGCCGAAGTTGAGCTGACAATTGAGCGAGGAAAACTGGACGAAGAGATTGAAAGAATTAAAACTTTGGCGGCAAAGTTCGGCGGGACCGCAGTCAAGGGAGCAGGGGACAATGCCGGTATCGATGTGCTAGCGGAGATTTCGCCACAGTATAAGGATCAATTCCTCGACGCGTTGAAGCACCCCGAAAAACAGCCTGCTACCGAAGTGAAAGCAGAGAACAGTCAAACCGCTCTGGTCCAGGTGCGACTGAAATTTCAGAGTTAACGCCTCCCGGATTGTGACTAAAATTCTTGTTACATTCGCGCTCCGGCAAGAGGGAGTGTCGTTTGAACGGCGTCTCACCCAACGGACTTCCGGCGGCGGGATGGTCGTAGGTCGGCTCAACTCGCGTGAGGTCGGAGTTACCTGGCTCGGCATGCGCCTGCACGACTATAAACAATTCGAAGGGATCATGGAGAATTTTCGGCCCGCGATAGTAATCAACTCCGGATTTGCCGGTGCGGTTCGGACGCTATTGGAGCCGGGCGACTTTCTGCTCGCAGAAAACTTCAGTTCGCCGGAAATCGTGAACGTGCTGGAAGCAGCGCCCGTTTTTGATGCGCGCGGTGCATTCGAGTCTGTCGCTGAGGTCGCAGAGCCGATGGATAAAATGCGGATTAATGCGGCGGGCAATGTTCTTGCCGTTGATATGGAGTCAGCGCAATTTACGGCGATATGCCTCGAGCGCGCCGTTCCGTTCATTACGGCAAGGATGGTCTCGGATCGGGTTGATGAAGCGATCCCAGGAGTCTTTCTCGGCAAAGGGTTAGCGCGGATGAAGGATATTTCCGACGCGTTCGGGTTCGCAGTCCGAATGATCCAATTGCGTCCGCGATTAGCCGACCGATTGACGCGGTTGATTGGGGAGGTTTGCAGAATCGTTACGGTCTAGCAGTTTTCATTTTCAGCTCCAGGAAATTCACTTTCAGAAATTGTAATCGTTTGCGATGATGAATTGTCGCATGCATGAATTGACGCGTATCGAACCGGCTACCATCGAGGATCTCCCATCGCTTGCGGAATTGCTCATGGACCTCTTTGCGCAAGAGAGCGACTTCAGGCCGGATTACAACAACCAGATGCGAGGACTGCGTTTGATTCTGGAACAACCAAGTCGTGGACGGATCTTCGTGCTTCGCAGCGCCAACCGGATCATTGGGATGATCAATCTCCTGTTTACGATCAGCACCGCTGAAGGTGGGTTCGTCATTCTTCTGGAGGATCTCATTATTGCCAAAAGCTTTCGCGGGCATGGGATGGGGAGCAAACTGTTGAGGTATGCGGTCGATTATGTCAGGCAGAAAGGCTTTTTGCGGATCACTCTCCTGACGGACCGGATCAGCGCCGGATCGCTGTCGTTTTTCGAAAAACATGGGTTCCACAGATCAGATATGGTTCCGATGCGACTTTACCTCGGGACGGCAGCCGACCTTCGTTTGCCGCATGCGTAACATAGTGGCCTGTCTCTGAAGTAATATGCTTTTCGTCGCTATCAAAATGGGCCGTCGGACTGCCTTGAAATATAGCCGACTTATCCCGCAGCTGCGGGAAGAGAGGCATGCTATTTCGGGGACGGGGCACTAGCTTTATGGCCGGCTTTGTCGACTTGGATTTCGCGAAAGTTGATGTGGATCGGCTGGAGCGTAGAGGGTTCCCTGAAGCCGTATACGCGGAGGGAAAAACTGCGGAGCATCTAAGTCAGATTCTGACAGCGCTTGCGGAGAGGAACGGTGTCGCTTTGGCGACTCGAGCCGGGCGCGAGCAATTCGACAAGGTCGTCGAAGCGAACCCGGACGCCCGATTCGAGGCGATCGGCCGCTGCATCGTGATCGAGCGAAAGCCTCTGAGGCGGTTACCCGGGAAAGTCGGGGTCGTGAGCGCAGGAACAACGGATCGGCCGGTTGTCGAGGAAGCTCGTGTGACGCTCGAGTTATTTGGCAACGACGTCGATGTGATCCATGACGTGGGGATTGCGGGTTTACACCGCACACTTGCGGCTCGGGAACGGCTCGATCAATGCTCGGTTGTGATTGTCGTTGCCGGAATGGAAGGCGCCTTGCCGAGCGTAATCGGAGGTTTAGTCAGCGTCCCGGTCATCGCCGTCCCGACAAGTGTAGGGTACGGCGCAAGCTTCGGAGGGATCGCAGCCCTGCTGGGGATGCTGAACAGCTGCTCGAGCGGTGTTACCGTCGTGAATATCGACAACGGCTTCGGAGCAGCCTACGCCGCGTCCCTCATCCAAGCCAGGGCGTTAGCGCCACTACAATTTCGGAAGAATGATCAAAAACAGAGGACTGAGCGTACGCCGGCGAACAAACGGCAAACACCGCGCCCGCTCGGCGCGGAGCCCAAAGTAGAATAGGCGTCCCGCCTGTTCAATCCCCGGACGCCGTGCTCAATCCGAGGCGGCCAAATCTCCTCGCCAGCGTACAAGCCACGCACGGTCGCCCATTCCGGAACAGGCGAGACGCCCTTTAGGTTTAGGCTCGGTAACGTTCGTGCACTGGTGGTGTTGATATCGCGACTTTGCGGAGGCCGTACGCGAATCGTTACGGGCGTGTCGTAGCAACGACCTCCTCCGCGATCTCCGTTCGTCCCGCAGTGGCGTGGTCGTGGAACACCTGTCGGATAATATCCTCAATCGGTTCCTCTTCGACGCTGAAATCGTGGATTTCGCAATTGGAAAGAATCGCCCGACAGACTTCCGTCACCTTGTTCCGTGGCACCTTCAGCTTTATGGAAGTTGCTGTCCGCTCGATCACTTCGCCCAGGTCGAATGTACAGGTCGGGGTCTGTTCGAAAGAAAATCGTAGCAGTTTGTACCCGCCGAAATTCGCGATGATCTCCGCGAGTTCACCGTCGAAGAAGACCTGACCGTGGTCGATGATGATGACCCGGTCACAGAGTTCTTCGATATCCTGCATGTAGTGGCTTGTCAAAACGGTCGAGATCAGGTTTTCCTCGCTATAGTGTCGCAAAAAATCACGCACCTTTTTCTGACTCACGACGTCGAGTCCGATCGTCGGTTCATCCAGAAACAGAATTTTCGGGCTGTGAATGAGCGCGGCGATCAACTCCATTTTCATCCGTTCGCCGAGACTTAGCTCCCGCACCATGACGTTGAGTTTGTCCCGAACATCGAGAAGATCGACGAGTTCGTCGACGATCCGCCGGAATTTGGACTCTTCGATCTCGTAGATGGCGCGGTTGAGCTCCAACGACTCCCGTGCGGGCAGATCCCACCAAAGCGCATTCTTCTGGCCAAGGACGAGGCTGAATTGGCGCTTAAAGTTTGCCTTTCGTTCCCACGGAACATAGTCCAGAACGCGTGCTGTCCCCGAAGTCGGAACCAGGAGACCGGAAAGCATCTTCAGGACAGTAGTTTTTCCGGCGCCATTCGGTCCCAGGAAACCAACGAATTCCCCTTCCTCGATTTTGAAGGAAACGTTTTTTGCGGCGTGCGTTTCGTCGTATCTCCGTACGAACAAACCTTTCAGCGCGCCAGCAAGACCCTCCTGTTTCTTGTAGGTTCGATAGGTCTTCGACAGCGCATCGGCGACGATTGCAAGTCCCATGGTGTGAACAATCGGTTGGAAGCCCTCCGGACGCAACGCAATCGGGCTCGGTGACAGTCGGGGTGGGTCCTCCCGATTGTCACCGAGCCCGATTGATATCCGTCCCGCGAAGCGGGGCGGACGAGACCACCGCTACGCAGCGGTCTTCGGCCTCGCCTTGCGAGTGCTCTTGAGATACGGCCGCAGTTTTTCGACAGCCGCCTCCGCCGTCAATCCATGCTTCTTCCGCAAAACCGCAGGCGGGCCGTGTTCAACGAATTGATCCGGCCAGCCGATTCGTACAACCGGCGTAATGATCCGCGCTTCCGCCAGATGTTCCATGACTGCGCACCCAAATCCGTTGTGGAGAACGTGATCTTCGAATGTGCAGATCGCGTCAACGCTACGAGCAAAGAATTCGAGAGTGCCTGCATCGATCGGTTTGATCCAACGCGGGTTAATTAACGCCACCGAGATACCCTCGGCTTCAAGTAGCGCGGCCGTCTGTTTGGCTACTTCGAACATGTTGCCAAGTCCGAAGAGCGCGACCTCTCGTCCGTGTTGGACAACTTCCGCCTTTCCGATCTCAAGCAATTTTGGCTGTGCTTTCGGTTTCGCCCCGGTGCCGGCACCGCGCGGGTACCGAATCGCAATCGGGCCTTGATGATAATTCGTCATCGTCCAGAGCATATCGACGAATTCTTCTTCGTCCTTGGGCTGCATGTGGACCATGTTGGGGATATGCCGCAGGTATCCGATGTCGAACAGTCCATGATGAGTTGGACCGTCGTCGCCCGATAGCCCCGCTCTGTCCATACAAAGCGCGACGTTCAGATTCTGCAATGCGATGTCATGTATTAACATGTCATAAGCGCGTTGCATAAACGTCGAATAAATCGCGAGAAACGGCTTGAAACCTTGAGTCGCGAGACCGCCTGCAAACAGGGCCGCGTGTTCTTCCGCGATTCCGACATCGAAATATTGACTCGGATGTTTCGCTGCGAAATGAAACAATCCCGTGCCGGAAGGCATTGCTGCGGTAATCGCCATGAGCTTGTTGTTCTGATCCGCGAATTTCGCGAGTGTCTGCCCGAAGAGTTCTGAGTAAGTCGGGGTCGGCGCCGCGGTTGTTTCCCCGGTCTCCAGCTTGAACTTGCCGAGGCCGTGGAACTTGTCCGGCTTGGCTAGCGCGGGAGCGTAGCCTTTCCCTTTTTGCGTGATGATGTGCAGAAGAACCGGTTCGTTCTGCTTCTTGAGAAAATCAAAGGTCTGGATCAGCAGGGGGATGTCATGGCCGTCGATCGGACCGTAGTAACGGAGACCCAGGTCTTCGAAAATCACGCTCGGTAAAACCAGATGTTTGACGCCTTCTTCGACCTTGTGGACGAGCTGCTGCGCGAACCGGCCGGCGATCATTTCGACGAACTTTGCGGCTTTTTCATGCAGATGACTGTAGGCGTCGTTGGTGACCAATTTGTTGAGGTAATTGGCGATCGCACCGACGTTTTTGGCGATCGACCATTCGTTGTCGTTCAGCACAACGATGAATCGTTTTGTATTGTCGGCGACATTGTTCAGCGCTTCGTAGCTTGTACCACAGGTGAATGCAGCGTCTCCGGCAACAACGATGACATTCCCGCGCCCGCCTCGCCGATCCCTGGCGACCGCCATTCCCAGTGCGGCGGAGAGCGCCGTGCCCGCGTGACCGGCCCCATAGCAGTCGTGCTCACTTTCGCTGCGAAGCAAAAATCCATTCAAACCTTGGTATTGGCGAATCGTGTTGAACCGATCCCGCCGTCCGGTCAACAATTTGTGAACATAGCCCTGGTGACTGACATCAAATACCAGCTTGTCCGCAGGCGTATTGAAGACCCGGTGAAGCGCTATCGTCAGTTCGACGACGCCGAGATTTGGTCCGAGATGTCCTCCGACCTGCGAAAGAACGGTTATAAGTTCGTTCCGAATCTCCTGTGCGAGTTGCGCAAGCTTTACTTCATCGAGCCGTTTTAGATCGGACGGCGAATTGATGGAGTCCAATAATGGCGATTCCGTCCCGCCATCAAAAGAGTCTGATTTCTTCATTCTTAGTCTTGTTTGAGTCCTTGAGCGAGTCCTGCGTGGTTACGACCCCCGATGGATCATCTTTCCCGTTCGCAGTTCGGCTTAGCGTTTCGATCCGGTTCTCTGCGCCTGCAAGTTGCTTGTTGCAGATGCCCACAAGCCGGATTCCTTCCTCGTACCGCACCAACAGTTCTTCCAGCGGAAGCTTCGAAGACTCCATTTCTCCGACGATCTTTTCCAATCGTTCCATCGCTGCCTCAAAGGAGACTTCGCTTATTGTTGGCTCGGTTTTCGGCATCACTAGGTTTCGGACAGTACCCGGGGCTAAAAATAAAGCCAATAACATTCGTATTGGTCCCCGGCCGTCGGAATCGAGGACATGTACGTCGATTTTGCGACGTCGCAATGAAGATTATGATCGGAACCGGACATTCGCAGCCGCAAAGGCGCGTGCGAGCGGCTTAGTCGCTGTCCTTAAACCGTTGCTGCAAGTTTTCGCGGTTTGCAGGAGCGAACAGCGGAAGTTTCTGTTGTAGGAAAGCAGGGTGCTCCGATGCAGTGACGGTAACCGTGATTTCTTTTCCATCTCGCAGAACGACAATTGGGACGTCCTCGTCGGCGGTCAAAAAGAACGACGCATTCAAGACGTCTGGCGGGGAATGAATTGGCATCGATCCAATTTTCAGCAGGACGTCACCTGGTTGCAATCCAGATTCAGCGCCCGGAGATCCGTCGGCAAAGCTCTGAATGACAGCGTTCGAATCGCCCACCGATTCGTCCGATTCGACAACATTGACTCCGACCCATCCCGGTCTGACTTGGCCGAATCGGACATAGTCGGTCCGCACTTTTTCGGCGGCTTTAATTGGTAGCGCGTAGCAGGCGGTGCGGTTGTCGATAGGACAAATTAAAACCCCAATGACTTCCCCATGCAGATCGAGAATCGGAGCGCCCGCTTCGCCGCGTTGCACAACAATGTTTGCACGAATCAATGTCGTGCTGAAGAACTGATTTGCATATCGAAGGTCGAAGCCTCCAATCATCCCGAATGTCGGTGTTTCCGAAAGATCCATCGGATAGCCCACGGCCACGACAGGTGAGGCTATCTTCAGTGCGTCCGAATCGCCGAACGGCAGCCAGGGAGTCGTCGCATCGACTCTCAGAATCGCGATACCACTTCGTGGGTCCGCGACAAGGCGTTGGGCCGGATAACGCCCGGCACCATATTCAACGATGATATCCCTCGATTCGCCCCCGACCGCGTAGGCGGTCATGATCGTTCCGCTTGGATCGATAAAAAAACCGGTCCCCGCCAGTTTTCCATGTTCATCCTCCGCTTGGACGCGGACAACGGCGCTCTTTGCGCCATCGAAAACTTTTTCGACTTCGGTAGAAATAGAACTCAGGGCCTGCTGTCCGAATAGCCGGGTCGTTCCAAACAGTAACACCGCCAGACCGGCATTCAGAACCGTTGCGCGGCGCGTAGTTTGAAGCTGCCTGCTACCGAAGAGTGACAACATCAAAGTTTAAAAGCTGAACGAAGCTTGGTAGCTGACTGGCTTGCCGTCCAATACGTACCGGGGAAGGGCGGTCTGCGATGGACGAAGAACAGGGACAACCCGGGGCGACACGCTGGCACGATCGAATTTTGACCAGTCTAGGTTTCCGCTCAAAGCCAATTTGTTAGAAGAAACTTCGAGTGCGGCCGGCGAAGAAGCCACCGAGGCCAAGCCTTCATTTGAATCCTCTCCGTCTCTGTAGGGTGCCCATACACCCGATCCAACAATTGTCGCAGCCACCACGAAGGCACCAAAGGCCGCGCCGTAGGCGTACCGAGGTACGCGAAAACTCCACAGACCCGAAATAAAACGCTCGGACCAGATCTGAAATGCCGAGCGTCGCAATAGCTCCTGGCGCTGGCGTCGGTGGAATTCGGCCAATGTACGTTCAAAATATCCTGGAGGTGGCTGCTCGAATCGTTTGAGCCGAAGCAATTTCTGTAACTGCTGTTCGTCGAGCATCATTTCTTTCTAAACTCCTCGAGATAATTCTGCAACTGCCGATGTGCATAGAATAACCGAGAGCGCACTGTGGCCTCGGGGATCCCGAGGATTTTAGCGATTTCCGCATGCGCCATGCCCTGAATGTCAAACATTGTGACCACAGCTCTATGTTCAACAGACAGCTTCATCATTGCTTCGTTCAATCTCTGCTGAAGTTCTGAGAGATCGACTTCGCGAACCGGGGTGTTCGTTGCAGTCAAATCAATAAATTCCTTGTCATACTGCACATTAGCGTCGATGTCGTCCAGACTCATTTGGAAACGCCGTCCGCGCTTCTTTACGAAATTAATCGTCATGTTGACTGCGATCGCGTGGATCCAGGTGTAGAAGCTCGATTTCCCGCGGAAGCCGTTGATTGAACGATAGGCTTTGGCAAACACCTCCAGGAGCAGATCATTGGCATCCTCATGGTTGGATGTCATGTTGTAGATCAGCGAATAGATGCGAGGGCTGTACTTCTGCCAAAGCACGTCGAAGGCCCGAGTGTCGCCGCTCTGCGTTAGTCGAACCAACGTTTCATCGTCGGGCAAGTTCTGGTCGTCCATTCAACCTTTACTCTGCAATAGTGGATCAAACTCCAGGCAGGCAGAGAATAAAAGGCAAATGGACGATCCGCCAGTCGGTGCTCGTTTCAACGGACAACGCCAGTTTCGGCCCGACGATTCTTTGCCCATGCGGATTCGTCGTGTCCTGGATCGGCAGGCATCTCTTGTCCAAAGCTGACCGTTTGAATTCGGCTTGGTGAGACGCCCAATGAAAGCAGGTAATTGCGCGCCGCCTGTGCTCTGCGCTCGCCAAGGCCTCGGTTGTACTCCGGCGTGCCGCGCTCGTCGGTGAACCCGGCAAGAATGATATTGTTGTGCGCGCCCTTTATGAAATCCGCGATGTTTCGCAATTTGTTCCCTTCGTCGGGAGAAATCTCAAAGCTGTCAAACGCGAAGTAGATGGGCTGAAATTGCCCTTTGGTGACGTTGTTGCTGAAATACGAAACCCCCTCCTGGCGGGGTGGGAGCGGCGTGCCGTTGACATAATCGCCTTCGACTCCTGCGTACTCCTGTTTTTGTTCTTTTTGGCAAGCAACGAGGCTCAGGGCCAGCAAACAGCAGAGAACACGGATATTTTTCATTGTGGGTATGCAAGTTCGTTTCAACGGGACCAAGTCGGCTCAGAGATTTGCCCGAGATCACCTATCAGCCGTGTCTCGCGACCGCTAACCGTGTCAAACAAAAACAGCCCTGTTCCTCTCGAAAAAATGATGTGACGCGAGTCTGGACCCCAGACGGGGTTTTCACCGTCCGAGATGGCGATCCGTGTTGAGCCCGAATCGAGATCGAGAATCGCAATTTCAAATCCGCCGCTCCGGACATTGAATGTCACTCTCTTGCCGTCGGGCGACCAGTTCGGCTGTGTATTGTATCCAAACCCGGTCTGCAATAAACGTCCAGCCCCGCCTGAGACCGGGATCCGGAACAGCTGCGGACCTCCGCGCTCGTCGGAAGAATAAATTATTTCCGATCCGCTCGGGGACCAGGTTGGCGAGGATTCCACACCGCGACCGCGTGTCAGTCGTCGCGGCGAGTCGCCGTTGAGTCCGGTGACGTAGATCTCCGGGTTCCCGTCCTTGCTCAGTGTGCACGCAATCAGATTACCGTCCGGCGAAAATGCTGCGCCCGAATTAGTTCCCGGATATTTGATAATGCGATTGCGCGCGCCGCTTGCCAGGTCGACGAGGTAAATGTCCGCGTAACCGCTTTGGTAGCCGGTATAAGCGAGCCGGTGTCCATCAGGCGATAGAGCCGGACTGACGCTGATCGCCCCATCGTGTGTGAGCTGTAACATTCGTGCCCCGTCGTAATCACACGTATATATTTCCTTGTGTCCGGTTCGGTTGGCAACAAATGCGACCTTCGATAACGCAATCCCTTTTTGACCGGTCAGAGTCTCCACCAGGTCATTAGTAAATTCGTGAACGGCTCTCCGTGTGTCGCCGTTGTACGTCTTCTGCAACACGACGCCGCCGGTCTTCTCTGTCGCAATTCCGTTGAAAGAACCCCCTGTTGCTGTGCCGCTCAGAGAGACAGTTGCCGAGCCGCCGTCGCTGAGAGACAGCGACCCCGAAAGCTGAATGTCATTTTTCAGGACGCTCGTTGCCGCGTTTCCAGCCGGGCCGCCGATGTCCCGGACTTCGACTTGCTGCGAGGTCCCTTTCCGGACCGTGATCACCGGTCCCGCGGAATCCTGAGCAAACAGAGCAATTGCCAAAGAGAGAAAGCAAACAACGGAGGGCAAAACGTTCATCATGATTCTTTCGCGTTTGTGCCCTTTACCTGCTCAAGGTCCGAAGTCAATTGGAACGGCGCCTCGAAAATGCGGAGCATCAGAACGGTGCGCGGTACCGTGCAGACCTAACCCGGATTTTTCGTGGAAAATGCGCCCGGCGGGCCTAAACCGCCGCTATGGCCCCGAAAGTCTCGGTCTTTGATCGTTGCTAATCTTGGTTCTCGTCCTTTCGGGCTTAGCGCCTGAGGTATTTGGCCGCGCTGAATCAGCTCTCTGAGCTGATTCAGACGCGGCGGAGATTGCATGACGTCGAAACGTCATGCAATCTCCGGGCTAATTTCTTTACACTCGACGCGTCCCGCAGCTACTCTCCTCTCCCCGAAATAATATGACTTTCGGTGCGATCAAAATGGGCAACTTGGAACAGAGCCGGCGGCCCGGCGGCAAATGGCGTAGTAAATCGGGGCCACGATACGCGTGTCGTGCATGACACTACCTGTTCGGAAGGCATTTGTGCTCGGTGCCGGCCTGGGAACTCGTTTACGACCGCTTACGAATCTGTTGCCCAAACCGCTGCTTCCTATCTTCGGGAAGCCGCTCATCACGTTTGCGTTAGATCATCTCCGTGACGTCGGTGTTGAAGAGTTCGTGGTAAATACTCACCATTTGCCGGAAAAATTTGTTGAGGAATTTCCCGATGCCGAGTACAGGGCCGTACCACTCTCGCTGATACATGAGCCGGAACTTCTTGAAACGGGGGGCGGCATTAAGAATATCGAGCGCATAATCGGGAACGAACTTTTTGTTGTCTATAGTGGCGATATCCTCACGGATCTGCCGATAGAACGTCTCATTGAAGAACATTGGTCCAGGCAAAATGATGTGACACTCGCTCTTCGCACCACAAAGTTTTCGACTGGTGTCCACTGGTCCAGTGAAAGCGGTCGCGTTCTCGATATCCAAGGCGCGCTCGGAACCGGTGCAAAAGGCAAATTTGACTTCGCCGGAATTTCAATCTGGAATCCCTCTGTATTCTCCCGGATACCGCCGAGAACGAAAATCTCCTTCATCCCAATTTTGACCGAGTGGATTAAAGAAGGTGGCAAGGTGGGCGGAGTCGCATTGGAAGAAGGCCGTTGGTTTAACATCGGATCCGGCAAGGAATATGTCGCGGCCCACAAGATTATCGCTGAGGAACAATGGGTTCCCTACTACCTGCGCTCCGGGTCCTGGCCGCTCCGGATTGATCCCTCCGCGCAGATCTCGCCGCGTGCCAGGATCGAGGGCGGCTCTTGTGTTGGCGCACGCTGCCAGGTGGCCGATAGAGTTCTGATGCGAGATTCGATTTTGTTGCCCGGCTCGTCTGTTCCCCACGATACGACGCTCCAATCCTGCATCGTAGCCGGCGTGAAGCTTAACCCCGGCACTTATCTGGAATCCGTTTTTCTATGAGCCTTGAGCGACTGATTGATCAAACGCGTGAGCGTTTTCCGAGCTATACCGAGTCCCACGTTGAAATTCTGCCTCTCGAAAAAGGAGGGTCCGATCGCCAGTACTATCGCATTCGTTTCAGCGCAGATCATTCGCTGATTCTCGTGAAGTACAATCACGAGAAGCCGGAAAACGCACGGTTTGTTCCAATCGCGATTTTTCTAAACGGGATCGGCGTCAACGCGCCTTCGATTTACTATCACGACCACGAACAGGCTCTCATTTGGATGGAGGATCTGGGTGAGGATGATCTCTGGAATCAACGCAACGAGTCATGGAGTGTGCGCAAGCCGCTCTACGAATCCACCCTCAATCAGGTTGCATCACTTCATCGGGCCGATCCGATGCTCGGTGAAACCTTGCCTCTGCAACACGGATTCGATGCGGCGCTCTATCGTTGGGAGCAGAACTATTGTCTCGAAAATTGCCTCGAACGCTATTTTCAGCTTCCTGCGTCTGAGGTTGATCTGCTGCGCGAAAATCCGGTGTTTCATGAACTGGCGGAACAGCTTGCGTCCTACCCCAGACTGCTGATCCATCGCGATTGTCAGTCGCAGAATATTATCATTCGGAACGATGACGTTTACCTTATCGATTTTCAGGGACTGCGCCTTGGCTTGCCCCAGTACGATCTCGCTTCGTTGCTATTCGACCCGTACGTGACCCTCTCGCAAAAGGAGCGCGATCATTTGCTCCGCTATTATTTTGAGCAGAATGGCAATGGGTGGGCGTACGCTGACTTTGAACGTGTTTGCCGCCAGTGCGCCATCCAACGACTGATGCAGGCACTCGGCGCGTACGGAGTTATCGGGTTGGTCCGCGGAAAAACCGAATACTTGCGTTACGTTCATCCCGCCATAAAAACGTTGATCGAGGTTGCTTACCTCGAAGACGACTTTAATTTCTTTGCAGAATTCTTAAGCCGTCTTCCGGATAGACCAAAACCAAGGATCCGATTCCCGTGACCACAAAAAAGTACGACTTGGAACGGTTGCCAACCGTTGTCATTGAGAACGTTGAGCCCTGTCTCGACGGAGGCCGTTATCCGATTAAGAGGGTAATCGGACAGGCGCTGAATGTTTCGGCGGACATATTCAAAGATGGGCACGACCAAATTTGCGCCAATTTGAAGTGGCGGAAAGTTGGCGACCCCGAGTGGAACCGGACGCAAATGCGCCCGCTCGAGAACGACCGCTGGGAGGGCATATGTCATTTCATTGAGAACGCACTCCATGAATACACGATTGAAGCGTGGGAAGATCGTTTCAAATCATGGCAGGTGGAGTACGGGAAAAAGTACGGCGCGGGCAACTTCGCGCTCAGAACCGAACTGGAAGAAGGTTCGATCCTCATCCAGGAGGCGGCTGGTCGTGCCGCATTCAAACAGGACAAGGACCGGTTGACTGTGTTTGCCAAGCAGTTGGATGCCGCCGACGCACATTTGGGGGCGCAACTGGCAAAGAATCCCGAACTAACCGGGTTGATGGCGGCATGGCCGGACCGTGGTCTCAGCACCGAATTCCAGCCTTACCTCAATGCGAGGGTGGACCGCGCAAGGGCCCTGTTTGCGGCATGGTACGAATTTTTCCCTCGCTCTGCCGAGGGGAAAGCGGACTCGGGGTCGAAGTTTCGCGATTGCCTCCCGCGTATCGACGACGCGAAGGCGATGGGTTTTGATGTGATCTATTTTCCTCCGATCCATCCAATCGGATTCACCAACCGCAAAGGGAGAAATAATTCTGTGATGTGCGAACCCGGCGAGCCCGGCGTCCCGTACGCGATCGGCAGCAAGTTCGGCGGCCACAAAGCGGTCGAACCGGAACTCGGGACGCTGGACGATTTCGACTGGCTCGTAAACGAAGTGCACGCAAGAGGCATGGAGATCGCCTTTGATTTTGCGATCAACTGTTCGCCTGACCATCCTTACGTGACAGATCATCCGGATTGGTTTTTTCATAGACCGGACGGCACGATCAAGTACGCGGAAAATCCTCCCAAAAAGTACGAAGACGTCTATCCCTTGAATTTCTACAATGCGGACTGGCGGAACCTTTGGGAGGAAATGAAGGATATCATCCTGTTCTGGGTGCGGCACGGCGTTCGCATCTTCCGCGTGGACAATCCGCACACGAAACCGAACGCTTTTTGGGAGTGGATGATCTTTGGGATCCAGGAAGAGTACCCGGATGTCATTTTTCTCTCGGAAGCTTTTACCCGCCCCAAAATGATGAAGGCACTTGCCAAGGGAGGGTTCACTCAGTCGTATACCTACTTTACCTGGCGAACCAGCAAGTGGGAACTGACGGAGTATCTGACGGAGCTCGCGCAGACCGACATGAAATATTATTTCCGGGCAAATTTCTTTACGAACACGCCCGACATCCTCCCGTTCCACTTGCAGACCGGAGGACGTCCCGCGTTTTTGGTCCGGGCGGTTCTTGCGACCACTTTGACGACCGTCTACGGGATCTATAGCGGGTTTGAACTTTGCGAAAATCTAGCGGTTCCGGGCAGAGAGGAATATCTGAACTCGGAAAAATATCAGTTCAAAGAGCGCGATTGGAACGCACCGGGCAACATCAAGGATTACATCACGACCTTGAACCGGATTCGGCAGAATAACCGGGCTTTGCGTGAGTACGAGAATCTTCGGTTCCACACAATAGAGAACGAACAGATATTGTTCTATTCGAAGGCGACAGACGCTCTGGACAATATCATTTTAGTGATGGTCAATCTCGATCCGTACAACACCCAGAGCGGATTTGTGTACGTGCCGATCGAGAACTTTCGGATTGATCCTGCTGACCCTTACCAGGTCGAGGACTTGATCACTGGGGAGAAGTTTACTTGGCGCGGTGTTCGTAACTTTGTGATGCTCGATCCTTATAGCCGGCCCGCGCACATCTTTCGCGTTCGCCGACTGATTGGAACGGATGGAACGCAGATAATCTTCGCATGACTAATGTTGTCTGGTTCGGACTCATTGCACTTTTCACGCTATTGCTGTTTGGTTGCGGCCAATCCAAAGAACAGTCAACCCAGGAACTGGAGAAGCTGAACGTAAAATTTACGCCGGACGATTTTGTTCAGTCGGCCGATAAAGGGGATTTGAAGGCTGTGCAACTTTTCCTGGAGGCAGGCATGGACGGCAACGCCCAGGACACAACCGGTTCGACAGCTTTAATGGCTGCGGCGAAAAATGGACGGATCGATGTGGTAAACAAGTTGCTGGAACATAAGCTGAATCTCAATCTCCAGGATAAGCAGGGTGAGACAGCGCTTGAGCTGGCGGCTGCGAATAATCAGTCTGATGTCGTTAAGCTGTTGCTCAAGAAAAATGCCGATCCGAACATTCAGGATCAGAGCGGTTGGTCGGCTCTGATGAAAGCCGTTTACCAAGGTAACACAGCATGCGTCGAAGCCCTGGCGGGTCAATCGCATCAGGAGGTCAATCGTGCGCTTCTTGTGGCCGCATTAACCGGTCGCAAAGATATCGTGAAAGTCCTGCTCGATAATGGGGCCGAGGTCGACACACGGGCTGATGATGGGCGCACACCGTTAATGCTCGCCGCAGCCAAAGGGGATGCCGATCTGGTGGCGGCGCTGCTGGCAGTCGGCGCCGAGCCAACGCTGGTCGACAAGTCGGGCGCCACAGCCGCTGCGTTGGCAGCGGCAAAGGGTTATAACGACTTGGCGAACCGTTTGCAACAATCGCCAGCGCCGGCTCCAGCCGCAAGTACAGCGTCGACTCCCGATTCTCATCAACCGGCGATCGGTGGCGGTTCTTCGGCCCGCCCGATTGGCCAGAACACAACGAAACCAATTTCTGTTGTTGAGATCCAAGAGGAGTTCCTTCCGGTGATGCTGACAGAAGTGAACGGAAAAAAGGCAAAGATTCAGGCCGTCGGCGGAGAGGAATATAATGTCTCTGTTGGAGATGATTTGAAAGGCCTTGATTACAAGGTCACCCAGGTTGAAGTGCGCCACACCGAAGACAAAGATGGCAATCCAGTTGATGACTCCATTGTCAAGCTCCGAAACACAAAGTCTGGCCATGAGGTCGAACTCATCAAAGGCGTGCCGGCGCAGGATCGGCCGCCTTACGCCGTTCTCGGTTTACCGGACTCTGACCAAACGTGGAAGGTTGAAGTGGGCCAGAGTTTTTCGATCCCGAATGACCCGGGCCACACTTACGTGGTATTGGATATTCGTCCGGCACAGGTGGTCGTTAGGCGAATTGAAGACAATCGCGTGATAACGCTGCAAAAGAAAACTCGCAACTGAGGGCTGCATATGAAAATTCCTCTTGAAGACTTATTCGAAGACATCGTCGGTAAAGCACAGCGCGGCCTGCGGGTGAGCGACCAGGACCTGTGCCGGCGGGCTCAACTGAGTGTTGTGGAACTCCGTTCTCTTAAAAAAGAATCAGGGGACCCGGAGGTTATCCCCGGCATCGCCAACGCGTTAAATTTAGACCCGAAGGCTCTGGCTGAAAGCTATGCCAGAAGTTGGTACCCTAGCGGCGTACCGGAGACCGATGGGGCGAAGCAATTCAACAGCGCGCTGATGGATATGACCGTGAACGCTTACCTTGTCTGGAACCCGGAAACAAAGGACGCAGCGATCTTCGATACCGGTTCGGACGCGAGCGAGCTCCTGGCGTTTGTCGCTTCGGCGGGACTCACCCCGAAGTACCTGTTTTTGACCCACACGCACCAGGATCATATCGCGGATCTGGCGTTGATCGTGAAGAAGACGCACGTTGAAATATTTTCGCCGGATCTCGAGCGGTTACCGGAGACGAAGATTGTGCGCGAAGGAGATCAGTTGCGCCTCGGGAAACTTCGCATCGAAGCACGTCTCACGAATGGGCATTCTCCCGGCGGCACCTCCTATGTCGTGCACGGACTGCGAAATACGGTTGCAGTGGTCGGGGACTCGCTTTTCGCGGGATCGATGGGTAGCGCCCCGAATGACTATCAAAAGGCTCTTCGAAACAATATCGAAAAGCTGCTCTCGTTGGCGGGCGACACCCTGGTTTGTCCCGGCCACGGACCATTGACGACTGTTGCAAACGAACGGGAGCACAACCCATTCTTTGCACGGTAGAAATGGAAGTCGTTCCAGCCAGTATTCTAGAGCCACTCTCTCCACGGGAGATATTTGGCACCGATCAGTTGATCGAGGTTGATCTTGGTTCCGGCCCCGGAAAGTTTCTTGTCGAATCTGCGCGACGGTTCCCGGAGCGAAATTTTCTGGGGATTGAGCGTCTGCTTGGGCGAGTCCGCAAATCATGCCGGACCGCGGCGACGATCGGGTTGACGAATGTCCGGGTGTTGCGATTGGAATTGGATTACACGGTTCGCTATCTTCTCCCGGAAAATTCGATCTGGCGGTTTCATCTGAACTTTCCGGATCCGTGGCCCAAACGGAGGCATCACGTGCGCCGCGTCGTGGATGATGACTTTTTACACGCAATTCATAGGAGCCTCGTGGAGTGCGGAGAACTTTGGATCAAGACCGATCACGAGTCCTATTTCCAAAATATCAAACAGGTCGCGGCACGATCTGAACTCTGGATTCCCCTCGAATGGTCAGAAGAAGGGTATCCGCGCACAGATTTTGAGGAGCAGTTTCTTGCGAAGGAGCTGCCGATTTATCGACTCCGGCTCGGTAAGCGGAACTCCGATCCGCAATAGTTTCGAACTCTTAGCTTCCCGCCACATAGCATTGTTGTTACCGCCCCGCCTTGCTTGAGAAAAAAGCATTCCGGAGAATTCCCGTGCGGGTTTGCTGTCAATTCCGTTTTTGTTCCATTCAGTACTAGAACGGCGGGAGATAGCTTGCTGACCATTAGATCGCGAGGAAAACGACGGTCGCGCAGACGTCCACAATAGACGACGTCAGCATGATCCAGTTTTAGCGCGGTCAAAATCCCTTCCGTTACCGTCGGTAGGATTAGCACGCGGAAGCCTCCGAGATGAACAAGAACCGAGGTCACCGTCGGCCAATGTGCGCCGAAGTTGCGCCGATTCCCCTGGTCCGATAACGAAAGCTCGATGAGGCTATCGCTAATCGGCGCGCTGCGCGAACGCGTTGCCGGACCATGACCTGCCGGCTCCGGTTCAACCTGCGCGTCGATCGACGGGGTGACATCGCAGAGCGAGAAGTCGCCTCTTATCTCTTCCAGGAACCTCCCTACATGTGACGGCGGCTCCGGCAAAATCAGTCTATCGAGCCGGTTAACGCCCTGGAATTGCAGGTACGGGCCGGTGATCTCTCGCCATTCGGATAGTTTTCCAGTGTTGATTACACATTCATGGCCGCCCGCGTGGATGTGAACAACATGATCGTAGCCGGCAGCAAGCGCAGTGACATGATCCGGAGCGAACAGGGAACCCGTGGAAACGTTGAGACAGTGTCCCGGGATCAGGGCCAGTGCGTGGAGGATTGCGAGAATGCCTTTCGTGATCAGCCAGCCGCTATTGTTGAAACATGCAGCGATGTTGTTCGAGATGGTTCCGGCTGCAAGACTGGCGACTCCAAGGAGCATGACCGATATAGCCATTGGTACCACGAGCAGGTTCGCGATTACCGAAACCAGCGATAGACGATGGTCCTGCAAGATCAGGATCGGTGCGGTTGCAACCCAGCAAACGGTTGAAAGACTGAACAATTCACAGACCCGGAGCATCACGTTGTGCCAGGCCCGTTGCCAGGGAGCAAACAGACGCCGTGGCAAAAAGGGATCGACCTGTAATGGCCGATAGAGCAGCTCTGCGAACGGCTTCGCCGCAGTCAAAATCGTGAACACTGCAACGAACGAAAGCTGAAACCCAACCTGATACAGTTGTTGCGTGTCGTGAATCAGGATTAAGACTCCCGATCCGCAAAGTGAATTGATTTTCGCGACCGGACGTTCAATAGATGCGCCGGCCGCTATAAATATTGCCATCACCATGGCGCGGACGGTTGCGGGATGGTACTCGGTCAGCGCGCAGTAGGCAATTGCAATCAAAATAATAGCAAGACTGAGAGACTGGCGCGGCAACCGGACATAACGTAGAACGCTCCATGCGACCCCGGTGAAAAAGCCAAGCTGCAAGCCGCTCGCAGCGAAGAGATGAATCGTGCCGGTGTCTCGAAACAGCCGTTTAAGCTTGTCGTTGGTTTCTCCTCGTGCGCCTAGGAACATCCCCTGCATCGTCTGCACGACTTCAACGTCTTCCTCCACGCCATCCTCCAGCGTGTCGAGGATTTTGCGTCGGGCGGCGAGGGCGAACGTTGACAGCGGATTGCCCTGATTTTGCGCGATGACAGTCACGCCTGCTTTGCTTTCGGCCCGGAAGTTCAGGTAGATCGATTGGCGCCGGAGGTACGTCCAGAAATCGAACTGTCCCGGGTTCATCGGTTTGTTGGGAACCTGGAATTTTCCCTGCGCTGTGATGCAATCGCCATAGGAGAGGGGTTCTCCGGAACACTCGGCGGAGACCTGGAAATGGGCCGGGCGATTATCAACAGAGCGGACCAGGGCAACGAAGCGCTGGAAGGATTGGATCTCGCCGATCTTTGGTTCGGAGAGTATCACCAAAGTCACGGCGTGTTCTTTTCCGTCAAATGGGTCCTCGCGACTTCGCTGATAGCCCTGGTCCGCTGCGACTTGGTTACCGTGCCAGAATCCGAAGATCGCGAACGCAAGGATCAAGGCGAGCCAACTCGATCCTTTTCTACATACGGCAGGCACAGTCAACAGAAACCCTGCGGCCCAATAAGGCCACCATTCCGGGTTCCGGTCCGAAGCGAGAATCCCAAGACACGCCGCGACGAACATGCCTGCAAACGGGGCCCGTTGTCGAAAAGGCAAAAACATGTCGCTGGATACTCGCGGCATAAAGTCTAAAGAACATATATATAAAATGTAGCTTAAGGCAACTCTTTTTAATTACATGAAATAACAATGTTGTATAGATCTCCCCCCCCTGGAACCAACTTTAGCGTTGGGCGATTCTCATCGGAATGGCATCGTCTAATCAGATCCCCCGATGCTGTTCTCTCACCAGTGATGCGGCCCCGGCAACGTCCACAAAAATCAAACCGCGACCCTCAGCCCATCTTCCGCTACAAGGATGCTCTCCACTGCCGGGAGTGCTTTCCGCGCCTCCTGCAATAGAGATTCCTCTTTCCCGTACAAATCCAGCGCCAGATGCGTGAGCAAAAGCTTCCGCACCTGTTTGTCGCCGAGAAATCGCCACAACTCGCTCGTTGCAAAGTGGGCGAGTTCACAAACTAACAAGTCAACCGGACCGCCAAGCTGCGTTTCCAGATCGATCGGTCTCCCCAAATCGCCTGAAAACAGAATCCGAAACTCAGGACTCTCAACGAAAAGGCTGTACGCTTTGAATCGTCCCGGCCCGAATTTTCGCACGAGAGAGTCGAGGTGGGTAGTTTCGCGTGCACGAACTTTGAGACCGCACACGTCGAAAACCAGGGCCAGGTTCCACGCGACGAACTCCAGTTGAAACGGGATAAATTGCGGGCCGAGATAGACGGCGTTCAGCCACTCTCTAAGTGGGTTGGATAGTTCGTTCGGCAGAAATATTGAAAGTGGTCTCTGACGATCCAGAATCCACATTGCCTGGATCAGCATAGGCAGTCCGCCGATGTGATCCGAGTGGCTGTGCGTAAACAAGATCGCGTCGATGGTGTCAAGCGGGATTCCCGCCTCAGTCAGTGATCGGCTGCAGGGTTCGCCCGCATCGACAAGAATCAATTTGTGGTTCGCCGAGAGCAGCACGCTCGAATGCCCGTGACCAGGAACGGGAAATCCACACGCGGACCCGATAACAAAAATCTCCGGCATCCAGGAGTTAACCGTAACGCGAAACCTCCGGTCCAACAACCTTCGGGCAGAATGTTTTCGCGCAGGAATTGTGAATTCGAAAATCCGGTTATGAAACATGTTTTCAACAGAATCGCATGCCGTTTGCCAGATTTTTTCCAATAGACAAATTTTTTGCATTTTTTCATTCGAAAAGCTTGTCAGGTGTCCGTTTCCCGCATAAAAGCATCGTCCATGCGCAAAAAGCTGTTCGCCGCGATTGGGTTAGCAATCCTAGCGGCGCTTGCAAATGCCGACCCCAATGCGGCGCTCACTCGACTGGCTGATGGTTTCGATTTTCCTGTGGGAAAGCCCGCTGCGGAGGGTTATAAAATTTCGCGAGGATTCACGCCACACGGCCATCTGGGAGAAGATTGGGTCGGGCAGGGAGGCAGCGGCACGGATTTTCGCGATCCGGTCTACTCGATCGGAAACGGCGTAGTGACTCTTGCGCGTGATTTTCGCCGGTCATGGGGGAATGTGATTGTGATTCGTCACGCGTACATGGAAGAGGGCCAGGTTAAATATGCCGACTCACTGTATGGACATCTTGACCGGATTCTCGTGCGTGAAGGCCAGCAGATTGCCCGTGGTCAGCAGATCGGCACCATAGGAAATGCGCATGGATTGTACGCGCCCCATTTGCATTTTGAGATGCACAAAAACCTTGCAATTGGCGTCGTCCACACAATGTTCTCCGGCGATCTGACGAATTATTACATCCCGTCGGACTTCATCAATTCTCATCGGTCGCTTCAGTCCGGAAACCGTCTTACCACCGTGGCAATGAATAATTTCGTGATGCCCTCGTTCGCCGGTATTCCTGCATTTCCACCTGTTAACTCCGCAATCAATTCGAATGCATTACCGAACGAGCTGAATCATCGCGACGGCCTCTTCCATTGGGGTCGTGCGGATGACGCGACATCCGGCCAGAAGTGATCTCGTTTCCTTATTAATTTGGGGCAGCCAAGGCTCCCCGCTACGACCGCCTGAGCGTGTACTCGTAGCTATCCACCAAACTCAGCCAGCTGGCTTCGATGATGTTGTCCGAAACACCGACGGTACACCAGTTGTCGTGACCATCGGTTGAATCGATTAACACACGAGTTCGAGCTCCTGTGCCATGGCGGCTGCCGATGATGCGTACCTTGTAATCGTCCAGTGTAACCTGTTCAATTCTCGGATAGACCGGTATCAGAGCTTTCCGGAGTGCCGCATCGAGCGCATTCACCGGGCCGTCGCCCTCGGCGACCGTGTGGATCTCCTCGTTCTTGATGCGAAGTTTCACGGTTGCGTCGCAGGTCCCGTAGTTGTTCTGGACCGAGCGGATATAGGTGCAATGATATTCCAGCAGTTCCCAGAACGGTTCGACCGGGCCCAGAATCCGGCGGATCAACAACTCGAAAGATGCTTCCGCGGCTTCGAATTCGTATCCGATGTTTTCGAGGCGCTTGACCTCCTGAAGAATTGCAGCGACCTGTGGGGATCCCTTTTCGAGTTTGAACCCCAGCTCGCGCGTTTTTGCGAGAACATTGCTCTGGCCCGATAACTCCGAAACAACGATGTGTTGATGATTTCCGACTGCCTCCGGTTCGATATGCTCGTAGCTGCGTGCCAGCTTCTGGACGGCGTGCGCGTGCAACCCACCTTTGTGGGTGAACGCGGTTGTGCCGACGTATGGCGCACGGATGTTGTGCTGGCAGTTCGCCAATTCGTCGACGAACATCGACAACTCCCTGAGCCGGGGTAAATCCGGCACAACGTTGTTGTGGAACTTCAGCTGGAGATTCGGGATCACACTTGTCAAATTGCAGTTCCCGGTTCGCTCCCCGTATCCATTGATAGTGCCTTGCACTTGTGTTGCGCCTGCCCGGATCGCAGCAAGCGCGTTCGCAGCGCCAAGTTCGCAGTCGTTGTGAGTGTGAATCCCGATCGGGATAGAGAATATCTGCACGACGCTCGCTGTGATTTCCGAGACTTCGTGGACCATCGTCCCGCCGTTCGTATCGCACAGGACGAGCACATCCGCGCCACCCTCCACCGCGGCTTGAAGCGCGGCCAGCGAGTGTTCGGGATTGTCCTTATAACCGTCGAAAAAGTGTTCCGCGTCAAAAATGACCTCGCGTCCGTGCGACTTGAGGTACGCCACCGACTCGCGGATCATGCGACGGTTTTCGTCGATTGAAACCCCGAGGATCTTTTCAACGTGGAGCCGCCAGCTCTTTCCGACGATTGTCACGACCGGTGCTTCGGCAGACAAAAGCAAAGCAATCTGAGAATCCTCCGAGGGGCCCGTCTTCGCTCTGCACGTGCTTCCGAATGCGCAAATTTTTGCTTTTTTCCATTCCAGGCGCTTTGCTTCGTCGAAAAATGCGATGTCTTTCGGGTTCGATCCCGGCCAGCCTCCCTCGATGTAGTGGACTCCGAAGGCGTCGAGCTTTTCAGCGATCCGAATCTTGTCGTGGACGCTGAACGAAATGCCCTCCGCCTGCGTACCGTCCCGCAGGGTGGTGTCATAGATCATGATCTGCTTCGCATTCATATAACTCGGGACAAATTGGGTATCCCAGTGCTGCGTAGTTTGCAAGAGGTTCGTTCTGACGGTAGATCATAACAAATTATTTGACATGTTACGATAATATTCGATAGAAGTGCGAATATCCTTTAAATCATGTCTCGCAAACCTGGAGCCCACCTTTCGAAAATCGGTAAAGGGAACGCGCACCTTCCCGGTTTTGCCACCGATCTCACAGTCGCTTCCGGTGACATCAGCGAGCAACTCGTCATACTCAGGAGAGAAGATTTCCACGCTGACGCGCCTGCATCGCCACCCCTGGATTGGTCTAAGATCGAAAAAGGCGAGATTGCCGTCCAGATGAAAGATTTGGACGGCTTGGCGGAGGGAAGCGTAACGATTAACGCCTCGACGCTGCAACGGTTGCATCCGTTGCTGGTGCCGGACCGATTTGATGCGGATTATCCGTTTCAAGTTTCGCTAAGATCGGTTGTGATGCAGGTCCAGGGGAGCCTGCCGCGGTGCCCGGAAGATGGACCTGTTCGGAATCGCTCCGAATTCGACACGCCGATTGCGCAGATCGCCAGGGAAGATGAGGGCTACTTTAAACTCGAAAAGTTTCATGAATCACGGGAACTGGCGGCGGATAGAGGAGCTCAGGCGAAACCAAAATCGCCCGGACCGGTCCTCACGCCCGCTGACAGGCCTGCGGCGCGCGTACTGCGACAGGCGAGAATCGCTCCGGAACCGGGAGAACCGCCGACTTTGAAGGAGGCGCCACAGCTCGTCACTGCTCCAATCCGGGCGACTGCCCAGAGGCCCGAATGGAGTTCGGCAGAAACCAGCCAACCTGCGAGCGAACTCCGGGCAAAAAGTCACCGTGAGCGGATTGGTCATGAACAGCTTCGTGAGATCTTCATGACGGAAGAGTATTTGGGCGTGGACACCGTCGCGGACAGGATCGGTGGACTCCCAAAGATTTGCAGCGCTTTGGTGATGTTGGCGGACGGCACAGTTCTTGGCGGAACTTTGCCTGAGGAGTACCGGTTAGAAACAGCAATACTGGCGCCCGCCCTGGTGCGGAACGTACAGGAGTTCGGGCGTGGATTGCGATTCGGTGAGCCGACCGCATTCACGTTGCTCGGAGAAAGACCGATCAGCCTTTTTGCAGAAGGGAATATTAATATCCTTGTCTGCCACGAAGGTCGCGGTCTGGTGCCCGGCATGTGCAAGAGGATTAGGGAAATTGCGGCCGCATTAGACGCAATTTGTAGCGTGCTGCCAGAGGCCGGTCTCGGTGAATCGCCTCGGATCCCGAACCAGATGCGCATTTCTCGCGGGTCGTGAGAAATGTGGATTGGATGGCGCGCCTGTTTCGTGCAGGCAGCAGGTTCGCTCGACGCACCCTGTTGGGCGCGGTATGCGTACCTAATGTCTTTACGAAAGGATGTCTGGCGCGGCGTAGCGAATCTCTTCCCTCGCATGCTCGATTGGCTATGTGCGGTTTTCGTGCTGGCCACCATCTTCGTGGCGCACCAATCTTTGGCACAGTGGGTTCCTCCCGCGACGCTCAGGGACATCCCGGTTTACGATGATTGCAACAAGACACGGCATGGCGTTGGACTTAGCGTCCAGCCGACTCTCGTCTTTCCGCGTGGCGCGATTTTCATGTGTCCCGAGCGCGAACGCGCGATTGACGCCCGGCACCCAGGGGCATCTCGATTTTTTCTTGCGCACGAGTATGGCCACCTTGCAATGAAGAGCCGCGCAGAAGCTGTTGCCGATGAATGGGCGGCAAAGCAGCTTGCGGCTGTCCCTGGAGAACAGGCAACATTGCGCGCGGTTGTTTCGCACTTTGTCGATCAGGGAACGCTGTTCGATCCTCTCTATGGGAGTGGATTCGATCGGGCATTGCGGGTTGCGCGGGAAGGCGGCATCCCAAAGAACGAGTGGCCGCGGCTCCTCATTGATTATGCGATTGCTGAAGAAAAAGCGGAGTCACAGGGAGTCACACTTGCTCTTCGCGTCGCGGATGGAGACGCGAATGGCGCGCAAATGGTGATCTTTCTCGATCAGCGACCGATCGGAGTGCTTAGTAATCTGGACGGAATGAAACCTCTGATCTTGCCGCAACTATCTCCGGGGCATCATCTGATTCAAGCCTCTGAGGTCTGGCTCTACCGTGTAGACCCGTCCGGCGAAAAATCGGAGATCGCGCGCCGTCTGGGGGCCGAATGCATCTTCGAATCAACTGGTCAAAAGGCGATTGCCCTCGACCTCCAATTCCACGGCGACGCAGTATCGATCCAGGCAGTCGAACTGCGGTAGGGCTTGGACGCTGGACGATTCCTCAGGCAGCCAGTACACCGCGAGTCAACGACCGAAGCCGTTCGATCGCGGTGGGAATGATCTGCAAGCTAAGATCGACCTCTGCCTCAGTATTGAATCGGCTGAACGAAAAACGGAGGCTTCCG
>Ga0209656_10000232_pt1 | contig 37368 bp, 34 predicted proteins | sample BogFormECP12_OM2_FD_188239 | JGI IMG/M metagenome (GOLD analysis project Ga0209656, IMG submission 188239) | Bog forest soil microbial communities from Calvert Island, British Columbia, Canada - ECP12_OM2 (SPAdes) (version 2) | ecosystem: Environmental > Aquatic > Freshwater > Wetlands > Bog ...
CCCCCCGCGCCGACCCCTTGATGTCCAGCTCGACCACGTCCCGGGTGGTCAGCACCTCGGCCCCGAACTTCGTCGCCTGACGCCGCGCCCGGTCCGTCAGCTGCGCGCCGGACACCCCGTCCGGGAAACCCAGGTAGTTCTCGATCCGCGAGCTCTGCCCCGCCTGGCCGCCGGTGGCGGTTCGCTCGACCAGCACCGTGCGCAGCCCCTCGGACGCGCCGTACACCGCGGCGCCGAGGCCGGCCGGCCCGCCGCCGATCACGATGAGGTCGTAGAAGTCCTTGGACGGCGTGGTGGCCAGCCCGACCCGGGACGCCAGCTCGGCGTCGGTGGGCTCGATCAGCGGCTCGCCCTCCGGCGTGATCACGACCGGCAGCGACAGTCCGTCCGCCTGAGCGGCCTCGAGCAGCCGCTGCCCCTCGGGCTCGTCGGAGTTGTACCACCGGTAGGGGACCTGGTTACGGGCCAGGAACTCGCGTACCTCGGAGCAGCGCGCCGACCAGCGATGCCCGACGACCTTGGTTTCCGGCACCGGCCGGTGGTCCGAGGCCAGCCACGCGTCGAGCAGCGCGTCGACCACCGGGTAGAGCTTCTCCTCCGGCGGGTCCCACGGCTTGAGCAGGTAATGGTCGAGATCGACGACGTTGATCGCGTCGATCGCGGCCCCGGTGTCGGCGTAGGCGGTGAGCAGCACGCGTCGCGCCCCCGGGTAGATGTCCATCGCCTGCTCGAGAAACTCGATCCCGTTCATCTCGGGCATCCGGTAGTCGGCCAGGATCACCGCCACCAGGTCGCCGCGCAGCTTCATCTGCCGCAGCGCCTCCAGTGCCGATGCGCCCGACTCGGCCCGTACGATCCGGTTCCGTTCCCCGTAGCGCCGCCGCAGGTCCCGGGCCACCGCCCGGGACACGCCGGGGTCGTCGTCGACGGTGAGGATCGCCGTGCGGATCGTCTCGGTCTGCTCGGTCATAACGCCATAGTAAGTCTGTCCTGTTACGGTGCCGAGATAGGTGCCCAGGGCCGCTTCCCGATTAAGACCATTTATGCCGAACGGGCCGGGTTGCCTCCCCATCCGCCCCCTCGTGCCCCGGCCGGGCGACGTCGTCGCTACGGCCTCCCGTACTTTCCGGCATCGGGCCTGCATTCGGGCCCCAGCCAGTACTGGCTTATCGCCAGCGCCTTGGCCCAGGGAACGCCGGCCGCGGCCAGGATCCTCGCGCGGATCTGGGCCAGGCCGTCCGTGCGCGGTTCGACCTGGTCCGCGGCGGCGTGCAGGGCAAGACGTACGAACTCGGCGAAGTTCAAGGGGTTCACGGGTTCGCGTCCCCGCGCCGGGCTGTTCCCCGGCCCGGGTCCGGCTCGCGGCGTCATTCGTGCTCCAATGCCGCGCGCAGGGCGGCCATGCCGCGGGCCGTGTGACTTTTCACCGCGCCGCGGCTGATCCCCATCGCGGTCGCGATCTGCGCCTCGGACAGGTCAGCGTAGTACCGCAGCACGATTGCCTCACGCTGCCGGCCCGGCAGGTCACGCAGCGCGGCCACCACGGCGGAACGCTCGAGCAGCACCAGCGCGCCGTGCTCGGCGCTGGGCATGTCCGGCGGGGCCTTCTGAAGGTTCTTGTCGACCACCGTGCGGTGCCGCAGGACCGAACGCGACCGGTTCACCACCGCCTGCCGCAGGTAGGCCAGGGCCTTCTCGGTGTCCCGCAGCCTCGGCCAGCCGTCGTGCATCGCCACGAACGAGTCCTGCACGACTTCCTCGGCGGTCGGTGTGTCCCGCACCAGCAGGGCCGCGAGACGGACCAGCGACCGGTAGTGCTGGGAGTACAACTCGACGACCGCCCGGTCCCCGCTCCACTCCGCGCGTGCCGTACCGGATACCGGGAAGGCGTCCGGTAGGACGGCATCGGTAGCCGACAACTCGGCGGCGTCTCGCGGCGCTGGATCCTCGGTGTGATCGCGAAGCCAGGATCGGTACCGGTCCTGGCCTTTCTCAAGGTCGTAATCGGACCCGAACCGGGGCACCTGCAGCTCGGTGGCCTGGTGATAAAGGCGGGAAAGCGGCACGTCCTCGTGCGAGCTGTCTGTCTCGCGACCCACCCTCACGACGATGCCCCTTCCGGGGCGCCATCGTCAAACGGATAGTCCGCACCTAGCTGGAGGAGCAGCTTGCGCCGGACCCGATACAGGTGCACGCTCACCGTCTTCTCGGCCATATCGAGAACCGTGGCGATCTCGCACAATTTCATGTCCAGTCCCCAGCGGAGCAACGCGACCGCGTGCTGTTGTTCCGGCAGGCCCTGGATGACCCGCCAGCACCGCTCCAGCGCGATCGACGAGAAGGCCTGCTCCAAAGGGTCGACCTGGATCTTCCGGTACAGGGCCTCGATCCGGGGCAGCCGGTCGCGGAAGGCCGCCTCGCGGCGGAAGCCGTTCACGGCGATATTGGCGAGCGTCCGGCGCAGCCAGCTGCGGCGCTGCTCCTCGGCCAGGCCCCGCAGCGCTGGCCAGGCCCCGGCCGCGGCCTCGAAGGCGGCCTGGACGAGGTCCTGGGCCAGCGCCTGATCGCCGCGGGTCAGCACGCAGGCATATCCGAACAGGTCACGGGCATGGACCTGGAAGCAGACAGCTAGCTCCCCGGCCTCGCGCGGTGAGATCTTCCCCTCACCCACCGCCCACCTCCCTGACGTAAAGGTAGCCGAAGGAAACCGGTATCACCGGGGGACGGGAAAGAATCACGCCGCTAAGTCGTATGGCCGCCGCGAAACCCTTACCTCAGGTATCGGTAATCTCGTCGCCCGGACGGCGTGCGGTGGGGTGCGTCGTGCGGACGTAACCGAACTGCATCAGCACCTGCGGGTTCCCCGCCAGTGCCAGCCGGTCACGGATCAGGGTCCGGGTCACGGTCGCTTCGAGCGGCTGGGTGTACAGGCTGGCGAAGACCCACTTGCTGGTGGCGTGCAGCAGCAGTCGGTGCAGCGCCTGCCCGGCGTGCAGCCAGTCCGCCCGGCGGTCACCTCGCGTCAGCAGTACTGCGGTGGCGGACGGTGATTCCCCGCCTCCGGGCAGCAGGGCCAGGCCACGGTCCAGGTCGAAGTCGCGCTGCGGCAGCCGCCGCCTGGGCCTGAGCTGGCCGCGATCGGAGAAGGCCATGGCCGGGACGCCATCGCGAGCCCGGCTGTGGGCGCTGCGGGTCCACTGCCGCGTCTCGGCCCGGACTCGCGGGTCCAGGTCCATCCGGCTGGCCGCCACGGCGACGATGGTCGCCAGCCGCTGGTACGCGAGTTCCCCCTCGACCAGTGCCAGCTCAGCCCTCTCGGCCAGCGCGTCATGCTGCAGGCCGGCGAGCAGCCCGCCCGGCAGCGAACCCGGTTCGAACGGTCCCCGGTGGGTGTGCCGATGCGGTACGGCCTCGAGCATCTGGCGTTCCGCGCGGGTGACCGGTGCGGCCGCGCCCGTCCCGACCCGGGCCAGCAGCCGTGGCCGGCTTGGGTCGGGCATCAGCTCCACGACCGGCAGGTACCCGAGTCCCCGTACCGCCAGCCGCAGCCCGAACAAGGCGGCGCCGCAGCTGATGATCATTTCCCGGCCCAGGGGATCGGCCCGGAGCTTACGCCGCGGATCGCAGTACAGCTCGACCCCGGATCGCCCGACCTGGAACCGCCACGGCTGCGTGTTATGCACGGACGGCGCGCGAGCCGCCGTGGTGATCAGGAACTGGGCGTGGTCGGCCAGGAGTGGCGCTGCGTGGATAGTCTTCTCCGTCACGGGGCCCACCTGCCTCTTCATCGGGCCATGATCGTGCCCGGCCCGCGGCGGAGCCAGGGTCCTTGGCCGGCCCGCGTGGGTGACCAAGGTCCTGGTCAGCTAATGCCGACGATCCCCTGCTGTGTAATCTTTCTGCTCATGGACCACTCGGACGACACCAACGCGGCCATCTGGCAGTCCGGTGAGGCGGTTCAGGCCTGGGCGGCCCAAGCGCAGGTACAGGAGCGATACCGCGCGGAGCACCGGCGGTTCATGGCGGCCCTGCTCCCCTTCGGCCCGCAGGAGAGGTTCACGTTCCTGGATCTGGGGGCGGGGACCGGGGCGGCCTCGCGTACGATCCTCGACGTGCATCCGGGCAGCACCGCGATACTCGCTGACTTCTCGGCCGAGATGATGCGGGCAGGCGAGCGCGAGATGCGGCCGTACTCCGGGCGCTACCGGTACGTCGAGTTCGACATGTCAATCGGCGGCGAGTGGCCCGCGGCGATCCCCGCGGCGCTCGATGCCGTGCTGACCTCCATGTGCGTCCACCACGTGCCCGACGGGCGCAAGCAGGGCCTGTTCGCCGAGATATTCGACAGACTCGTCCCTGGCGGCTGGTACCTCAACTACGACCCGGTGGCCGCGGGGGATCCCGTTGTCGAGGCCACCTGGCAACGCGTGAACGACCACGACCATCCCGAGGCGGCCAGCAAGCGGCTGCATCGCACGCCGCTGGAACAGGCCCGCTGGGATAATCACGTGCGCTACATAATCCCGCTCGGCCCGCAGCTCGAATATCTGCGGTCGGCCGGATTCGAAGGCGTCGACGTCTACTGGAAGCACCTGGAGAACGTCATCTACGGCGGCCGCCGCCCCGGATAAGGCCCGTCTAGGCCTGCCGCCGCCTTCGACGGCGTGCGAAGTGGCGTCAAGATATCAGTGTGCCAGGAACCTTCGGAATGCAAATCGACGCCACGACCGTGGCGATGCTTCGCGCTCGCGGCAGCTTCAAGTGGACGGCTCCCGGGCCGGACGGTTTTGGTGCCGCCGTCGCGGAGATGGACTTCGGCGCAGCCCCGGCCATCCTCGACGCGCTCGCCGGGCTGTCGGCCGACGCGAACTTCGGCTACCTGCCGCACTTCCTGGCCGACGAACTGGCCACGGCATGCGCGGAATTTACCAAACGCCGCTACGGCTGGGACGTTGATCCCGCGCTCATCCACCACGTCCCGGACGTGCTCAAGGCGCTCGAGATCGCCATCACGCATTTCTCCCGCCCCGGCTCACCGGTGATCCTGCCGACGCCCGCGTACATGCCGTTTCTCGCCCTGCCGGGTTTCCTCGGCCGTGAGATCATTCAGGTCCGGATGCGCGATGACGCCGGTTTCTTCACCCTCGACCTCGAGGCGATCGAGGACGCCTTCCGCGCCGGGGGACACCTGCTCATCTTCTGCAACCCGTACAACCCGCTCGGGCGGGTCTTCGCACCCCAGGAGATGACCCAGCTGACCGAGGTTGTCGACAGGCACCACGGCCGGGTCTTCGCCGATGAGATCCACGGCCCGCTCGTCTATCCCGGGATGCGCCACATCCCCTACGCGTCCACGTCCGATGCCGCCGCGGCGCACGCCCTGACCGCCACCTCCGCCTCGAAGGCGTGGAACCTGCCCGGCCTGAAGTGCGCGCAGGTGATCCTCACCAACGACCCTGACCGGCAGCGCTGGGAGGAGATGGGATTCTTCGCCTCGCACGGTGCGAGCAATCCCGGCGTCGTCGCCAACATCGCCGCGTTCCGGCACGGCGAGGCATGGCTGGACGAAGTCCTCGGCTATCTCGATGACGGCCGCCACCTGCTGGCCAGCCTGCTCCGCCGCCACCTGCCGCAGGTGCGTTACCGCCCGCCCGACGGCACCTACCTCGCCTGGCTCGATTGCACCGCGATGGACCTGCCCGGCTCGCCCGGCGCCCTCGTCACCGACCGGGCACGCATCACCGTCGTGGACGGACCCGCCTTCGGCGCGGGCGGCGCCGGATCCTTCCGCTTCAACTTCGCCACCCCGCACCCGATCCTCACCGAGATGGTCGAGCGCATCGGCGCCGCTCTAACCTGAGGACGTCCAGGCCGGCCGGCGCGGGCCGGCCTGGACGTCATGATCAGACGAGGTCGAACCGGTCGAGGTTCATCACCTTGCCCCACGCCGCGACGAAGTCGGTCACGAACTTCTCCTTCGCGTCATCGCTCGCGTAGACCTCCGCGAGGGCGCGCAGCTCGGAGTTCGACCCGAAGACGAGGTCGGCGCGGCTGCCGGTCCACTTGACCTCGCCGGTGGCGGCGTCGCGCCCCTCGAACGTGTTCGCGTCCTCGGACACCGGCTGCCACGTCGTGCCCTCCTCGAGCAGGTTGACGAAGAAGTCGTTCGTCAGCGACCCGGGGGTGGCGGTGAAAACACCGAGCTTGGACCCGTCGTAGTTCGCGCCCAGGACACGGAGGCCGCCGACGAGGACCGCCATCTGGGGGGCGCTCAGGGTGAGCAGGTTCGCCTTGTCGATCAGCAGGTACTCAGCCGGCAGCCGGTTGCCCTTCCCGACGTAGTTGCGGAACCCGTCCGCCCTCGGCTCGAGGTTGGTGAACGACTCCACGTCGGTCTGCTCCATCGACGCGTCGGTGCGGCCCGGCGCGAAGGGGACCTCGACGTCGAAGCCGGCGTTCTTGGCGGCCTGCTCGACGGCCGCACCGCCGGCCAGCACGATCAGGTCGGCCAGCGAGACCTTCTTACCGCCGGCCTGGGCGGCGTTGAAGGCATCCTGGATCCCCTCCAGGGCGCGGAGCACCGTCGCGAGCTCGTCGGGGTTGTTGACCTCCCACCCGCTCTGCGGCTCGAGGCGGATGCGCGCACCGTTGGCGCCGCCGCGCTTGTCGCTGCCGCGGAAGGACGAGGCCGCCGCCCACGCGGCGGACACGAGCTGGGACACCGACAGGCCCGAGGCGAGGATCTGGCCCTTGAGGGTGGCGATGTCCGCGGCGTCGATGAGCTCGTGGTCCACCGCCGGAACGGGGTCCTGCCAGATCAGCGTCTCGGACGGGACCTCCGGGCCGAGGTAGCGCACGATCGGGCCCATGTCGCGGTGGGTCAGCTTGAACCACGCGCGGGCGAAGGCGTCCGCCAACGCGTCCTGGTCCGCCATGAAACGCCGCGAGATCGGCTCGTAGATCGGGTCGAACCGGAGCGAGAGGTCGGTCGTCAGCATCATCGGGGTGCGGCGCTTCGCCGGGTCGTGGGGGTCGGGGACGGTACCCGCCCCGGCGCCGCCCTTCGGCTGGTACTGGTGCGCGCCTGACGGGCTCTGGGTCAGCTCCCACTCATAACCGAACAGGATCCGGAAGAAGCTGTTGTCCCAGGTGGTCGGGGTGTCGGTCCAGATGACTTCGAGACCGCTGGTGATCGCGTCGCCGCCCACCCCGGTGCCGTACGTGCTCTTCCAGCCCAGGCCCAGCTGCTCGATCGGGGCCGCCTCGGGATCGGGGCCGACCGCGTCCGCGGGACCCGCGCCGTGGGTCTTGCCGAACGTGTGACCGCCGGCGATCAGGGCGACCGTCTCCTCGTCGTTCATCGCCATCCGGCGGAACGTCTCGCGGATGTCGCGAGCCGCGGCAAGCGGGTCCGGGTTGCCGTTCGGGCCCTCCGGATTGACGTAGATGAGGCCCATCTGGACCGCGGCCAGCGGTTCTTGGAGCTCGCGGTCGCCGGAGTAGCGCTCGTCATCGAGCCAGGTGGTCTCCGGACCCCAGTAGACGTCATCGTCCGGCTCCCAGACGTCCACGCGGCCGCCGCCGAAACCGAAGGTCTTGAAGCCCATCGACTCCAGGGCGACGTTGCCGGTGAGGACCATCAGGTCGCCCCAGGAGATCTTCTTGCCGTACTTCTTCTTGACCGGCCACAGCAGCCGGCGGGCCTTGTCGAGGCTGACGTTGTCCGGCCAGCTGTTGAGCGGCGCGAAGCGCTGCTGTCCGGCGCCGGCGCCGCCGCGGCCGTCGTTGATCCGGTAGGTACCCGCGAGGTGCCACGCCATCCGGATCATGAGCGGGCCGTAGTGGCCGAAGTCGGCCGGCCACCAGTCCTTGGAGTCCGTCAGCACCTCCGCGATGTCCCGCTTCACGGCGGCGAGGTCGAGCGTCTTGAACTCCTCGGCGTAGTTGAACTCCTCGCCCATGGGGTTGGCCACGGCGGGGTCCTTGGCGAGGATCTTCAGGTTGAGCCGGTTCGGCCACCAGTCCTGGTTGGCGTCGCCCTGAGTGGGGTGCGTGAGGCCGTGCACGACCGGACATCCCCCGCTCTCCGGGGTCGCGCCTTCGATGACTACTGGATCATGGTTCTCAGACATGGGAATCCTTCCTGACTGGGCGGATCACGGTGCTCAGGAACTGCCGGCGGTGGAACAGGCGGGGCACAGGCCCCAGTAGACGACCTCGGCCTCGCCGATCGAGAAGCCGTGGTCGTAGGACGCGGTCAGGCAGGGCGCCTCGCCGACTGCGCAGTCGACGTCAGCGACGACACCGCACGACCGGCACACGACGTGGTGGTGGTTGTCGCGGACGCGTCCTTCGAACCGGGCCGGGCTGCCTGCCGGTTCGATGCGGCGTATGAGTCCTGCCCCGGTGAGCGCGTGGAGGGCGTCATACACGGCTTGAAGGGAGACATGGCCTATGCGATCGCGCACCCCGGAGGCGATCGCCTCGACGCCGAGGTGGTCACCGTCCCGGACGGTCTGGAGCAGTGCGACGCGGGCGGCCGTCACCCGCAGGCCCGCCCCGCGCAGCTCCTCGGCGGTGGTCGGAGTCTGGGATGCGGTCATGGTCCCAAACTTACCCGCATAAACAAGAACGGTTCAAGTCTACGAATAGTCCAAGTCTGATCCCGCGTCGGAAACGTTGCCCTGTTGTGGCGTGACGCGTCTTCGTCGACCAGCGCACGAACGCGCGCTCATGCTGCGGGTCAGGTCGCCCGGAGGCGGAGTAAGTACCGTGGCCCCGGTCGGTCGGGCCCCTCAGGCAGATGCCTCGCGGACTCCCAACGTGTCCAGGACACGGACGACGTTGGCCCGCAGATCCTCGGCCGCGCCTTCGTTCCCGGCGAGATGGTGCAGCAGCGCCTGCTGGAACAGCCCGTCCAGGATCGCGTACGCCGCGCCGGGGGACAGGGCTACCTGAAAACCCGCGAACAAGGCATACCGGCTGATGACCCGCCAGATCATCTCTTCGCGGCGCTGGTCGATCTCCAGCACGTCGGTGCGGAACGACTCCTCGAACAGGCTCTGGTTCCGCAGGTCGTACCAGAGCCGGTGCATCGGCGCGTCGGTCCGCAGCGTCTGCGCCATCGCCGCGCTGAACTCTCCCTTGAGCTCCGCCGCCGACGAGGCGGTCGCCACGATCTCGTCGTAACGGGTCACGCAGGCGGCTTCGTACTGGCGCACGCAGTGCGTGATCAGGTCTTCCTTGTCGCTGAAGTAGTAGTGCAGCACGCCGTGCGAGAACTGGGAATTCTGCGCGATCTCGCGCAGGCTGGTGCGGGCGTAGCCGAGTTCCGCGAGCGTCTGCAGCGCGGCATCGGCCAGCTGCGCCCGCCGTTCGGCGAACTTGTCGACCTGCCGCCGCGAGACCCGCTCCCGGTTTGTCTGCGCTCCATGCGACGCCCCGGGCGATGCTCCATGCGACGCCCCGGGCGACACCAGGGCGGCAGGGGGCGAGGCCGCCTCGTCGACCCGCGGGGCCACCTCCGTCACGGCAACGCTTCCCGTCAGCTCACGAAAACGCCCGCGCCTTGCGGGCCCGAACCAACTGTATCTCCGCCAGCGCTCGCCGCCCAGAACAAAGCTTGACAAGTGTCCAAGAAAGTCTTGACGACTGTCCAGATTCCGTGGCAGTGTGACCTACGTCGCACCGCCAGCCAAAGCCCAGCCAAAGACAGCGAAAACGCCGGCCCAGGGCGGGATACCCCAGCAAAAGCGCCGTCTCAAGGAGGAGATGTTCCATGAGTGTGTACGACTTGACCGGACGCAAGGCCCTGGTCACCGGCGGGGCCCGCGGGCTCGGCGCGGGGATGGCCGAGGCGCTGGCCCGGGCCGGTGCGGCCGTCGTCATCGGCGACATCCGCGAGGAACTCGGCGAGGCGACCGTCGACGCGATCAAGAAGGCCGGCGGCGACGCCGCGTTCCTCCCGCTGGACGTGACGGACGACCACAGCTGGGAGCGGGCCATCGAGGGCACGATCGCCGAGCTCGGCGGCCTGGACATCGTGGTCAACAACGCCGGCGTCGAGATTTCCAGCCTGGTCATCGACCTGGACCCGGACGACATCCGCAAGATGCTTGAGGTCAACGTCCTCGGCACCTCGCTCGGCCTCAAGCACGCCTTCCGCGCCATGCGCCCTGGCGGCCCGGCCGGCCGCGGCGGCGCGGTGGTCAACATTGCCTCGGTCGCCGCCACGATCGCCTTCCCCGGCATCGCCGTCTACTCCGCGACCAAGTCCGCGGTGGACCGGCTCACCCGGGTGGCGGCCATGGAATCCGGCAAGCTCGGCTACGCCGTACGGGTGAACTGCGTCTACCCGGGTCTGGTCCCGACCGAGATGGGCAACCAGCTCGCGCAGGACATGGTGACACTCGGCCTGTTCCCAAGCGTGGAAGAGTGCGTCGGCGCCGTGATCGGGCTCACCCCGCACGGCCGCCTCGGCGAGGTCGCGGACATGGCCGACGCCGTGGTCTTCCTCGCCTCCGACGCGGCCCGTTTCATCACCGGCGCCGGGCTGCCCGTCGACGGTGGCATGGGCATGTGAGAAAGGACAAAACCATGACCAAGCCTGTCATCGTCTACGGTGCCTCCGGCTACACCGGCCGCCTGATCTGCGAGTACCTGCGCGAGTTCAACCTGCCGTTCGTCGCCGCCGGCCGCGACAAGGCGCGCATCGCCGAGGCCCTCGACAAAGTGCCCGGCATCGACACGGTAGAGCACGAGATCGTCGAGGTCGCCCACGACGTGGCCCCGCTGACCGAACTGTTCGCCGGTGCCAGCGTGGTCTGCAACACCGTCGGGCCGTTCGCCCAGTACGGCCGCGAAGTCGTCGAAGCCTGCCTGAACGCCGGCTGCCACTACCTGGACACCACCGGGGAGCAGGACTGGCTCATCACCTGCGACGAGGACTACGGCCGGCGGATGGCCGGAAAGGGCCTGCTGCTCGCCCCGGGCATCGCCCAGATGTACACCACTGGCGAGATCGCGGCCCAGCTCTGCCTGGAGAGGCCGGGCGTCGACACGCTCGACATCCTGGTCTTCTGGAAAGGCATGCCGACCATCGCCTCGACCCGGACGATCCTGGTCAACGCGGCCCTGTCCAAGGCGTACTACCTGGAGCAGAACTCCTACGTCGAATGGCCCGCCGACGCCGGCCTGTACGACGTGGTGGTTCCCGGCCAGCACGAGACTGGCCTGGCGCTGCCGTGGGGCGGCACCTCGCACCCGGTCTGGTTCAAGCACGACCCCCGGGTGGCCAACGTCAAGGCGCTGGGCGGGGTATTCAACCGCCCGCTCATGCTGGGCGTCCCGCAGATCGTCAAGGCGGTCCTGGAGCAGATCGAGGGCCTGCCAGAAAACGAGCAGCTCCGGGTGCTGACCGCTCGCGCGGCCGGCGTGATGAACCAGATGCCGCCGCGGGAAGCCACCCGGATCAACACGTCGCTGGACTCGGTGCACGCCTCCGGCCCGCTGGGCCGCGCGCACTGCGTGATCCACGGCAACTCCAACTACAAGCAGACCGGCCTGATGCAGGCATACGGGGCGTACTCGCTGCTCCAGCAGCCGCCCAAGCGGATCGGCTTCGCGTCCGGCTGCCAGGCCTTCGGCCACCGCGAGCTGCTCGGCGTGCTGCGCAGCTTCGGCCTGGTCATGGAGCCGAACCTCACCATCCACCACTAACCACGAAGCCGAAGAAGGACAAAGCGGCGTGCGCCTGACCGATTACCTGGACAAGGGTGCCTCCCTGGGCGCGGCGGCACCCTGCCTGACCACGGCCGGGCGCACGCTGTCCTATTTCGATGTCCAGCGGCTGTCGTGGCGGACCGCCCGCGCGCTCGACCGCGCCGGGATCGGTCCGGGCGACAAGGTCGCGATCTTGTCGGCGAACGACCCGGTCGCGTTCAGCTGCGTGTTCGGCATCTCCCGGGCGGGCGCGGTGTGGTGCCCGGTCAACCCGCGCAACGAGGAGGCGGAGAACCGCGACCTACTCGACTTCTTCGACTGCCGGTGCCTGATCTTTCAGGCCGCCTTTGCCCAGCTGGTCGCTAAGATCCTGCCTGACCTGCCGAAGCTCACCACCTTGGTCTGCCTCGACGGCGAACCGGCGGGAGCCGTGCCGTTCGAGGAGTGGATCGGCCCCGAGCCCGCCGAGCCCTGGCAGGCCGAACCATCCGACGACATCGTCATGCTGGTCGGCACCGGGGGCACCACCGGGCGCCCCAAGGGCGTGATGCTCACCGGCCACAACATCGAGACGATGTCCGCGCTGACGTTGATGAGCTACCCGTTCGGCCCGCGCCCGCGCTACCTGGCCCTCGCGCCGCTCACCCACGCGGCAGGCGTGCTGTGCTTCCCGGTCATGACGCTCGGCGGCGAGATCGTCATCATGCCCGCGCCGGACCTGACCGAGTTCCTGGCCCTGGTCGAGCAGCACAAGATCACCCACACGTTCCTGCCGCCGACGCTGATCTACATGCTCCTCGACCACGACCGGCTCGCCGAGACCGGCACCTCTCACCTGCAGTGCCTGTGGTACGGCGCGGCCCCGATGTCGGCCAGCCGCCTCGAAGAGGCCCTGACGAAGATCGGCCCGGTGATGGGCCAGCTGTTCGGCCAGTCCGAAGCCCCGATGATGATCTCTACCCTGGCGCCCGCCGACCACTTCCACGACGACGGGTCACTCGCAACAGAGCGCCTGTCCTCGGCCGGGCGCCCCACCCCGCTTACCACGGTCGCGATCATGGACGACGAGGGCCACCTGCTCCGCCCGGGCCAGCGCGGCGAGATCGTGGCCCGCGGCCCGCTGGTCATGGCCGGTTATTACAAGAATCCGCAGGCCTCGGCGGAAGCCGCCCGGCACGGCTGGCACCACACCGGGGACATCGGCTACCTCGACAAGGACAATTACCTGTTCATCGTCGACCGCGCCAAGGACATGATCATCACCGGCGGCTTCAACGTCTACTCGGCCGAGGTCGAGCAGGTGCTGCTGGCTCACCCGGCCGTGCAGGACTGTGCGGTCATCGGGCTGCCCGACGAGAAATGGGGCGAGCGCGTCACCGCCGTCGTGCAACTCCGCCCCGGCCATTCGGTGACCGAGGCCGAGGTCCGTTCCTTCGTCAAGGAGCGCCTGGGCAGCGTGAAGGCGCCCAAGCAGGTTGAGGTCTGGCCCGACCTGCCCCGGTCGAAGGTCGGGAAGGTCCTCAAGGTCGACGTCAAGGCCCGGTTCCGTGACCGGGCTAACCCGGGGGCAGATCCCGGCTCCTGGTGAACCGCTCGTGCTCGGCCGGTAATGACCGTAGGCTCGAAGGCACCATGACAGTCACCGCCGATGACCTTGACAGCGTGATCTCATGCGTGATGAGCGGGCTGCTGCCCATCACCGACCGGGACTGGTCGGTGCGGGCGGGGACCCTGGAATGGGATTGCTGGCATACCGCCGAGCACATCGGTGACGCCCTGCTGTCCTACGCCTGGCAACTCGCGGTCCAGCCCACCGGCCGCTACGTCCGCGCCGTCGCGACCGCGGAGAAGGACGCCTCCCCGGCCGAGGTGCTGGAATTCGCCGTCACCGGCGGGCGGGTCCTGGCCTCGATGGTGCGCACGTCCCGCGCGCACGTCCGTGCCTACCACCCGGCCGGGATGGCCGACCCGGAGGGCTTCGCCGGGATGGGCTGCCACGAGGCCCTGCTGCACGGCAACGACATCGCCCAGGGCTTCGGCCTCGGCCTCGATCCGCCCCGCGACGTGTGCCGCCGCGTCCTGGCCCGGATCTTCCCGCAAGCCTCCGCCGAGCTGTCCGGATCCGATCCGTGGACCGCGTTGCTCTGGGCTGGCGGCCGCATCGACCTCCCCGGGCACCCCCAGCGCCCACGCTGGCGCCCCCACCCCGCCCCGCTCACCGGCACCGGACCCATGCCCCGTCTCAGCTCGGCTGGATGAGATCCCAGCGGAACCCCTACCCGAACGAACCTCGAGCGTGCCGTCGTCGCCCGCGCCAGCCAGCATGGCGTGGCGGTCGACGGGCTGGAACGCTATCGCGCTGGCCTGGCTGTGCGCCGCCCTGCCCGGGGAGCCCGCCGCCCGGAAGTTACCAGTTCCTTACCCGCCCGGGCAGGGTGAGCCCGGCCGGTTGGCGGTCCGTATCGAGGGTGTGATGACCATCGAAGACAGCGTGATCATCGGGGTCGCGGCCATCTGCGTGTTCGTGGCCGTGCTGGTCTTGGCGCTCAGGATGTCGGCGCAGCGCCGGGCTGGCCCCAGAAAACCCAAGAAACCCGAAAACCCCAAGAAACCCGCGAACCCGTACGGCCCCCGCATGCATCGTGACGGGCGGCTAGTCGTGACGGCCGCGCCAACCCACGCCGGCGGGCCGGGAAGGTGGGAGGAAAGAGCCGCCTCGTTCGGGGCGCAAGAGGACGAGGAGTACGGCGGGGTGGCCGGGTACGGACGCCCGGCCGGCTACGGCCCGCCTCCGCTATGGACCGAACCGTCGTACGACCCGTCCGGCTGGCGGTGACGGGGACCGGGCCGGTACGGCTCACTGCCCGAATGGCGCAGGCGGCTCGGGCAATGCCGCGTCGAGGAACGGGACGACCGCGTTCACCAGGTGAAACGACGCGGCGGCCGAAAACTCTCATCGGATGATCGATGAGCCCATCGTCGAGACGGGGGCCCCGGCCAGGCGGTGGAGCATGTCGTGACGGGAGACGCCGTCGGCGAACATGCGCCTGGCCGCCTGGAACGTCGGGCTGTCCTCGTCGCGCCACATTTCCTCGACCACGCGGTACGCCGCTTCCACGAACTCCTCGCTGGTCATGCCGGTGGGCGGGGTGCACGCGCCGAACTCGGCCTCGACGAGACCGCGGCGGTCAGCCGGGTCCGCGAGGTCCAGCGGAGCGTGCCGCTGCGGGATCGGCAACGCGAACATGCGGCGCCCCACGTTATCGGAGAGCCAGGAAACGTCAGCGTCGCTAGCGGCCAGGCCGGACGCGTAGCCGCGGACCACGACCGCGTCCGGGTCGTCGTAGGCCTGGCCGAACCGGGCCAGCACCCTCGGCACCTGCTCCGTCAGCACCTCGGTCCCGGCCTCGCCCAGATCCCGGCGGTCGGCGGACCAGCGGACCCACGCGGTCACCGCCGGCTCGAGATGGCTGCGCTGCGCGGGAGACAGGACGAAGGTGTTCGGCACGTGGCCGAGGAGTATGTGCGCGAGCTTGCGCGGCCCGACCTGGGTCGGCGGCTCGCCGGGAACGCGGCCGCTGTAGCCGGTGAGTACCTCGGCCCAGAACCGCGTGGACTGCTCGTCGGCCGCGACGGCCTCGGCGGCCAGTGGGCTCTTCATGAACTCCTCGACCGCGGCCGCGCGGTCGGCCGCCGTGTACACCGGCCTGGACCCAGTATCCCCCGCATCCCCGGCGTGCTCGCCGTCGCCGGCCGGGAGGCGGCGGACCCGGGTCCGGGCGATCGGCAGATACGCGAGCGTGTCGGCGGACAGGCCCGGGTTTGGGTCGTAGTCAGTCTGGTCTAGCGGCCCGAGCAGGTGACGGCGTGCCTCGGCCAGGGGTATCTGCTCGGACCGGTCGAACTCCTCGCTGTCGCCGCTGATGGCCTCGATCAGGCGGGCGGCGTTGGCGGACACGCCGATCGCGGTGGCGATGGGGACCCCGGTCAGGTCAACCTGCACCACGATGCCGTGTTCGGCCTCGCCGTAGCCGAACGTTACGGCGATGGCCTCGTCGTCGCCGAAAACGTCATAGCGGCGCCAGGCCTGACCGGGTGTCACCTTGCCGACCCCGGTCACCCAGTCCGGCGGGTAGATGCCCGCGCCGGTTAGCTCGGCCAGCGCCCGGCTGGCCGCCCGCTTGGTGTCCTGTGTGCCGAGCGTCATGAGCAGCCGGAGCAGCGCCGCGCCGTCGGGCGTCTGCCTGCGGACCGCCCCGTCCACCAGCACAGTGGAGATGAACTTCTCGGTCTCGTCAGGATCCAGTTCGCCCACCACGCGCGGGATGGCCATGCAGGTCGCGGTCTCGAGTTCGGCCCGCAGCGGGTCGCCCGCCGCGATCCCGGCCCACAGGCTGGACATCACCCGCTCGACGATGGCGTCCGCCTCGGTCCGCCCGCTCCCGGAAGGTGCCTGGCCGGCCGGTACCGTGTCAGCCCGTGCCTGGCCGGCCGGCGCCCTGCTGCCCGGTGCCTTGCTAGCGGGTGCCTTGCTAGCGGGTGCCTTGCTAGCCGGATTGCCGCGCCGCGGCTTGGTCTTCTTGCTCACCGCGTCATCCTACGGCCCCCAGCCGACAAAACTCGGTGTCCCAGGGCGTCGATGAGGTGCTCGAACGTGACGTCCACCGATTCCGGCAGCCCGAACCCGCCGGCGGCCTGCAGCGTGGCGATGCCGTGACCGGCGGCCCGGACGCAAACCTCGGGCGGGCGATCAGAAGCTGACCGCCCGGATGACGCCCACAACAGCTTCGTCCCCGTAACCGCCGATGACGGGAATGGTGGCGAGTTCGTCGGGGACGACGGCGCCGAGCAGGCGCAGCGCCGCCACGGTGACCGGGGTCCGGGCCCGGTGCGCCCCGTCCTCGATCTTGACCGCGCCGGCCCTGACTCCGTTAGCGTCGGCCAGCGCGAACGCGTCGACGCCCTCGGCCCCGCCCTTGACCAGCAGGCCGGGCACCGCGTCCATCAGCCGCCGCTCGTCCCGGCTGGTGCCGCTGGTCCATTCCGGGTGCGCGCGCATGGCGTCGGCCACCCGGCGCCCGGGCGTGCCCGGCGCCGCTCGCACCAGCACCCGGAACGCCCGTGCCAGCCCGGTCAGCGTCAGCGCGAACAGCGGCGCGCCGCAGCCGTCCACGCCAGTGACAGGTATCTGCTGGCCGGCCAGTTCCTCAACTGTCCGCCGGATCGCCTGCTGCAGCGGATGCGCCGGCGCCAGGTACCCGCACGTCGGCCAGCCGTTCAGCACGCAGGTGGCCAGCATCGCGGCGTGCTTGCCCGAGCAGTTCATCCGGATCCTGGAGGAGTCCTCGCCGCGGGCGATCACCCGGCGCGCGGTCTCGGGGTCGAGTGGCCAGGACGGCGGGCAGCGCAGGTCATCCTCGGTCAGCCCGGCGCCGGACAGGATCTTGCGGACCCCCTCGACGTGGAAGTCCTCGCCCGAATGGCTGGCCGCGGCCAGTGCCAGCAGCTCGCCGTCCAGGTCGAGCCCGGCGTACAGCATGGCCGTGGCCTGCAGTGGCTTGTTCGCTGACCGGGGGAAGAAGGGCACCGCGGTGTTTCCCACGGTGATCACCTGGGTCCCGTCGGCGGCCAGGCCCGCAACCGCGCCGCGGTGCCGCGATTCGGTGAAACCCGAACGCACCACCTCGGCGACCACCGGGTTCACGCCGTTGTGTTCGGTATCGATCGTCATGCCCGCAGTCTGCCCCTTTTCCGCAGGCCTGCGCCGGGTACGCCGCTCAAGGTACCCTGCCGTGCTATGCGAGCAGTGGTACAGCGGGTGAGCCGGGCCAGCGTGACCGTGGACGGGGAGGTTGTCGGCGCCATCGAAGAGCCGGGGCTGCTCGTCCTGGTCGGCGTCACCCACGGCGACACCCCGGAGCAGGCCGCGAAGCTCGCCGCCAAGCTGTGGGGGCTGCGCATCCTCGACGGCGAGAAGTCCTGCTCCGACGTAAACGCGCCGCTGCTGGTGATCAGCCAGTTCACGCTCCACGCGGACCTGGCCAAGGGCCGCCGCCCGTCCTGGTCCGCGGCTGCCCCGGGTCCGGTCGCCGAGCCCCTGGTCGGCGCCGTGGTGCAGGCCCTGCGCGATCTCGGCGCCCGGGTCGAGACCGGCGTCTTCGGCACCGACATGAAGGTCGCCCTGGTCAACGACGGCCCCGTCACCATCGTCCTCGACCAGTAGCAGGCCCCGGGGCTACTTCGACGCGCCGGCGCTGGGATCGGCTGAGGGACTTTCGGGGGCCAGGCCGGCCAGCACGCACTGCGGCCGGGCCCGCAGCGAGACCTGGTCCTGGGACCGGAACGAGGTCTGACAGAACGACCGTGCCTGCGCCCCGCAGTAGTGCAGAGTGGACCCCCCGGTGGAGCTCGGCACGGTGACGTTCACGCAGCCGTTCGCCGAACTCCCGTACGAGTCATGCACCACCACGCCCCAGGCGGTCAAGCCGCCGAAGACCACGATCACCACCACCGCGGCGATCGCGAAGATCCTCTTCTGCCGCCGCGTGAGGCGCCCCGCCCGGGGGTTGGTCTTGGCGTACATGGATGCCCAGTGTAAACAGCACAGTGTAAACAGCCACAGCGTTGCCAGGCCGGCCCCGATGGCCCTGTGTTAGCGTCGGCCGCAACGAGCCATCAAGGGGAGGCAACCGAAGTGGTAACGCGCGATAGGCGGTGGCCTGCCGGTACGCCGTGCTGGGTGGATGTCAGCGTGGACGACGTACCGAAGGCGATTGCCTTCTACCAGGCCTTGTTCGGCTGGGACATCCAGGCCGGCGGCCCGGAGGTGGGCGGGTATGCCATCGCTCACCACCACGACCGGATCGTCGCGGGCCTCGGCCCGAAGTTCGGCGCGCCCGACGCCCCGTCGGCCTGGACGACCTACCTGGCCGCCGACGACGCCGACGCGATCGCGGAGAAGATCAAGGCGGCGGGCGGACAGGTGGTGCAGGGGCCGATGGACGTCATGGAGGAAGGCCGGATGGCCATCGCCTTCGACACCACAGGGGCTCCGTTCGGCCTGTGGCAGGGGGGCAGGACGACCGGCGTCGGCCTGGCCAACCAGACCGGGGCACTGACCTGGAACGAGCACGTCAGCTGGGACTTCGACGCTGGCAAGGCGTTCTACCGCGCCGTGTTCGGCTATGACTACCAGGACGTGAGCGGAGACGGCTTCCGGTACGCGATGCTGATGGTCGACGGGCGCGAGGTCGGCGGCATCGGCCAGTACCTGCCGGGAACGCCGGCCGGGACCCCGGCCGCCTGGGGCGTCTACTTCGCCGTCGACGACACCGACGCCGCGGTGGCCGCCGCCGTCGAGCACGGCGGCAGCGTCGTGCGGCCCATCAGGGACAGCCCGTACGGCCGGACTGGCGTCGTCACCGACAACCAGGGCGCGGTCTTCTCGCTGATCAGCAGCCCCCAGCCTCAGGTGAGCCAGCCCGCGGGCGAGTTATCCCGCTCGGTGGGGCGCACCAGTTATATCCCGAACGGACCAGCCACCAGCTCCGGCACCACCACCAGCCCCACCCACCAGGCCCGGCGCCGAGCCACCAGGGTTCCCGAATGCGGTAAGCGCTTACCCGAATTCGTTCGGTCCCATTTCTCTTGATTTCCTCTGTGTTCCGGCGGAGGGTTCTAGGCATGGGCTCAGGGCATCGCCGAGCAGGTTTTCGGCCTGCTCCGCTAGCCTGCCCTGGCCGGCCGGCCCCGGCTAGCTAACCGGCGGGGTTCCGTGGGTGTGGAAGGACTCGATCGTCTTCAGGCCCCACGCCTGGCCCCTGGCCCGTTCGGCCTCCGTCCAGGTGATGGTGCGCCAGTCCGGGGCCAGCACCAGCCGGGCGACCGGGTTGCACAGCTCGATCCGGTTCCCGCCCGGCTCGTAGACGTACAGGAAGAACGTCTGCTGGATCGCGTGCTTGTGCGGTCCGGTCTCGATGAACACCCCGCGGTCCAGGCAGATGTCCGCCGCGCGCAAGATGTCCTCGCGGGTGTCCGGGGCGAACGCGACGTGGTGCAGCCGCCCGGCCGTGCCGGTCCAGTCCCGGGTGTACACCAGGTCGTAGCCCTTGTTGGTGAAGTGCAGCCATTGCGCGGAGATCGTGCCGTCGTCGAGCATGATCTGCTCGGTGACCCGCCCGCCGAGCACATCGCGGACGAAGTCCCCGTTGGGCGGCACGTCCTGGGCGAGGTAGTTGACGTGGTCCAGCCGCCGGACGCAGACGCCGCGCGCCGGGTAGGCCTGGGCCTGGTTCTTCAGCGATGGCCTGAGCTCGTCGGGCGGCGTGTACCACTCGGTCTCCCAGTACAGCTCCATCTCGTGCCCGTCTGGATCGCAGAACAGGTACGTGGGCCCGATACCTGGATCGCCGTCCTTCCAGCTGATGCCGAGCCCGGTCGCCTCGATCGCCGCCACCCGGGCCTCGAGGGCGGCCTGGCTCGAGGCCCGCAGCCCCACCCGGCGGATGCCCGAGGTGTCGTACGCGGTCAGCTTCAGGGTGTGGTGCTCGTAGTCATCCCAGGTGCGCAGATAGACCGAGTTACCCTCGCGGCCGGTCTCGGTCAGGCCGAGGATGTCCACGAAGAAGCGCAGGCTCGCGTCCGGTTCCGGCGTCAGCAACTCGATGTGCCCGAGGTGCGCCACCTCGTGCAGCGGCGGCCGCGTGGCCGCGGGGTAGCGCTGACTCGTCACGGGAACCTCCGGGGGAAGACGGTGCCGTCGAAGAGCTTGCGCGCGGTGCGCACCACTCCCGAGCGGAGCACGGTGGGCGGCTGGCTGGTCACCTCGACCTCGACCTCGACCTCAAGGTGCCCGGTCGGGTGCTCGATGTCGAACCGCGTCTGGCCCGGCTTGACGGCCGCCAGGTCACCTCCGGCCGCGCCGTCGAGCAGCAGCGCGGTCGCGACGCTGACCGCACCGAGCACCCCGATCGAGTCGTGCACCCGCACGGGGATGAAGGTGCGGGTGCAGATCGTCCCGCCGTCCGCCGGAGCGGCCACGAGGGAGATCTTCGGCACCGAGGCGGCGGACACGTCGCCCAGGCCCATCAGAACGCCGGCGGCCAGCTGCAGCGCCCGCACCCGCTGCCCGAGTCCGGGGTCCGCCTCGAGTTCGGCGACGGTCTCGTAGCCGGTCCGGCCGAGCGCGGCGGCGGGCACGATCACCACCGGCATGCCGTTGTCGATGCAGGTGACGGTGATGCATCGGGGGGCGCCTGGGGCGTTGTCCCCCCATAGGGGTACCTCGATGACGTCGGTAACTCCTCCGGTGGGCAGCAGCGCGCCGGTGGCCGAGCCCTCTGTCGCGGCGAAGTCGAGCACCACGGCCGCGGCCGTCCCTGGCACCCCGGCGATCGCGGTGTCGCCGTCGTAGTTGACCGCGCCGTCCGCGCCGGCGAACGTGGCGGTGGCCAGGCTGTCCGAGTTGAGCATGTGGATCCGCACCGGAGCCCCCCGGACCAGTCCGCGCTCGACTGCGAACGGGCCGACCCCGGCCAGCAGGTTGCCGCAGTTCTGCCGGTCGGAAACCGCGGCCTCGCCGACGCCGACCTGGAGGAACAGGTAGTCGACGTCCGCGTCGGCGCGCGCCGAACGGGAGATCACCGCTACCTTGGAGGTCAGCGGATGCGCCCCGCCGATCCCGTCGATCTGCCTGGCGTCCGGGCTGCCCATGATCCGCAGCAGCAGATCGTCCCGCGCCGCCGGATCCGCGGGCAGATCCTCGGCGAGGAAGTACGCCCCCTTCGATGTCCCGCCCCGCATCATCATGCACCGCACCCCGGCGTCACCCGGTTCCATCGAGCGCCCCTTCGCTTGCGGCGGTGACGTACTCGACGCCGTGGGCGGCGAGCTTGTCGCGCAGGCCGTACAGGTCTAGGCCCAGCTGGCCGTCGGCCAGGGCCTTGCGGTTCTGCTCTTCCTTGGCCACCCGCGCCTGCGCGGCGGCCAGCGCCTGGCCGGCCTCGGCGCGCGGCACGCACACCACGCCGTCGTCGTCGGCGATGATCGCGTCGCCCGGCCGGACGATCTGCCCGCCGATCGAGATGGGCAGGTTGACCGACCCTGGCGTCTCCTTGACCGTGCCCTGGGCGCTGACCGCCGCCGACCACACCGGGAAGCCCATCGCCCGCAGGTCGGCCACGTCCCGGACGCCGGCCTCGATGACCAGGCCGCGGACCCCGCGCGCGGCCAGCGAGATCGCCAGCAGCTCACCGAACATCCCGTCGGTGCACGGTGAGGCCGCCGCGACCACCAGCAGGTCCCCGACCTGGCACTGTTCCACCGCCGCGTGGATCATGAGGTTGTCGCCGGGCCAGCACAGCGCGGTGACCGCGGTCCCGCCGACTCGGGTCCCGTCCTGAATGGGGCGCAGGCCCGGCCCGAGGTACCCGGCCCGGCCGATCGCCTCGTGCACGGTGGCCACCCCGAGTGCGGCGAGCTGGTTCACCACGCCTGGATCGGCGCGTGCCACCCCGGTGACGATCACGTTGCGCATCAGCTCAGCCTGTCCGTGACCTGCGGGAACACCCGCATATAGGCCTCGCCCAAGCTCGACTGCGGCAGGCCCAGGTTTGGTCCGGCGTTGCGCTTGAGCTGAGTCCCGCGCCGCCTGGCCAGGTCGGTGTAGTACTCCCACAGGTGCTGCTGGGCCCCCATGCACTCCATGGCCTTGCGCTTGGCGTCGAAGACCGGCGTGATGTCCAGCAGGACCTCCGGCTTGAAGCCGCACATCTCCGGCTGGTGCGGCTCGAACAGGAAGACCGGCGGCGCGCCGATCGGCTCGCCGGGAGCGGGGTAGCCGATCGCCTGGGCCAGCACCCGGGCCCGCAGCGCCATCTGTCCCGCCGCCGGGTGATCGCCGTTGTAGGGGTCGGCCAGCGGGTGGGTGAGCACCACCGACGGGTTGACCTCGCGGTACACCCGGACGATGCGGTCGACCAGCTCATCGGACTCGCGTAGCGGATAGTCCCCGGCGTCGAGGAACTCGATCTCGGCCCCGAGCGCGGTCGCGGCGCTTTCCGCCTCGCCGCGGCGCAGCGCCTTGATCTCCTCTAGCGTCTGGCCGGCCCGCCAGGCGCTGGCCGACTCGCCTCTCTCGCCGTAGGTCAGGCAGAGCACCTTCACCCGGTCGCCGCGTGACGTGGCCAGAGCCACCGCGCCGCCCGCCCGCCAGACGAAATCGGCGGCGTGCGCGCTGATCACGAGCATGGATTCCTGCTGACTCACCGGGCTTCCTCCTCGTGCTGATCGAGCTTGTGCTGATCGAGCTTGTGCTGATCGAGCTTGTGCTGATCGAGCTTGTGCTGATCGAGCAGGGCTGTGATGACGCTGCGCAGGTGGCGGCGGGTGGCCTCCTCGGCCTCCGCGGGGCGCCGTCCGGCGATCGCGGTGATGATCGCCAGGTGCTCGGGCAGCGACGCCTGGGAGCGCCCGGGACGCAGGGACAGCTGGAACTGGTGCCGGACCAGCTGCCCGTTCAGCCGCTCGAGCAGGCCGGCCGCCACCTGCTGGCCGGAGATCTCCCGGACCAGCCGGTGCAGGTCGTGATTGAGCGCGGAGTACTTCAGCGGCTCGCCGTCCGCGACGGCGCGCTGAAGCTCCCCGCCCAGCCGCCGCAGCCTGTCCGCCTGCGGCCCGGTGACCCGCTCAGCCGCCTTGGCCGCGCACAGTCCCTCCAGTGCCATCCGGCACTCGGTGATCGCGACCGCCTCGGCTACGGTGACGGCCCGCACCCGCGCGCCGCGGTTCGGGATCCGCTCGGCCAGCCCGTCCGCGGCCAGGTCGAACAGCGCCGCGCGCACGCTAGCCCGGGTCACCCCGAGCAGCCCGGCCAGTTCCTCCTCGACCAGCCGCTGCCCCGGCGCCATGTCCCCGGCCAGGATCGCCCGCCGCAGCCACTCACCCGCCAGTCGCCGCCCCTGGGCTCCGGATACCGGTGAAGCTCCGGGTACCGGTGAAGCACCGGGAACTCCCCGCACTCCAGCCCCATCCGGCGCCGCGTCGTCAGGCACTCGCACACGGCGATCCTAGAAATTTTTCAGCAAAATTGTCAACAATCCGTCGGCCGCCAGCTGTCGCGTCGCCCGCAGTCGGATCACTGTCGGATCACCGTCGGATCACCGTCGGATGCCGCTGTCACGCTGTCACGCGGGCGCGCGGGCGCGCGGGCGAGCTGCTCGGCGATGTCCTTGGCCCACTGCCTGATCTCGGCCCAGTCACGGAAGTCCCCTTCCAGGCCATGGAATATCAGGAGCGAGGCCCGCTGCGCGTGGCTCAGGACCTTGCGGTCGAGCTTGCCGGCGAACATCCGGTGGTCCCGCGCGTGGGTGGCTATGCGCAGGCCGGCCAGCTCGACGGGATCTTTCGCCATGCCTTGGGCCAGCTTGCTCACGGGACTCCCGACCGGGCCGCTCGAGAATAGCCACACCTGACGGGTGCTGAGCTGGCCGTGACACCGGTTCACCAGGTCTTTGGCCGGGTCGAGCCAATGGCCTACGTAGACCGCGCTGCCGATGATGGCGGCGTCATACTCCTCCATGAACCGGACTTCCTCTGGCGGGAGGACGGTGACGGTCAGGCCCTGTTCCGAGAGCACCTCCGCGATCACCTGAGCGATATCGGAAGTTGACCCGTGCATCGAGGCTGCCGAGACCAGCACCTTCACACCCGGTACGGGATCGGGCTCGGCTGCGTCCGCGAACGTCATGATCGCTACCTCCTCACCTGTGCCGGAGGCATCGCCTCCGGGGGGTTCCGCACCGAGCTTGTCCAAGCGCCTTTCGCTAGCAATAGGGCCGAACGTCCTGGCTGGCCTGCCTTCTACACCTTCTAGGCCAGCCTTCTCTAGGCCTCGTTGGCCTTGACGGGCCGCGGCGCGGCCGAGAGGTCAGGGTTCGCCGGCGCCGGGCCCGCGGTGATGGGTTAGGATTCCCCGTCCGAGCCGCATGTCGATCCGGAGGCGCACGATGACCGGCCAGGCCTGGCCGCCCACCTCAGCCAGTCCCGCCAGCCCAGAAGGCGGGCGATGGCTCGATCTGGCCACGGTCGAGCGTCCCGTCCTGGATCTGCGCCCCGACTACACCGCGCTGATCATCGTCGCGGACGGGCTGCACCCTGGTCCTAGTGACGACGACACCGACGCGCTGCTGAGTGACGCCGAAGCCCAGGCCCGGGCCACGCTGGCGGGCCGGGCGCCCGCGGACCTGGAGCCGGTGGCCGCCTGGCGGCTGGCCTACCAGGCCTTCGGCGCCAAGCCGAAACGCACCCGGCCCAGCGTCGAGGCGCTGCTGCGCCGGGTAGAGACCGGGTTGCCCCGAATCGACCGGCTCACCGACATCTACAACGCGATCTCGGTCAGGCACCTGCTGCCCGTCGGCGGGGAGGATCTCGCCATGTACCACGGGCCGGCCCGGCTGGCACGGGCGGCCGGAGACGAGCCGTTCGACACCATGCGCGACGGCCAGCCCGTGACGGAGCAGCCCGAACCGGGCGAGGTGATCTGGCGCGACGACGACGGCGTGACCTGCCGCTGCTGGAACTGGCGGCAGTGCGTCCGTACCCGGATCACGCACGCCACCACCAGCGCCGTGTTCATCCTCGACGGCCTGGCCGAGCTCGGGCGAGATGGCCTGATGGCTGCCGGGCGGGATCTAGCCGGCCAGCTGACGGCGCTCCATCCCGGCGCCCGGCTCAGCTGGCGCCAGATCGGCGCCGTTCCGGAGTCCCCGGAGTCCCCGGGTGGCTGACCTGACCGAGGAACAGGGGCAGGCTGGTCGCGGTGTCGATGATCGCGAACAGGAACGGCCGGTCGACGACCATCGTCACCGGCGGGGGAGCCCGGAATGCCGCCATGCCCGCCATAACGACCGCGGTGGCCGCCGCGGCCTCCGTGCCGTGCTCGTCGACGTCGATATACGCCTTGTGCACGACCGCGCCGATCCGCAGCGGCTCGGCGTCGGTGATGCCGCTGAAGTCCGCGTCGTCGCCGAACGCCTCGGTCACGCCCAGCCGCCGCAGGGCCGGGATGAGGTCGAACGCCGCTTCCAGGCGGAACCTGGGCAGCGACAGCGTGACCTGATGCCTGGCTGTTCCGCCCAGCAGGCCGCCCAGGCCGGCGGCGGTGACCTTCGGCCGCAAGGCCGACAGCGGCCCGTCGGGCAGCACCACGGCCATGGCCAAGCCGATGTCACGGTAGGGGAGCAGCACGGCCTGGTAACCGTCACCGCGCAGGTAGGCCTGCGGTGCCGTGAGGTGCATCATCGGCACGGTCAGGCCCGGGCGGCCCTGGCCATCCGGGTAGAACGGCGCGTCGGCCGTCGCGTTCTCGGGGAACGGCTGCGTCCACGCCGCCTTCAGGTACACCGCGCTGGCCAGCACCAGCCTGGTCAGCCGGCTGATGGCGCCGGCCGGCAGCAATCCGCTGATCTTGCCCTCGGTCTGCTCGGCGATCACGCGGTTGATCAGGGTCCGGGCCGCCTCGGGGGCCGCGGCGAAATCGGCGTCGGCGAGCGTGGCCGCGGCCTGGCTGAGCCGGGCGGTGAACTCGGCCCGCAGCGGCAGGCCGGACTGGACCCACACGGTGTTCGGCGCCCGGAACGTCGCGGACCCGCTGCCTGGCCCGCTGCCTGGCCCGCCGTCCCGCCGGGCTGACACCAGACGCAGCGCGCTGACCGCCACGTCATCCTGGCGGTCCGCTCCGTCCAGGTGCAGCGCGCGGGCCAGCTCCGCCGCCGTCTTGCCGCGCGCTCCGCACAGGGCCATCCGCAGCGCGCTGGCCACGCTGGCCGGCGAGAAGACCGTGTCGGCGGCGTCCTCGGCCAGCACCTGGTACATGTCCACGCCGAACGCGGCGTCGGCCGCCGCGGCCGCGCGCGCCTCGGTCAGCGCCGCTGAATCGTTCCGCACCGTCCTTTCGTACCCGCGCAAAATGAAACCATGACCGCCATGGGCTGGTTCATCACCGCGGACGTAGGCGAGTTCCTGGCCGAGGCCGGGGAGTTCCTGCGCGCCGAGCCGGCGCGTAACTCCGTCGTGCTGACCGTGACCGAGAACCTGCGGATCACGGCGGCCACCGGGTCTCCGGCCGCCGTACCAGGCTCCGGTCCAGACGAGCCGTTGTTCGGCTGGTGGCGGCCACCCGCCGTTCCCGGCACGGGAAGCGCAGGTCCGGCCGGGGCCGTTGGGGCCGTCGGGTCCGTGTTCATGCACACGCCGGAGTTCCCCGTCTTGCTCTCCTCCCGCATGAGCGGACAGGCCGCCGCCGCACTCGCCCGCGACCTCGCCGCAGCCGGGCGCCAGGTTCTCGGCATAAACGCTGGCCAGGAAGCGGCCGACAGGTTCGCGGCGGCTTGGCGGGACCGCACCGGGGACGCCGTCACGGTGTACCGCCGGATGCGCCTGTTCCGGCTCGGCGAGCTCATCCGGCCGTTGCCGGGACCCGAGGGGGCAGCCAGGCTGGCCGCCGAACGGGACCGGGATCTGCTGGCCGGGTGGTTCGACGCGTTCGCCCGGGAGGTCGGTGACCCGCCGAGGCACGTCAACCTCGCCGCCGTGGACGAGCGCCTCGGCTACCGGGGCCTCACGCTCTGGGAAGCCGACGGCGTCTCGGTCTCGCTCGCCGGCCTGACCCGGACCGTGGCCGGAATGGTGCGTGTGGGACCCGTCTACACGCCCCCGGAACTGCGCGGGCGCGGCTACGCGAGCGCCGCGACCGTGACGGTCAGCCAGGCGGCGCTGAACGCGGGCGTCCGGGAGGTGGTGCTCTACACCGACCTGGCCAACCCCACGAGCAACGCCTTGTACCAGCGTCTTGGCTACTGTCCGGTGGAGGACCGCGTAGTCTTCTCCTTCTCCCGGGCGCGCCGCGGGTTACGCTTCACCCGTGAGCGGACTCGAGGACTTTGCCCGGCTGGTCGATGGTGATCACGGTCTGTGCGTGGTGTCCACGCTGCGGCCGGACGGGACGATCCAGTCGTCGGTGGTGAACGCGGGCGTGCTCCCGCATCCCGTCACCGGTGAACAGGTCGTGGGCCTGGTGAGCCGCGGTGACGCGAACCGGCTGGCCAACCTGCGGGCCCGGCCGCGGGCCACGGTGGTCATCCGGGCGGGCTGGCAGTGGGCCGCCGCCGAAGGACCGGTCGAGCTGGCCGGCCCCGACGACCCGCTGCCCGGGGTCGACGCCGAGCGGCTGCGCCTGCTGCTGCGCGAGATCTTCACCGCCGCGGGCGGGACGCACGACGACTTCGACGCCTACGACCGGGTGATGGCCGCCGAGCGGCGGGTCGCCGTCCTGGTAGCGCCCGCCCGGATCTCGCCCGCCCCGCGCGGCTAAGGACCTTTTGCCCTGCCCGGCCGGCCCGCTGGCACAATGCTCTGGTGACGCAAAACCAGTCAGTGGAGCAGCGGATCGCCGACGAGCTCGGCGTGGCCGTCCGCCAGGTCAGCGCCGCGGTCGAGTTGCTCGACGGCGGCGCGACCGTGCCGTTCATCGCCAGGTACCGCAAGGAAGCCACCGGCACCCTCGACGACGCGCAACTGCGTACGCTCGAGGAGCGGCTGCGCTACCTGCGCGAGCTCGACGAGCGCCGGGAGGCGATCCTTAGGGAGATCAGCGCGCAGGGGAAGCTGACCACCGAGCTCGAGCAGCAGGTCCGCGCCGCCGACTCCAAGGCCCGGCTGGAGGATCTCTACCTGCCCTACAAGCCGAAACGGCGTACCAAGGCGCAGATCGCCCGCGAGGCCGGCCTGGAGCCGCTGGCCGCCCTCCTGCTCGGCGATCCGACCCGCGATCCGCACGGCGAGGCCGCGAACTTCGTCGATCCTGAGAGAGGCGTCCCGGACGCGAACGCCGCCCTCGAAGGTGCCCGCGCCATCCTGGTCGAGCGGTTCGCCGAGGACGCGGACCTGCTCGGCGAGCTGCGTGAGTCGATGGCCGCCCGTGGCTTCCTCACCTCGAAGGTGCGGGAGGGCCGGGAGCGCAACGGCGCCAAGTTCGCCGACTACTTCGAGTTCAGCGAGCCGTTCTCGCGGCTGCCTTCGCACCGTATCCTGGCGCTGTTCCGCGGCGAGAAGGAGGAGATCCTCGACCTCACCCTTGACCCCGGGGCCGACGACGCGGAGAACGAGGCGCGCATCGCCGAGCGCTTCGGCGTCAGCGACCAGGGCAGGCCCGCCGATCCGTGGCTGGCCGCCACCGTGCACTGGGCCTGGCGGACTCGCATCCTGATGCACCTGAGCGTGGACATCCGGGTCCGGCTGTGGCAGGCGGCCGAGGACGAGGCGGTCCGGGTGTTCGCCGCCAACCTCCGCGACCTGCTGCTGGCCGCGCCGGCCGGCGCGCGGACCACGATCGGCCTGGATCCCGGGTTCCGGACCGGCGTGAAAGTCGCCGCCACCGACGCCACCGGCAAGGTGCTCGGGACCGCGACGATCTACCCGCACGAGCCGCAGCGCCGCTGGGACGAGGCCATCGATGTCCTGGCGAAACTCGCGAAGGCCCACAAGTGCGAGCTCATCGCGATCGGCAACGGCACGGCCTCGCGGGAGACCGACCGGCTGGCCGCCGACCTGATCAAGCGCCACCCCGAGCTGCGCCTGACCAAGGTCGTGGTGTCCGAAGCAGGCGCGTCGGTCTACTCCGCCTCGGCCTACGCCTCGGCGGAACTGCCCGGGCTGGACGTCTCGCTCCGTGGTGCGGCGTCGATCGCGCGGCGGCTGCAGGACCCGCTGGCCGAACTGGTCAAGATCGACCCCAAGTCCATCGGCGTCGGCCAGTACCAGCACGATGTGGCCGAGGGCAAGCTGTCGCACTCGCTGGACGCCGTGGTCGAGGACTGCGTGAACGCGGTCGGCGTGGACCTGAATACCGCCTCGCAGCCGCTGCTGGCCCGGGTGTCGGGCATCACCGCGGGCCTGGCGACCGCGATCGTGGCCAGGCGCGATTCCGAAGGGCCCTTTAGAACCCGGCGGCAGCTGATGCAGGTGCCGCGGCTCGGCCCGAAGGCGTTCGAGCAGTGCGCCGGGTTCCTGCGCATCCGCGGCGGCGACGACCCACTCGACGCATCCGGCGTGCATCCCGAGGCCTACCCGGTGGTCCGCCGCATCATGGCCGCGACTGGGAGCCCAGCCGATGAGCTCATCGGCAAGACCGCGGTCCTTCGCGGCCTGCGCCCGGAGAAGTTTACCGACGACCGGTTCGGGTTGCCGACCGTCACCGACATCCTGCGCGAGCTGGAGAAGCCGGGCCGCGACCCGCGACCCGCGTTCACCACCGCGACGTTCGCCGAGGGCGTGGAGAAGCTCGAGGACCTCGAGCCCGGCATGGTGCTCGAGGGCGTGGTGACCAACGTGGCCGCGTTCGGCGCGTTCGTCGACATCGGCGTGCACCAGGACGGCCTGGTACACGTGTCGGCCATGTCGCGTAACTTCGTCTCCGACCCCCGCTCGGTGGTCAAGTCCGGCGACGTGGTGCGGGTGAAGGTGCTCTCGGTCGACATCCCCAGGCACCGGATCTCGCTCACCCTGCGGCTGGACGACGATGGACCGAAGGCGGCTCCGGGTCCGCGCCCGCCCGGCGGCCGCCCGCGAGCCGAGGACCGCCCGTCAGGCAATTCTTCATCCCGAACGGGCCGTGGTTCCAGCTCTCGACCCGGTGCGAGCGGCTCCGGAGCAGGCCGCCCTGATCCCAAGGACCCCAAGGACCCCAAGGACCCCAAGGACCCCAAGGCCCCCAAGGACCCCAAGGCCCCCAAGGCTCCGGACGGCGCCCTAGCCGACGCCCTGCGCCGGGCCGGCCTGGTCCGCGACGGCCGCGACGACCGCCGCGGCCGTCGTTAGCCTCGGGAATACCCGCGCGCGCGACGCGCCTGTACGCCGGTAGCATCGGGTAACCAGTTCTGTTCGACGATGAAGGAGCACACCGTGTCCAGCCAGCAGCTTCGTATCACCCTCGCAGGCCGCGAGCACGTGGTCGAGGCTGGCACCACGGCCGGCGAGGCACTTTCCGCCGAGGGTTCCGTCATCGCGGCCCGGGTCAACGGCGAGCTGCGCGACCTGGCCTGCCAGGTCGCCGACGGCGACGACGTGGAGCCGGTGGACATCGCCAGCGACGACGGCCGGTACATCCTGCGCCACTCCACCGCGCACGTCATGGCGCAGGCCGTACAGGACTTGTTCCCGCAGGCCAAGCTGGGCATCGGGCCGCCGGTGGAGAACGGGTTCTACTACGACTTCGACGTCGAGCGGCCGTTCACCCCGGAGGACCTGAAGGCCATCGAGGGCCGGATGCGCCAGATCGTCAAGCAGGGGCAGCGGTTCTCCCGGCGGGTGGTGACCGATGAGCAGGCCAGGGAGGAACTCGCCGACGAGCCGTACAAGCTCGAGCTGGTCGAGCTCAAGGGTCACGCGACTGGCTCGTCGAACTTCGAATCGGGCGAGTCGGTCGAGGTCGGTTCTGGGCTCGACAGCGATCTGACCATCTACGACAACCTGGAGCCGGCCAGCGGTGAGCTGTGCTGGAAGGACCTGTGTCGCGGCCCGCACCTGCCCACCACCAGGGCCATCCCGGCGTTCAAGCTGATGCGCACCGGCGGCGCCTACTGGCGGGGGAGCGAGAAGAACCCGCAGCTGCAGCGGATCTACGGCACCGCCTGGGAGTCCCGGGACTCCCAGGACAGCTACGTCAAGATGCTCGAGGAGGCCGAGAAGCGCGATCATCGCAAGCTCGGCGCCGAGCTCGACCTGTTCTCGTTCCCGACCGAGATCGGCAGCGGCCTGCCGGTCTTCCATCCCAAGGGCGGCATCATCCGCCGGGTCATGGAGGACTACTCGCGCCGCCGTCACGAGGAGGCTGGGTACGACTTCGTCAACACCCCGCACGTGACCAAGGAAGACCTGTTCATCACCTCCGGGCATCTGGAATGGTACTCCGGCGGCATGTTCCCGCCCATGGAGCTGGACGGGGCCACCTACTACAACAAGCCGATGAACTGCCCGATGCACATCCTGATCTACGCATCGCGCGGGCGGTCCTACCGGGAGCTGCCGCTGCGGCTGTTCGAGTTCGGGACGGTGTATAGATACGAGAAGTCCGGAGTGGTGCACGGCCTGACCCGGGCCCGCGGCTTCACCCAGGACGACGCGCACATCTTCTGCGCCCCCGAGCAACTGCAGGACGAGCTCGCGTCGCTGCTGAAGTTCGTGGTCGGGCTGCTGCGCGACTTCGGGCTGACCGAGTTCGAGGCAGAGCTGTCCACCCGTCCGGACAAGTATGTCGGCGAGCCCGAGGAGTGGGCGGTCGCCGAGGCCGCGCTCAAGCACGCGCTCGATACCTCGGGTCTGAAGTACGTGATCGCCGAGGGGGAGGGCGCCTTCTACGCGCCCAAGATCGACGTGCACGTCAAGGACGCGATCGGGCGCCGCTGGCAGCTGTCGACCCTGCAGGTGGACCTGCAGGAGCCGGGCCGGTTCGGTATCGAATACACGGGGGATGACGGATCGAGAAGGCGCCCTTACATGATCCACCGGGCGCTGTTCGGGTCGATCGAGCGGTTCTTCGGCATCCTGGTCGAGCACTACGCGGGCGCCTTCCCGCCGTGGCTCGCACCGGTCCAGGCCGTCGGCATCCCGATCTCGGACGCGCACGTGCCCTACCTGGAGAAGATCGCGGCGAGCCTGCGCGAGCAGGGCATCCGCGTCCAGGTCGACGACAGCGACGACCGGATGCAGAAGAAGATCAGGACCGCGCAGCGCCAGAAGGTGCCGTTCATGCTGATCGCCGGCGACGACGACGTGGCGGCCGAAGCGGTGTCGTTCCGCTACCGGGACGGGTCGCAGAAGAACGGCGTCCCCGTGGCGGACGCCGTAGCGGAGATCGTCACCGCCGTCCGCGACCGCGTCCAGGTATAGCACCGTGCCCGACCCGGACCTGCCTGATGACCAGGTCTTCGCGGGCGTCCCGGACGCGTTCGGACGACTGTGGACGCCGCACCGTTTGGCCTACATCAAGGGGGAGAACAAGCCATCGGGCTCGGATGTAGACGAAGGCTGCCCGTTCGACCGTGCACCGAAGCTGACCGACGAGGAAGGCCTGATCGTCGCCCGGGGCGCCCTCGTCTACGCGGTGCTCAACCTGTACCCCTACAACGCCGGCCACGTGCTGATCTGCCCGTACCGGCACGTGGCCGACTACACCGAGCTGACCCCCGACGAGACGGCCGAGTTCGCCGAGTTCACCAAGCGTGCCGTCCGTGCGCTACGCCAGGCGTCCGGCGCCCAGGGCTTCAACATCGGCATCAACCTGGGCTCGGTGGCGGGCGCCGGCATCGCCGCCCACCTGCACCAGCACGTGGTACCCCGGTGGGGCGGCGACACCAACTTCATGCCGGTGGTCGGCCATACCCGCGTGCTGCCCCAGCTCCTCGCCGATACCCGTAAGCTCCTGGCCGACGCCTGGCCCGTCGCCTGACCCGGGCTCTTCGCGCCCGGCGCCCAGCCCGCCGCTCGCCTCCGGCCCGTCCTCCCACGGCTCACTTCCGCCCATCGGCTCGCTCCAGCCCCAGCAGTATCTCCGCCGTAACGCATGAAAGTGGCAACGTACCCATTCTTCGGGGTACGTTGCCACATTCACCTGAACAGGAGGCAGGCAGGACTGCTAGTCCGGCTTGGACTCGGCGGCTACCTTGGCCGCCAGGTGTGACGGGAGTGGCTCGTGGCGCAGGTACGTACGCGTGAACGATCCCATCCCATGCGATACCGAACGCAGGTCAATGGCGTACCTGGTGATCTCGAGCTCCGGGATTTCCGCCTTGACCAGGGTCCGGCCGACGCCCACCGGCTCGGTGCCGAGCACCCGGCCGCGGCGCGAGGACAGGTCTGACATCACCGCGCCCACGTAGTCGTCGGGCACCAGCACGGACATCTCGTCTACCGGCTCGAGCAGCATCGGCTGGGCCTTGTCGACCGCGTCGCGCAGCGCCAGCCGGCCGGCCTTCTGGAAGGCCATGTCGGAGGAGTCGACCGAGTGCGCCTTGCCGTCATACAGGGTGACCCGGATACCGGTCATCGGGTAGCCGGCCGTGACGCCCTGATCCATCTGCCATCGGACGCCCTTTTCCACCGACGGGATGAACTGCCTCGGCACCACCCCGCCGACGATCTTGTCGACGAACTCGAAGCCGCCCGAATCCTCCAGCGGTTCCACCTCGATATGGCAGATGCCGTACTCGCCGTGCCCGCCGGTCTGCTTGACGTTACGGCCAAGCCCCTGCGCCTTGCCCGCGATCGTCTCCCGCAGCGGCACGCGCAGGTCGGTGGTCTCCACCGCCACCCCGTGCCGGTGCGCGAGCCGGTCGAGCAGCACGTCGGCGTGCGCCTCGCCCATGCACCACAGCACCAGTTGCCTGGTTTCCGCGTTCATCTCCAGGCGCAACGTCGGGTCCTCGGCGACCAGGCGGGACAGCGCCTGGGACAGCTTGTCCTCGTCGGCTTTGGACTTGGCCACGATGGCCACCGGCAGCAGCGGCTCGGGCATCGACCACGGTTCCATCAGCAGCGGCTGGTCCTTGTCCGACAGCGTGTCGCCGGTCTCGGCGGTGCCCAGCTTGGCCACGGCGCAGATGTCCCCGGCCGCGCACTGGGTGACCGGACGCTGCTGCTTGCCCAGCGGCGTGGTCAGCGCGCCGACCCGCTCGTCGTTGTCGTGGTCCTCATGCCCGCGGGCCGCGCGGCCGTGGCCGGACACGTGTACCGAGGCGTCGGGGCGCAGCGTGCCCGAGAACACGCGGACCAGGCTGATCCGGCCGACGTAGGGGTCGGAGGTGGTCTTGATCACCTCGGCCAGCAGCGGCCCCTTGGGGTCGCTGGTCAGGCCCGTGACGGGCTTTCCGTCCGGCGTGGTGACATCGGGCAGCGGATGCTCGGCGGGGCATGGGAACGCCTGGGTCATTATCTCGAGCAGTTCGAGCATGCCGATCTTCTGCGGGGCGGAGGTGACGAGCACCGGGTAGAAGCTGCCGCGCGCGACCGCCGTCTCCAGGTCCTCGATGAGCACCTTGGGGTCGATGTCCTCGCCGGACAGGTACCTGTCCATCAGGGACTCGTCTTCGCTCTCGGTGATGATGCCCTCGATCAGCTCGCCGCGCAGCTCGGACATGCGGTCTTCGTCCTCGGCCGCCGGAGCGCCCTCGGTGCGCACCCCGCCCGCGTAGCTGTACAGCTTCTGGGACAGCAGCCCGATCAGCCCGGTGACCGGCTCGCCGACCGGCAGGTACAGCGGCGCCACGGCATCCCCGAAGGCTTCACGGCACGCATCCAGCGTCGCCTGGAACTCGGCCCGCTGATGGTCGATCTTGGTGATGACGACCGCTCGCGGCATGCCGACGGCGGCGCACTCCTCCCACAGCATCCTGGTCAGGCCGTCGATCCCGTCGGTGGCAGAGACGGCGAAGAGCGCTGAGTCCGCCGCGCGGAGCCCGGCCCGAAGGTCCCCTGTGAAGTCGGCGTAGCCAGGCGTGTCGAGCAGGTTGACCTTGATGCCGTTGTGGACGACCGGCGCGAGCGTCAGGTTGACCGAACGCTGCTGCCTGATCTCGACCTCGTCGAAGTCGCTGACCGTGGTGCCCTCTTCGATGCTGCCCGGGCGCTGAATGGTGCCGGTCGCGGCGAGCAGCGCCTCGACCAGGCTGGACTTCCCGGTACCAGAATGGCCGACCAGCACCACATTCCGTACTTGATCGGCCGCCGGTGCCCTGCCCGCGGCTCCTCCCGCCCCACTGCCTGTAGCTGTCACTGCCGTTCGCCTCCTTGCGATCTTTGGGTGCGCACGACCAGCCTTAACCCGCAAGCACCGTGTCCACAAGCCCCACGGAAAGAATCTCCCCGGTTGCCAGAAATGCACGCCCAGCCCAACGGCGGAAACTGAAGCTCAGCCCGGCGGTAGGATCGGACGGCCATGCTGAACGTGCTGCGGCCCGCCATGACGCGCCTGTTCACCCCGGTGGGCAAGGTGCTCGCGCGCACCCCGATCACGCCGAACGCCATCACGGTCATCGGCACGGTGGGCGTGGCTGGCGGCGCGCTCGGCCTGTTCCCCATCGGCGAGCTGTTCCCCGGCGCCTTCACCTGCACGATCTTCGTGTTCCTCGACATGCTGGACGGCGTGCTGGCCCGCATGAAGGGCACCACAGGCACCTGGGGCGCGTTCCTGGACTCGACCATGGACCGGATCGCCGACGCCGGCATCTTCTGCGGCCTGGTCATCTGGTTCATGCTCGGCGGGCGCAACCCGCTGCTCGCCGGGGTGTCGCTGTTCTGCCTGGTGGCGGGTAACTTGGTGTCGTATGTCAAGGCGCGGGCCGAGGGTCTTGGCCTGCGCTGCGACGTGGGCCTGATCGAACGGCCCGAGCGCATGGTGATCTCGCTGGTGGCCGTCGGTGTGTCCGGCCTCGGCGTGCCGTACATTCTCAACGTGGGGCTCTGGGGGCTCGCGGCCGGCAGCGCCTTTACTTTCTGGCAGCGAGTGCACGCGGTATATAAGGCAGCGAAGGCTCCCGGAGATCAGGGTGGCTCTCCGTCGGTTGGGGATGGCGGAGATCAGGATGGCTGAGAAAGGTAAGCGGTGGCCGTACTGAGTCGTCGCCCCAGCGGGGGGGACAAGGGGGGTCGCCCCCCCCGGCTGGTACTGAGCGAACGGCTGACGGGGGTCGCGTACCAGCTGGGCTGGAAGGTGATCTGCCGCTTTCCGCACTCGTGGGCGCGCTGGGTCTTCTCCGTGGTGGCCGACATCGCGTGGCGCCGGCAGGGGCCGAAGGTCCAGGTCCTCGAGGCCAACCTGCGCTGCGTGCTGAGCTGGAAAAACGGCACGACCGAGGTGGACGGCAAGGAACTGCGCACGTTGTCCCGGGCCGGGCTGCAGTCCTACGCCAGGTACTGGCTGGAGGTGTTCCGGCTGCCGGTGACCCCCATCGAACGGCTGGTGACCGGGATGCACTTCCGGGGGCCGGGCGAGGAGGCGCTGTTCTCCTGCCTCAAGGCCGACCGGGGCGTGATCATCGCGCTGCCGCACATGGGCAACTTCGAGCAGGCCGGCGCCTGGGTCATCGCCCGCGGGGCAGGGAAGTTCACCACCGTCCAGGAGCGGCTGCGGCCCGAGTCGGTCTACGAGAGCTTCGTGCGGTTCCGGCAGAGCCTGGGGTTCGAGGTGCTGCCGCTGACCGGCGGAGTCAGCCCGTTCGGCACCCTGGCTCAGCGGCTGCGCGCCGGCGGCCTGGTCTGCCTGGTCAGCGACCGCGACCTGAAGGAAAGCGGGGTCGAGGTCGAGATGTTCGGGGAGAAGGCGCGGATCGCCGCCACGGCCGCGCTCGCGGTGCACACCGGCGCAGCGCTGATGCCGACGGCGACCTGGTTCGACGGAGACGACTGGGGCGCTTGTATCTATGACGAGATCCCGGTGCCCGAGACCGGCACCCGCGCCGAGAAGGTCGCGGTCATGAGCCAGCAGCTAGCCGACCGGTTCACCGAGGCGATCGCCGAGCACCCGCAGGACTGGCACATGCTGCAGCGAGTCTTCACGGCCGACCTGGACCCGGCCAGGGGGGTCTGGGGGGACGGGCA
>Ga0209656_10000233_pt1 | contig 37366 bp, 27 predicted proteins | sample BogFormECP12_OM2_FD_188239 | JGI IMG/M metagenome (GOLD analysis project Ga0209656, IMG submission 188239) | Bog forest soil microbial communities from Calvert Island, British Columbia, Canada - ECP12_OM2 (SPAdes) (version 2) | ecosystem: Environmental > Aquatic > Freshwater > Wetlands > Bog ...
GCCGCCACGTACATCAGCCGGCGCTCCTCGGCCAGGTCCCTGGCCGCGCACGCCTCGCTGAAGGAGTCGAGGCAGGAGGCGTCGAGCCCGAGGAGCTCGGGCAGGTCCCCCGCGTCCCCGCGCAGTCCGAACGGGATCAGCCGGGGGTTCTCCGTCCACCGCGTGGACACCCGGGGACGGGCCGGGAACACCTGCGACCGCTCCCCCACCGCCAGGCCGGGCACGAACACGGCCGGCCACTGCAGGCCCTTGGCCGCGTGCACGGTCAGCAGCTTGACCGAGTCCGACTCGCCCACCCGGCCGGTCTCCAGGCCGAACTCCTCCTGCTGGGCCGCGGTCAGGTAGGCCAGGAACCCGCCCAGCGTCGGCTCGGCGCCAAAAGCCCCGGCCGCGCCCTCACCGGTGAAGGCATCCGCCACGTCGGTGAAGGCGTCCAGGTCGGCGCGCGCCGCGACCGGATCGACCCCGGGCCGCGCCGCGACCTCGATGTCCAGCCCGAGCACGCGCTCCGCCTCCGCGGTCAGGTCGGCGAGCGGCCGCCCGATGTGCGCCCGCAGCCGCCGCAGCTCGCCGGCCAGCGTGTGCATCCGCGCGTAGCCGGTCCGCGAGTAGGCGCCGGGATCGCCCAGGTCATCGAGCGCCTCGACCAGGCTGCCGGTCTCCGCGGTCAGGTCGGTGATCGCCTCCGCCAGCGCGTCCGCGGCGTCCTGGTCAAAGTGGCCCGGATCGCCCGGCGCCTGGTTGATGGTCCCCGGCTGGTCGCCTTCGCCGCGGGCCAGCGCCCGGGCGCGGCGGCCGAGCGCGACCAGGTCGCGTGGCCCGATCCGCCAGCGCGGCCCGGTGAGCAGCCGGGCCAGCGCGTCCGAGGCGCCCGCGTCGTGCAGTACCCGCAGCGTCGCCACCACGTCCTGCACCTCGGGCACCACGAGCAGCCCGCCGAGCCCCACCACCTCGACCGGGATGCCGCGGGCCTCGATGGCGTGCCGCAGCGGCACGAACTGCGACCGCTTCCGGCACAGCACGGCGATGTCCGACGGCCGCACGCCGCTCGTCCGCCGGTCCGGGCCCGGGGGTCCTTGGGTCCACGGCTGGCCGTCGGGCGCGCACCCGGGCTCGGACGCGAGCAGCGCGGCGGCCTGCGCGGCCACCCACTCGGCCTCGTCGGTGACCGTGTCCAGCAGGGCGCAGGCCACCGTCCCCCGCCCGGACCGGTCCGGCGCGGACACCAGCCGGGGCACGTCGGGCGCCTCGTAGCGCAGTTCCTCCTGGATCGTGGCGGCCGCGTCGAGCACCTGCGCGGAGTTGCGGAAGCTGGTAGACAACTGCAGCACCGGGGCCGGGCCGGACGGCGCCGAGGCCCCGAACGGCCGGACCCGGGCCACCACGGGGAAGTCGGCGGTGAACCGGCGCAGGTTGCCCGCGCTCGCGCCGCGCCAGCCGTAGATGGACTGGCACGGGTCACCGACCGCGGTCACCGGGTGCCCGCCGCCGAACAGCGCCTGCAGCAGCACGAGCTGGGCGTGGCTGGTGTCCTGGTACTCGTCGAGCAGGACTACCTGGTAGCGCGCGCGCTCGGCCGCCCCGACCTCCGGGTGCCTGGAGGCGATCCGGGCGGCGAGCGCCACCTGGTCGGAGTGGTCGAGCACCTCGCGCGCCGCCTTGGCTGCCGCGTACCGGCTGACCAGCGGCAAAAGCTGCTCCCTGGCCCGCTGGGTAGCAATTATCTTCCGAACGGCCCCCGGTATCCGCCCCGGCAACGCGTCCTGCTCGGCGGTGAGCCATAGGCCCACGGCGGTGATGTCCCCGCTATCGCGCAAGTGCTCGGACAGGTCGCCGGCCAGCTCGAGCACGGCCGCGGTCACCGTCTGCGGGGTCCAGATGATCTCGTCCATCGGCCCGTCGTAGGCGGCCACGATCTGCGCGGCGAGCTGCCAGGACAGCGCGGGGGTGATCAGCCGCATGGATGGCTCGAGTCCCTCGCGCAGGGCGTTGTCGCTGACCAGGCGTCCCGCGTAGGCGTGATAGGTGCCGATCACCGGGTCCCCGCCGAACGGGTCCGCCGTCTCGCCGGCCCCGGCCTGGCCGACGCTGGCCGGCCCGGTGCCCGCCAGCCCGGTGCCCGCCAGCCCGGTACCTGCCAGCCCGGTGCCCGCCGGCCCGGTGCCCGCCAGGCCCGCCCGGCGCAGCCGTTCCAGGCGGGAGCGCACCCGGTCGGCGAACTCGGCCGCAGCCTTCCTGGTGAAGGTGAGACCGAGCACCCGGTCCGGGCGGACCATCCCGTTGGCGACCAGCCAGACCAGCCGCGCCGCCATCGTCTCGCTCTTGCCCGAGCCCGCGCCCGCGATGACCGCCAGCGGGCCGAGCGGCGCGGAGATCACCGCCGCCTGTTCCGGCGTCGGCTCAGGCAGCCGGAGCAGCCGGGCCAGCTGGGTTGGTGGGACCGGCCCGATCTGGCTAGCCCCGTCCCTGACCGTGGTCACCATTACATTCCAGCAGAGACCACTGACATTCCGTGCCGGAACCAGTACATGACGGGTGACGTTGAGAGGGTAACCGGGGACTTAACGGGGTGGAGGCGCCGTGGAACGGGGCGAGCTTGATCAGATCGAACGGGTTATCAATCACGAGCTGAGGACGCGTTTCCTCACGGGCGCGGTGGAGCGGGCCGTACTGCTGCAGTACGGCGACGACCCGGCGATCGAACCGGGTCACCTGCTGGTACGGGTGTTCGTGCCGGCACCGGACCGGCCGGACGACTACGAGCAGGCCCTGGCTGCGTGGCAGGATGCCCACCAGGCGGGGATGGACACGCTCCGGCGGGAGCTCTCGCTGCGGCTCCCCGCGGCCCGGCTGCTCGAGTTCACCTTCGACGACCCCGGCGCGGCGACGCCGCGGATCGAGATGCCGGACGACGGATCGCTGGCCGCCGAGCAGATGTCCGGGCGCGAGATCGTGACGACGGCCCTGTCCCTGCTGCGCGCCAACTACGTATTCCCCGAGGTCGCCGACCAGGCCGCCACCGCGGTCGAGGCCCGGCTCGCGGCCGGCGAGTACGACGACCTGGACGAGGTCACGCTCACCGAACGCCTCACTAGCCACCTGCGGGAAGTCTGCGAGGACAAGCACCTGGCGGTGCGGCTCGGTGGCGGGCCGCCACCCGGGCGCGGCCCGGAGTCCGGGCGCGGCCCGGAGCCGGGACGCCGGGAACCCAAGGGTCACGAGGCCAGGCGGCTGGCCTTGCGCCAGATGGGACGGCTGGACAATTTCGGTATCCACCGGGTCGAGCGGTTGGACGGCAACGTCGGCTACCTGGACGTGCGCCGGGTCGCCGTCCCGGCCAACGCGGGCCCGGCCATCGCGGCGGCGATGGAGCTGGTGGCCGGCACCTACGCGCTCATCATCGACCTGCGGCACAACGGCGGCGGCTCGCCGGAGGGCGTGGTCTTCTGGTGCAGCTACCTGTTCGATGAACAGCCGACTCATCTCAACGACATCTTCCACGCCGATACCGGCGAGACCAGGCAGTTCTGGGCGCTGCCCTACGTGCCGGGCCCCCGTTACGTCGACCGGCCGGTCTACGTCCTGACCAGCAGCCATACCTTCTCCGGCGGCGAGGACTTCTGCTACACTCTGCAGGCGCTCGGCCGGGCGCAGGTGATCGGCGAGACGACCGGCGGCGGCGCGCATCCCACTCGTCCCTTCCCGATCAGCGCCGCGGTCCACATCGCGATACCGTTCGCCCGTTCGGTCAACCCGGTCACCGGGACGAACTGGCAGGGCACCGGTGTGGTACCGGATGTCGCCGTGCCCGAGGCGCATGCCTACGACACCGCGTACGCCACGGCACTGCGGCACGTGCAGGCCCTGGATGACGTGCCGCCACCGATCGTGGACGAGGCGCGCGATGCGCTCGCCACACTGCCCGCCACCGACCTCGCCACCGACCAGGGCTGATGCGGCGGCTGGGACGATCGGCTGCCACTGGGCTGAGATCACGGTCCTGAGCAGAGGCGGCCATGTTGCTGTCGGGGCAGAAGTCACCCGCCTGGCCACAGTGAAAAAACGACATTGCCTGTTCGCGCGTGATCACCCACGAGGGGTGAGGAGCCAGTACGGTCAGCATGTGACCATCTTTGTTGTGGACACGACCCTGGTTTATGGGCTGACTTTAGCTACTGGTCCGGCCGGGGCAGCCGGTTGGCCTGCCTGCTGCGCGGATGTCGGCGGCTTGGTGCGCACGGCCGACTCACTGCTAATCCCGGTTGATGTCACGGAAGAGGCGGTCGCGATGCCGACGCCAGTACGGTGTACGATCCGACCTCGCGTGCTCTTCGACTGGGGGTCGCGGAACCGCCCCCCGCCGGAACCTCCGATGAACCGGGTCAGACTGCGGCACCTCGCGGCCCGCCCGGATACCCCATGCCTCGCCTCAGTAATTTCGCTAACCGTGGCGCCCGATAAGCGCCCATCCCGTTCAGGGAGATGCCATGAATGTGCTCGCTAGTTCCTACTCCTACCCGCTGCTCGGTGCCTTCTGGACGATCTTCGAGATCTTCCTGTGGATCATCTGGTTCTGGATCCTGATCACCGTCTTCATCGACATCTTCCGCAGCCCGGACCTGTCCGGCGGGGCCAAGGCGCTGTGGTTCATATTCGTGCTGCTCATTCCCCTCATCGGCGTCCTGGTCTACCTGATCGCCCGCGGCGGCAAGATGCACGAGCACGGCGTACAGGCGGCGCAGCAGCAGGACGAGGCAGCCCGCGCCTACATCCAGCAGGCCGCAGGTACGCCGAATTCGGCCGACGAACTGGCCAAGCTCGCCGACCTGCGCGACCGGGGGGTCATCACGCCGCAGGAGTTCGAGCAGCAGAAGGCCAAGATCCTGGCCAGCTGAGCCATCCGGCGGCCGGCCCGGCCGACCGCCGCCGCGTACGTCGGCATCGGCCGGTACTGCCGCGAGGTCGCGGCAGTACCGGCCGATCAGCCTGACCGGAGTTAGGCTTCAGCCAGCCCCAGGAGCCCGGTCAGGCCAGGTAACCAGCCTCCAGGTAACCAGCCTTAGGTAACCAGCCTTAGGTAACCAGCGGAGAGCAAGATCGCCTGCCGCCACTGCCCGCCTCGCACCGCCCGGATGGCTGCGCTGAGCGAGCCCTGCTGGTGATCAAGGAGGTAATTGCGGTTCGGTCACGCCGCGGGCTTCGCGGGCCGCGGTGACGTCGGCCACCGATTCGGCGGCGAGGCGGCGGTACGGCCGCGCCATCGGCCATTGATAGTCCTCGAGCACGCTGTCGGCGTCGAACTGGCCCATGCTCTGGATCAGCCTGGCCACCAGGCCGGTCCACCCGGTCTGATGGGAGGCGCCGAGCCCGGCCCCGTTGTCGCCGTGGAAGTACTCGTAGAACAGGATGAGGTCACGCCAGTGCGGGTCCTCCTGGAAGAGCCTGGTCCCGCCGTGGACGGGGCGCCGCCCGTCGCTGTCGCGCAGGAAGGTGCCGGCGAGGCGGCGGGACAGCTCCTGGGCCACTTCGTACAGCGTCATCATCTTGCCGGAGCCGGTCGGGCATTCAACCTTCAGATCGTTGCCGTAGTACCGGTAGTGCTGGAGTAGGGCCCGGATCAGAAGCAGGTTGATCGGGAACCAGACCGGCCCGCGCCAGTTGGAGTTGCCGCCGAACATTCCGGTGGTCGACTCCGCTGGCTCGTACTCCACCCGGTACTCGACCCCGGCGACGTTGAAGGTATAGGGATGGTCGAGATGCCAGCGCGAGATGGAGCGGATCCCGTGCGGTCCGAGGAAGCGCTCTTCGTCCAGCATCCGGGCCAGGATGCGCCGCAGCTTGTCCTCGTTCACCAGGGACAGGATCCGCCGGCCCTGGACGCCGGGCACGGCCGGGTCGGCGATATTGACCAGCAGGTCCTGGTTGCGCTCGAGGAAGGTACGCGCCTGCTCGGTGATCTGCGGATAACGATCGAGGAGGTCGGCCTCGATCACGGTGGTGGCGCAGATGGGCAGCAGGCCCACCAGGGAACGCACCTTGATGCGCATTCCGGTGCCGTCGGGCAGGCGCAGCACGTCGTAGAAGAAGCCGTCCTCCTCATCCCACATCTCGTCGGGGTGGTCCCCGATCGGGTCCACCGCGGCGGCGATCCAGAAGAAACGCTCGACGAACTTGAGGACAAAGTCCTCATAGCTCTTATCATGCGGCAGGAGAGCCAGCGCCAGCTCGAGCATGTTCTGGCTGAACATCGCCATCCAGGCGGTGCCGTCCGCTTGCTCCAGCCGGCCGCCGGTGGGCAGGGCCGCGCTGCGGTCGAACACGCCGATGTTGTCCAGGCCGAGGAAGCCGCCCTCGAACACATTGTGGCCGGAGGGATCCTTGCGGTTCACCCACCAGGTGAAATTCAGCAGCAACCTGGAGAAGCTCTCCTTGAGGAAGGCAAGGTCCACGTCGCCGAGGTGGGCCTCCAGATTCTGCAGGAAGAGAGCCGCGAAGGCGTGCACCGGGGGATTCACGTCGCCGAAATTCCACTCATAGGCGGGCATCTGGCCCCCCGGGTGGAGGTATTCCCGGGTCAGCATCAGGTCGATCTGGCTTTTCGCGAAGTCCGGGTCGACCATGGCGAGCGGGAGGCAATGGAACGCCAGGTCCCAGGCGGCGTACCACGGGTACTCCCACTTGTCAGGCATGGACACGACATCATGGTTGAACATGTGGAACCACGACTCGTTGCGGCTCCCCCGGCGGGTCGGCGACCGGAGCGGGTGCAGGTGGCGCTCACGCAACCAGCGGTCCACGTCGAAGTAATAGCACTGCTTGGACCACAGCATCCCCGCCAGGGCCTGGCGCATGACCGCCTTCGCGTCATCGGTCACCGCCGGGGGCGTGATGGCCTCGTAGAAATCGTCCGCCTCGGCCCGCCGCCGCGCTATCAGCTCATCTGCGCCGGCAAACGGCGCCGGGAGGGTCTCCGGGCCCTCCCGGGTGAGCCGCACCAGCATCGCCGCCTGCCCGCCAGCGGGCACGACCAGCCGGACGTGCGCCGCCACCTTGGTCCCCTCGCCGGCGGGATTCACGGTGTCCGCGCCGTGCAGGAGGTGGTCGCCTATGCCGTCCTTGGCGAAGGGTGTCGCAGGCTCGGCGCCGAATACCCGCGCCATGTTCGTTTCATTCTCGCAAAAAAGCAGGGCCGCTTCCGGCTCAGCGTGGAGGTAGAAAACGCCGACCTTATGGTGCTCGGCCCGGACGACCGGATGTGGTCCCTCGACTCGCGCGAGCCGGGGCTTAGGCTCACCGTTCCCCCATGACCATACGTTGCGGAACCACAGCGTCGGCAGCACGTGCAGCGCGGCATCCTGCGACGAACGGTTGTACACGGTGACGCGGCACAGGATGTCTTCGGGCCCGGCCTTGGCGTGCTCCACCTCGACATCGAAGTAACGACCGTCGTCGAAGACACCCGTATCGATGAGCTCGTACTCCAATTCATGCCGTGACCGGGCCCGGTTCACCGCCACCAGTTCGTTATAGGGGAACTCGGCCTGCGGGTACTTGTAGAGGTAGCGCTGGTAGCTGTGCGTGGGCAGGTTATCGACGTAGAAGTAGTACTCCTTGACGTCCTCCCCGTGGTTGCCCTCGGCATTGGTCAAGCCGAACAGGCGCTCTTTCAGAATCGGGTCCCGCTCATTCCACAGCGCCAGGGCCAGGCACAGCCGCTGCTTGTCGTCGCTGATCCCGGCGATGCCATCCTCACCCCACCGGTACGCGCGCGACCGCGCCTGATCATGACTGAAGTACGACCAGGCGTCTTCGCTGTCGCTGTAATCCTCCCGGACCGTCCCCCACTGACGCTCACTGAGATATGGCCCCCAGGCACGCCACGGAACACCCGCCCGGGCCTCCCGCAGCCGCCGCTCCTCGGCCGTCAGCGAATCCGGATCGGCCAGCGCAGGCGATGAATCAAGCCCATCGGGCATGGTCCCGGTCGCCCCGTCGGCGCTCTCGGGAGACACGTCGTTCGCACTGTCCATGGCGATGCTCCTCGTGATCGCGCGGGCGGGCCTCGTTATCGGGTGGCTGCTTCGTCGTCAGCGATGCGCTGCGGCGGAATCGGAGCCGAGACAGCCCGGCGGATGATGAAGGCCGCGATGACCTCGAACAGGCCCATGACGATGAACCAGATGCCCAGCAGGACGGCAAGCACCGTGACCGACGAGACCGGGGCCGCCACCACCACGATCCCGGCGATCAGGCTGACGATGCCGAAGAAGATCCACCAGCCACGCCCCTCACGGGAGCCCGCAACGCCGCCGAAGAGTGCGGACAGTCCCTGGACGATCCAGGTAAGGCCGACGATCAGGCCGATGAGGGCCACGGTGAGGTGCAGGTGACGGATCAGCACCACGCCGATGACGACGTACAGCAGCCCGGCGATACCCAGCCAGACGCGGTGCTGCTCATAGCGGTCGAACACCCGTATCAGGTGGAAGATCCCCGAGATGATCATGAGGATGCCGATCAGGACGGCGATCACGTTGAGCGAGCCGGACGGACGGAAGCTCACGATCAGCCCGAGTATTACGGTCACGACGCCCAGGAAGAGCGTCAGCTGCCAGGTCCTGGCCGTGATAAGCGCCGCTGGATCTTCCTGGTCCTCCGGGTACATGAGCGGCCTCCTCGATCCTTACACCTCGGGCATCGCACTGACCGGACCCGGCCCGGTCACGCTAGCGAGGATCGGGCCGGGTCCGGACCGTGACCGCCGCGAGAGGCAGTCTCCGGTGCGCCGTCGCGGCATGATCCTCTCCCGCGGCACGGCCCGGCACCTCACCCAGAACGGGTGATGCGCGGCCCGGGTCAGCGACCCGCGGGGAACAGCGTCAGCGCACGGCGAGCAGGTGACAGCCCCACGGCGGCAGGGCGACGAACAGTCCTTGGTCAGCAAGCTCGTCGCCGCTCCGCTCGAATACGCGGTCGTCGAGCAGGTCGGTCAGAGTCCAGCCGCGGCCGCCCAGGTCGGTCCAGCCGAGCCCGACCCGCCCGTCGGCGGGCTCAGCGGAGAAGTTGACCACCACCAGGTGCCGGCCGGCGCCGTCGGCCGCGTCGCCGCCGCCGTCGGCGGCGGACCAGGACCAGGCGAGGAGGCTGCGGCAGGAATCGTTGTCTGGCCAGCCGCCGACCTCGAGCAGCTGCCAGGCGCCGTCCCGTACCCGGTGGCTGGCGACGGTGGACAGCAGCCGCCAGTACCAGCCGACCAGGCCGGGGTCGGGCCGCTCGCCGGGCCGGCGCGACAGGAAGACCGGCGGGCGCACGCGCCGGCCCTCGAACTGTCCCTCGTGCCACAAGGTGGCACCCGGCAGGGTCGCAATGGCCACCGCCGCGGCCCGCCCGGCGTCGCCGGGCAGCCTGTCCGCGATGCGGGGCTCGTCGTGGTTCTCCAGGAAGCGGACGAGCCGCGACTGGTAATCCTGGCCTGCGCGCAGATGATCGCGCACCCCGGCCACGTCCTGGCCGACGATCCGGTCGTAGAGCCGCTTGTCGTAGCAGAAGTCGAAGCCCTGCTGCTGAAGGGTCCACTCCATGTCCCAGTAGGCCTCGGCGACGAGCACGGTCTGCGGGTGCCGGCTGCGCAGGCCGGCGATGACGGCCGGCCAGAACTCCTCGCTCGGCTCCCGGCCAGTCCGGCTGCCCCAGGTCTTGGCGAAGACCTGGTTGGTCATCAGCATGGCCATGTCGCAGCGGATTCCGTCGCACTGCGCGGCGATGTCGGTCAGGGTCGCCACGGTCGCCGCGCGCATCGCGGGCGAGAACGCGTCGAGCTGCACCACATCGGGCCAGGGCGGGAAGTACGGGTCGCGGCCGTGGGCCAGGATGTGCCCGGCGGCCCGGACCCAGGCCGCCGGTTCAGCCTCGATGTCAGCCTCGTGACCGTTGACGAACAGGTCCGGCTGGCTCGTCACCCAGGGATGGTCGGGCGCGACATGGTTGGGCACGTAGTCCAACAGCAGCCGGATGCCCCGGCCGGCCAACGCGGCGCGTGCCTCAGCCAGGGCTGGGGGGCCGCCGAACGAGGCGTCGACGACGTACCGGCGCACGCAGTACGGCGATCCGATCACGTCGTCAGGCCGCAGGTCGGGCAGCGCATCGGTGAACGAGGCCTGCAGCCCGGCGTTCGCGTTCGCCAGCTCCAGGCCGGCCGGACTTCGTTCCCACACGCCCATCAGCCACACCGCGTCGACGCCGCCCGGCGTGACGTCGTCCCAGGCCGAAGCCGGCACATCGGCCAACGTCACCCGCCGCCCGGCGGCCCGTGATAGGTCACCCAGCCAGATCGCGGTGTTGACCTCGTAGATCACCGGCCGGCCCGGCCACCCGGTGATGTCAGCGTCGTCTCGCCGCTGACGCTCCGCATCGATCATGTCGTCGCCATTCGCTCGCTGCCGCCGCGAGTGCCGGCCGACCCGCGATTCGCGGATGGCCGGCATCCCGTCAGCGTGGCGCCGGCCAGCGGCGGCGCGCATCACCCCGGCCGGATGAGTCCCAGATCCTGGGCCCGGCGCAGACTATGACCAGCACATCACGACGGCACCCGGTGGGACGGGGTGGCAGCTTTCGTGTTTGATAATCGGCCCCGTTCACCTCGTGACGAGCGGGGAGCGTATGCGCGGTGACTGAAGAACTGACCGGCCGACGGCGGTCGAGCCATTCGACTCTGCGGGGAAGCCCGTTCCCGCCGATTGCTGAGTACGGGTTTCTGTCCGATTGCGAGGTGTCGGCGCTGATCGCGGCCAGCGGCACGGTGGAATGGATGTGCCTGCCGCGGATGGACAGCCCGAGCGTTTTCGCCGCGAATCTGGACCGGGGCGCCGGGTCGTTCCGGCTGGGACCGGCGGATGTCACGGTACCTGCTGGCCGACGCTATCTACCTGGGACTATGATGGTGCTGGAGACGACGTGGGCCACCCCGACTGGCTGGGCTGTGGTCCGTGATGTCCTGCTGGTCGGCCCGTGGCGCCATGACTCACGCAGATCGAGTAGCCACGTCAGGGTGCCTACTGATCACAGCGCGGAACGAGTGCTGCTGCGGACGGTGCGGTGCCTGAACGGGTCGATCGACTTCCTGCTGGAGTGCGAGCCGGCCTTCGACTATGGCCGCCAGCGCGGCGTATGGCGATACACCGGAAGCGGTTACTCCGAAGCAGAGGTCGTGCTGGGCCAGGACGAACCGCAATTCCGGCTGACCACCGACCTGAACCTGGGATTCGAGGGACCGCGGGCGATCGCGCGGCGCCGCCTGACCGCCGGGGAGCAGGTTTTCTGCGCGCTGTCCTGGGGAGACGGCTCCGCGCCCGAGACCTTCGCCGAGGCTCACCAGCGGCTGACCGCCACGGCGGATTTCTGGCACGGCTGGATCAGCCGGGGCAACTTTCCCGATCACCCGTGGCGCAAATACCTGCAGAGGTCCGCGCTGACGCTCAAGGGCTTGATCTACGCGCCTACCGGGGCGTTGCTTGCGGCCGCGACCACATCGCTACCGGAGACCCCGGGCGGGGACCGTAACTATGACTACCGCTACACCTGGCTGCGGGATTCGACGTTCATGCTGTGGGGCCTGTACACGCTGCGCTTTGACCGGGAGGCGAACGATTTCTTCTACTTCATCACCGACCTCGCCGAACAGGACGCCGACTTGCAGATCATGTACGGAATCGGCGGCGAGCGGGAACTGACCGAGCAGGTCCTAGATCATTTGTCCGGCTATGAAGGCGCGCGGCCGGTCCGCATCGGCAACGGCGCCTGGGATCAGCGCCAGCACGATGTCTGGGGCGTGCTGCTGGACTCCGTCTACCTGCACACGCGTTCCCTCGACCGGCTGGATGCGCGCCAATGGCCGATGCTGGTGCGTGAGGTCGAGGCGGCCATCGAGCACTGGCGCGAGCCCGATCAGGGACTGTGGGAGGTCCGCGGCCAGGCTCAGCATTCCACCGCGTCCAAGGTGCTGTGCTGGGTGGCGGCGGACCGCGGCGCGAAGCTGGCTCAGCTGCGTGGTGACGAGATGCATGCGGCTGGCTGGCGCAAGGCAGCCGACGAGATCCACGCCGACGTTTGCGCCAACGGAACCGACGACCGCGGAGTCTTCTGCAAGCATTACGAAACCACCGCTTTGGGCGCCTCGGCGCTGCTGATCCCGCTGCTCGGGTTCTTCCCCCGGACGACGACCGGGTGCGCTCGACCGTACTGGCGATCGCCGATGAGCTCACCGAGGATGAGCTGGTCCTGCGTTACCGGGTCGAGGAGACCGACGACGGCTTCAGCGGCGAAGAGGGCACGTTCACCATCTGCTCGTTCTGGCTTGTGTCAGCGCTGACCGAGATCGGGGAGCTGGACCGCGCCCGGGCGCTGTGCGAGAAGCTCTTGTCCTACGCCACGCCGCTGTTCCTGTACGCCGAGGAGATCGACTCGCATTCCGGGCGCCACCTCGGGAACTTCCCGCAAGCCTTCTCTCATCTGGCGCTCATCAACGCCGTCATGCACCTGATCAGGGCGGACGAGCAGCTATCTCGGAGCTGAAGACTGACCAGCCGCGGAGCGCGAGGTCGGATCACGCTGGTGGGTCAAAGGCGATGACGGTCTTGATGCCGGTCGGCCTGCCGAGGACCAGGTCCGGCGCCTGCTCTGGGGGGTAACGGCCGGCGATGAGTGTTCCCACCACGGCCGGCCAGCGCCGCCGGAAGGCATCCAGGTCTCGGAGCGCGGCGGCGAAGGCCTCGGGCCCGGCGTTGACCGTGCCCAGCAGCACCTGATTCTTGAGCACCATGTCCCGCATGAGGCGAGCCGGATCTGCCTCGATGAAGGCCTGCAGGCCGGGGACGCCGGTGATCACGAAGATGCCGTTGGTGCCCAGAACCTGGAGCGCTTGCAGGGCGAAGTGGGAGTGGCCGACCGCCTCGTACACCAGGTCGATGTTGCCGATTTGCTCGGCCAGGTCCGGGAACGTCGTGCTCTGGGAGGAGACGTAGGTCGCGCCGATGTCGTGGACCAGGTCGATCCGCGGGCTGGGCGGCAGCTCGCGGGAGTACACGTAGGTGGTGAAGCCGGCCATGGCCAGCGTCATCGCTCCCAGCAGCCCGACCGGACCGATGCCGAGCACCAGCGCCGAAAGCCCGCTGCCGCGCTCCTGGCTGGGTGTCTGCGGGTCGAGCCAGGGCGGGCGGTGCTGCATCATCCAGAAGATCTGCGCGAGCGCCTTCTCCGCGATGGTCAGCGGCTCGGCCAGCACCGCGATCTCGCGCAGACCGGGCGGCACCACGGTCATGTACCGTTCGTAGTCCACGACGGCGTACTCGGTCATGTAGCCGTGGGCTTCCTTGATGCCGCGCTCGGTGAACTCGCCGGTGTAGCAGTAATCCTGGTGCCCGGACCGGCAGGCCAGGCAGCCGCGATGCGGACAGGGGCGGCGCACCGAGGGCACCACCAGGTCCCCCGGCCGCAGGCGCTCGACGGCCGCGCCGACCTGCACGATCTCGCCCAGCGACTCATGGCCGATGACTAGGTGATCATCCCCGGGCGGCGGGGTGCCGTACTCAAAGGAACAGATCTCCTTGTCGGTGCCGCAGATGCCGACATCCAGCAGCCGCAACAGGACCTGATCGGGCCGGGAGAGCCGGGGGACATCCTGCTCGATGAGCTTGACCTGACGAGATTCAGGAAAGACCGCGACGGCCTTCATATTCTCTCCCCGGTGACCTTAAGCGACGGGCCGCAGGATAGCCCGGGCCGGCGCTCCGTCGCTGCCGTGCAGCTTGACCGGTAGGCAGATCAGTTCGTACCGGCCTGCCGGGACGGCAGAAAGGTCCAGGCCCTCGATAATCCAGATGCCCGCCGTGAGCAGGATGCGGTGAATCTTCGCCCCGTCGGCGTGGTACCCGCCCACGGACAGGTAGTCCACTCCGACCGTCCTGACTCTTGTTTCCGCCAGGTATTCGGCGGCCTGCTCGCAGATGTAGACGAAGTCCTCAACGAACTCCTCGGCCTGCCAGCACCGGACCGAGTTGGAGGTCCGGAACAGCACGCGCTCGCCAGCCCGCAGCGAATGAGCGCGAAGCTCGTCGGCGGTGACCTCGCGGGGATGGGTGATCTCGATGACCCGCGCTGCGCCCATCGTCGCTGCCAGCGGCATCTCATCCACCCCGGCGGCCTGGTGAATAAAGTGCAGGGGCCCGTCGATGTGGGTTCCGCTGTGCACACCCATGGCCAGGTGGGACAGGTTGCACTCATGACCGCGGCCGATGTCCATCGACCGCTGCATAACGATGGGCGGGTTGTCCGGCCAGTGGGGCATGCCGTGTCTGACGGTCACGGACACGTCGATCCATGCCGCTTCGCCGGATACAGTCATCGCAAGTCCGCCGAATCGGCCTTCAGCCCGGCCATCTTCGGCTCCCTTCCGGCGGCAAGCGGATACCGTCAGCCTCCGCCACCCGGCCGACGGCCCGCATCACCCGTCGCGGATGAGCTACGCGGGCACCCGGCCGATCAAAACCAAGCCGCCGGTCACCGTGTTCACGACCACCGGCGTGCCCGCGGGCAGCTGGCCCCGCAGCTGGCCGAGGAACTCGGAAGTGGGGGGCTCAGGGCCGGAGCCCTCGATCGTGACGTGCAGATCCGATCCGTCAAAGCTCACGTCCTGCAGTACGTACCCGCGTCCGGCCGTCCAGGCCTCGGCGGCCGCGGAGGCCCGGCTCAGCCATACCTGCTCGCGGGCGGTCTGCGCGGTGGTGAGGCCGAGCGGTACCAGAATCAGCAGGAGGGAGACGGCGATGACAACGTACGCGCGGCGTTTGTGGAAACCCGACGTCCGCTGCACCTCACGGTGGTAGCCGTACAGCGTCAGCAGGATGGTCCCGGCCACGACCATCGCCACGACATTCGAGGCAAAAAGCAGGAACGCCCCCCACGCGCTGCCCCAGTCACCGGCGGCGGCCGTGATGCCGACGACCGCCAGCGGAGGGACCAGCGAGATCGCGATCGCCACCCCGGGCATCACGTCGGAGACATCTTTGCGGGCCAGTCCGAAGGCGCCCGCGAATCCTGTCGCGACGGCGGCGAGAAGGTCGATGACACTCGGCGACGTCCGGCTGGTGACCTGCCCGTTCAAGGCGAGCGACTGCAACTCAGGGAGGATCCACGCCAGGAAAGCCGCCAGCAGGACCACCACGACGGCACCGCTGAGCACCAGGGCGGCTGATCGCCAGAGGCGGCGAGCGTCGCCGATTACCACTGCAAGCCCCATGCCCATGATCGGCGTACCGAGCGGAGCGACGATCATCGCGCCGATGACGGTCGCCGTGGACTCAGTCAAGATGCCGGCCGTGGCGATGGTTGCCGCCAGCACAAGCAAGATCCAGAACCTGGAGAGTTTGCGGGAGACATCACCCACGTCCAGGAACAGTTCGTCCTGCAGTTCTGGCAACGTCCGCCGGGTACCCGCGATCCGCGTCAGCAGCGCTCGCGGGCCGTCAGCAGGAGTCCCGCTTGTCTGCTCGGCCATCGCTTCGTCCTCCCTATAGGGCTTAGTCGCCATCGCACCAGCCATGGTGCTGGACGGCCTGACCACCTGGGGGTGAAGTTCACCACGCGACGTGGTTAGCGCCGAGTCAGCCTCGGGATCCGGCTGCTGCCGGAGCAGGCAAGCTCGGACTAATCCCTGATCAAGCACGTCATGGCAGCACCTGCTCGCCGTCGGGGTGAACCGGGCAGCAGGAGGCGACCGGGCAGGTGCGGCAGCCGGGGTTCACCCGGGCCTCGAAGACGGGCCCGGCCATGCCGGCCGCCACGGTCTCCACCAGGTCCTTGGCCCAGCCCGGCTCCTGATCGTCGGCCAGCGCCCCCTGCCGCTGCACCTTGGCCCGCAGGGTCACCCCGGCCGCCTTGCCGACCTGGACGAGCTCCGCGCCGCCCGGCTCGGCCAGGCCGAACCGCTCGAACGCTCCGAGCAGCACCGCCAGCTGGTAGACGCCGAGCTGCGGGTGCCGGCCGAGCTCGTCCTCGCGGGGCGCGCTGCCGCCGGTCTTCAGGTCGACGACGACGGCACGGCCCGCCTCGTCCGCTTCCAGCCGGTCCACCCGGCCGGTGATCTCGACCTGGCCGATCCGGACCTTAAGCGCCTGCTCGACCGCGATCAGCTCGCGCGGGTTCGCGGCGTGCCAATCGAGGAACCGGCGGACCATGCGCTCGGCCAGAGCCCGCTGCTTGGCGCTGTACCAGGCGCTCCCGAAGTCAAGATGGTGCCAGATTTCGTCGATGCGATCAGCGATGGCCCGTTCGGCCGCACCGGAGGCAGCCAGTACGGCGGCCGCGTGAATAACGGTGCCCAGGTGGCGCAGGACATCCGTTCGCCCCGCGCCGACCGCCGCCTCGAGCAGCCAGCGCAGCCCGCACCTGGTGAACGATTCGACCTGGGAGGGGGACAGCCGGACCGCCTCGCCGCCGGTCACGATCGGGCCATCGTCGGACAGCCCGGTCAGCGCGTACCACTCGCGCGGGTGGGCGGCGCGAACCCCGGCGGCGGCCAGCCTGGCCAGCTGGGCCGCCGCGGTCTGCCGGACGGCCGGCGGGCGTGCGGTGTCGGCCGCGGCCCGGCGCAGGTCGGCGACCAGCGCGGGCATGGAGAGCCAGCGGTGCCCCCCGTGGGCGTCGGCGACCCGCTCGAGGAGGATGTCATCGCCCGCCAGCTCGGTCAGGAACCGGGACGGCCGCTGGTCAGTGTCCTCGCCGCCCGCCGCGGTGACCACGAGGCGCCGCCGGGCCCGGGTGACCGCCACATAGAACAGCCGCCGTTCCTCGGCCAGCAGCTTGGCGGCCAGCATGGCGGCGTCCACGTCGGCAGCTTGGCCCGCCTCCGGCGGCCGGTCGGGGCGTGCGGCCTCGGAGAGCTCGTCGACGCCGAGCAGGGATCCGCGCAGCCGCAGGTCGGGCCAGGTCTCCTCCTGGACGCCCGCGACCACCACGACGTCCCATTCCAGGCCTTTGGACCGGTGCGCGGTCAGGATGCGGACGCAGTCCTCCCTGACGGCCCGCTCGGCCAGCGTGTCGCCGGCGATCTCCTGCCCGGACAGGCTCTCGGCAAACAGGCCCGGCGCGCCCGGCGGCATGCTGTCGGCGAAGTGCGCGGCCTGGTCGAACAAGGCCAGCACCGCGTCCAGGTCCCGGTCCGCGGCCGCCCCGGCCGGCCCGCCCGCCGCGCTGAGGAGCTGCCACTGCTCGGCGAGGCCAGAGGCGTCCCAGATGGCCCACAGCACGTCCTCGGCGCTGCCGCCGGCCTTGATGGCGGCCTTGGCGGTTGCGAGAAGACCGGCGACGCGCTTGGCGGGCGCCGCCACCCGGTCGGGCACCACGGCCAGGTCCCGCGGGTCGAGCAGGGCCGCCGCGATCATGTCGCCGTTCCCCGGGCCGGCCTGGGGTCGTTGGTTCAGTGGGGTTCTCGGGTTCTCTGGGGTTCTCGGGTTCTCTGGGGCGGGGTCGGCGTCGGCCAGCAGCTGCAGGGACCGGCGCAGGCGGCGCAGGCCGAGGGCGTCGGTGCCGCCGAGCGGACCGCAGAGCAGCTCGGCCGCGGTCTGCTCGTCGAGCTCGGACGGCCGCAGCGCGCAGCGCAGCAGCATGAGCAGCGGCCGGGTGCCAGGCTCGTCGGGCAGCGGCAGCTCGTCGCCGGCCACGGTGACCGGGACGTTCGCCGCGGTCAGCGCGCGCCGCAGCAGCGGCACCTGCCTGGTCGCCGAACGCACCAGGACCGCCATGGACGACCAGGGCACCCCGTCCGCCAGGTGGGCACGGCGCAGCGTGTCGGCGACCAGCGCGGCCTCCTGGGTCGAGCTGTCCGCCACCAGGATGCGTACCTCGCCGGCCGGGGCGCCGGGCACCGGAACCAGGTCACGATGGCTGCCCCGCGCGGCTGGGGCGGCGGGCAGCCGCCGGGCCACCCGGCGGGACGCGGCCAGCAGGACGGGGCCGCTGCGGCGGCAGGCGCGCAGCGCCACCACCGGCGCGGGGTGGCCGTCCGCGGTGCGGAACCGGTCGGGAAACTCGGTGAGCGCGCGCACCTCGGCGCCCCGGAAGGCGTAGATGGACTGGTCCGGGTCGCCGACCGCGATCAGCTCACGGCCGTCCCCGGCCAGCGCCATCAGCAGCGACTCCTGCGCCGGGTCGCTGTCCTGGTACTCGTCGACCAGCACCACGTCGTATGCGCCCCGCTCGCGCTGCCTGGTCTCCTCGCGGCCGAGCAGGGCGGCGGCGATGCGGACGATCTCCGCGTAGTCGTAGGCGGGAACCGGCGCGAGGTCGAAGCGCGCCGCGTACCGGTCGAGGAACGCGGCGGCCGCCATCCAGTCATCGCGGTCCCGCAGCTTGCCCAGCTGGCGCAGGCCCCGGCCGTCCAGGCCGCGCTCCGCGGCACGCAGCAGCAGGTCACGCACCTCCTCGGCGAAGCCCCGGGTGCCCAGCGCCGGCCGGAGCCGCTCGGGCCAGCGGGCCCCGCCGTCCTGCGCCTCGCCGCGCAGCATGCGGCGCACCTCGAGCAGCTGCTCGGGCGCGGAAAGCAGCCGCGGCGGCTCGTCGCCGGCGAGCACGAACTCGCGCCGCGCCAGCGCGTAGGCGTAACTGTGGAAGGTCACTGCCAGCGGCTCGCGAGTGGTCCGGCGCAGCCGGGCGGTGATGCGCTCGCGCAGCTCGGCCGCTGCTTTGCGGCTGAAGGTCAGCACCAGGATCCGCTCGGGAGCGATGCCGCGCCGCTCGATCCGGTCGGCCACGGCGGCCACGATCGTGGTCGTCTTGCCGGTGCCCGGCCCGGCCAGCACCAGCAGCGGGCCGCCCTCGTGGTCCACCACCTGCTGCTGCGCCTGGTCCAGGCGCGGCGCCGAGGCCGCCGGCAAAGGCCGGCGGACGAGGCGGTACGCGGGTGCGTGGGACTGGTCCATCAGTACCGCATTCCAGCAGACGCCACTGACATTTCGCGGCTGATCCACCGAACACCCAGCGTGTCGCGGCGGGGCCGCTACTTCAGACTATGGGGCCCGGATCCGCCGGGCCAGCGGGCGCGGCGCATGTCCACCCGGACGGGCGGCCGGGCGGAGCGGAGCGGCGTTCCCTCGGCCAGGTAGTGCTCGAGCGCCACGCCGTCGTGACCAGGGGCGGGGGTGCCGTCGGAGTGAATCACCCGCCACCAGGCCACCGCGCCGCCGTAGCTGGCCATCACCCGGCCGACCTGCCGGGGCCCCGGACCGTCCCCCAGGTACTCGGCGATGTCGCCGTAGGACATCACCCGGCCAGGCGGGATCGAGTCCACCACGTCGAGCACGTGGCTGGCGAAGTCGTCGACCGGCGGCGATCCGGCTTCGCCCATTGGACGGGCCGTCACAGGTCCGCCCGGCGGGATGAGCGGCGGAGCACGACCAGCAGGGTCCCGGCGGCGGCGCTCAGCGCCAGCGAGGTCAGCGCGAACAGCGCGAACAGGACGAGCTGTCCGGCCCCCCGCGGGCGGACCGGCGGCGGCGCGGATACGCCGTCATACCTGGCGGTGGCCTTGAGGCTGGCCTCCGTGGTCCGGGCCCCCGCCAGTTCCCCGGCCCTGGCCAAGGCGGCGGCCGCGTCCACGATGCCGAACCCCACCTGGCTGTCGTAGCCCCCGGCCGGCCGGTCCGTGGTCGTCGAGGTCAGCGCGCTGGCCACCAGGTCGGGTGCGAGTCCGGGGTACCTCGACTTGATCAGGGCGGCGACCCCGGCTACGAGCGCGCAGGCCGGGCTGGTACCGCTGACCCACCAGTACTGCCCGTCCCGGCCCTGGGCGGGCACCGACACCCCGGGCGCCGCCACCTGGACAGAGAGGTTGTCGCTGGAGAAGCCGGCCACCACGCCGCTCGAGTCGACGGCTCCCACGCCGATCACGCCCGGATAGTTAGCGGGGAAAGATTCGGGCGCCTCGCCGCCGCGGTCCGAGTCGCCCGGGCCGCCCGAGTTCCCGGCGGAGGCGATCACCACCACGCCGCGGTCGTAGGCCTTCTGCAGCGCTTCCCTGACCGTGCCGCTCGGCGCGCTGTAGCCGATCGACATGCTGATGACCCGCGCGCCGTGCGTCACCGCATAGTCGATCCCGTTGGCGAGCGACTGCTGGATGACGGCCTCCGCCTCCCGCTCGTACTTGCCGTAGTGCGGATCTTGTCGGTCCGGGATTACCCGGACCGACAAGATCCGCGCCTCGGGCGCGACGCCGATGACCCCGCTGAGGCCGCCGTCGTGGCCGTGCCCGGCGATGAGCGACGCCATCCAAGTGCCGTGTATGCCCCAGTCCTTGCTGGCCGGGCTCGTGGTCACGCCCGTGTAGTCCGGACCGGTGACGACCGATCCGGCCAGGTCGCTGACGTAGGGATTCACCCCGCTGTCGATCACCGCGACGGTCACCCCGCCGCCTTGGGTCACCGACCACGCCGCCTCGGCGTTCAGCATGCCCAGCACCCACTGCTGGTTGTCCCTGATGTCATCGGCGGTGGCCGAGCCCGCGAACTCCCCGCCTTCGCGCTGCACCGCGGCGCTGGCCGGGCCGGGCAGGGCGGCCAGCGACATCACGCCGAACGCGGCCAGCACGGCGAGTCCCGGACGCCACCCCTGGTTCAGCATCCGGGTGTGCCCGGGCAGTGCGGAGGGGCGGGGCTGGCGGCGAGCGTGTTCGCGACGGAATGGGCGACGCCCTGCGCCATGCTGCTCATCTCGTCGTCGGAGTACGCGTCCTGGATCACCGGCACCCGCGGCCGGCTGTCGGAGTACCCCGCGGCGTACATGACGACGTACGGGCCGGCCGTGAAGCTGGCGGAGACCTGCCTGTTGTAGTCGTACAGCCGGGCCGCCGCGCCCCTGAACCTGACCACCCGGACCCCGGCCGACAGCCGGCTGATGCCGACCGCATCGCGCACTGCGGCCAGCCGCGCCGGGGACAGGCCGCTGGCGGCGCTGGCGGCCGCGGCTTCGGTCGGCAGCACCGCCACGCCGACGGTCATCACGTAGCTCCGGGTGGCATCGACGTAGGTCGCGCGCAGCACCGCCTCGCACCCGTTCCTGCGCAGCACCGCGCCGGCCGCCGCGCTGGTCACGGCCTTGGCGCAGTCGGATTCCTGCGGTGCGATGCTGACCCGGAGCGCGCCCAGGTCAAGCGGCGCCGCGTCCTGGAGGAGCTGGGCGGACAGCTGGTAGGAAACTGAGGCCGGGAAGATCTGCCCGGCGGGCATCGTCTGCCAGCGGCGCATGACTTCCCACGCCTCGATCTGGCGCTGCTGGCCCGCCGAGAACTGCCTGGGCAGCAACTGGATGGCCACCCCGGTCATCGAGACGGCCAACCCGACCAGGCCGAGGATCAGGGCGAGGATGGCAGCGGCGCGGCGGCCCCGCCCCGGAGAGCCGCCGTGATCCCGGCGGCCCACGTCCGTACCGTCGGCATGCATCCCGTCACCGTGCATCTCGTTGCCCTGGCCCCGGTTACCGTATACCCCTGAGACGTGGCGCCACTGATCACCGCGTGCCTCGGGATCCGCCGTCACAAGGAAAATGGTAGGGCTAGATTCAGGTGTCTTGACGGGCCGGAGGGATTATGCCCTGGTTTGACCTGCCATTGGACCAGCTGCGTGAATATCGCACGGATACCGCGGAGCCCCCGGAACTTGACCTGTGGTGGCAGCTGCGCCTGGCCCGGGCCCGCGCCGCGGCGCGCCCGCCCGCACTGACCAGATATGAAGCCGACATCTACGCGTCGGTCGAGGTGTACGACACGGAGTTCTCCGGAGCGGACGGCGACCGCATCAGGGCCTGGTACCTGCAACCCGCGGGTGCGGACGATCAGACGCCCGTGGTGGTGAAGTTCATCGGCTATGGCGGAGGCCGCGGCATGCCCGCCGAGCACGCACTGCTGCCCGCGCTCGGTTACACCGTGTTCGTGATGGACACCCGCGGTCAGGGCGGCCGGTGGACCACCGGCGCCACCGGCGACCACCCTGGGGACCAGCCCGCGGGCCCGGAAAACGCCCAGGTAATGACCAGGGGAATCGCCCGGCCGGAAAGCTACTACTACACCCGCTTGTTCACCGACGCCGTGCTGGCGGTCGAGGCGGCCAGCGAGCTGGCCGGCGCACCCCGGGTCGCGGTGAGCGGCATCAGCCAGGGCGGCGGGCTCGCGCTGGCCACCGCCGCGCTGGCCCCGCAGGCAGTCGCGGTGTGCCACGCGGACGTGCCGTTCTTGTGCGACATCCAGCGCGGCATCACGCTGGCACCGGACGCGCCGTACACCGAGGTGCCTCAGTTCCTCGCGCACAACGTGGACCTGATCCCCGCGGCGCTCGACACCCTGCGGTACGTGGACTGCGCGCTGCTGGCGCGCCGGATCACCGCGCGCTGCCTGCTCAGTGTGGGCCTGATGGACACGATCTGCCCGCCGTCCACGGTCTTCGCCGCGTACAACGAGATCCCTGCGGGCAAGGACCTGTCGGTTCACCCGTTCACTGGCCATGCGGTACCGAGCGCGCACGTCGAGCGCCAGCTTCACCACCTGAGGGACTTCCTGCGCTGAGCCGCGGGCAGCGGATGCGCTCGCGGATACCTCACTGGTCCCGCTAACCCCATCGACACCAATTATCGTGGTGGATCCGGGCTCTGGGGTGGATCGGGGACTCTATCGTGCACTGGATCAACCGCAGAACCCCAATCCACCGCAATCTTTCCGGCGGCAGCCGTATCACGGCGCACTTGGCATCACAGCACGCACAGGTGTCACCACACACGGATGCGGCGACAGGCTCAGGACTGGGGCGATCCTCTCATTAAGACCATCAGTCACCTGGGACGTTCGGCGAACAACTACTAAGGTGACCGGTAGCGCGCTACGGACACCTGTGGGGAGGTCCCTGGTGACTGAGGGGAACGGGCACATCATCGACCCGGCCGGCGACGCTCGCCGCGCCCTGCAGGCGGTCGTGGCCGAGCACGGGCCGGATGTCCTGTCGAACGCGGTCATCATGGACGGCATCTGCCAGGCTCGGCTGAGCAACCTGCCCGGCGAGGCCACCCTCATCGGCAGCGCAGCCCGGACCGACGTGCCGACGCTGCTCCGGGACCTGATCCCCCGGCTGGGCAACTATGGCGCCATCCAGTCCGTCGCCGCCACCCTGGCCGAGGCGCATGGGCTGGACACCGCCGCGTGCGTGTGGGTGGTACGCGAGTTCGCGCGCGCTCTCGGCCTGATCGCGTCGGGCGGAACCCAGCCGGCCGTCCGCATTGGCCCAGGCGGGGGCACGGGTCAGGGCACCGCGCCGCCGCCTGGGCCAGCCGGGCCGCAGTCGCCTGGGCCAGCCGGGCCGCCGCCCGGGGCTGCCGCGTCGCTGCCGTCCGGGGCAGGCGGCCCGAGAACGCCAGGCGGGCCTGGGGGACCTGGGAGTCCTCTCGGAACGCCGGGGGGCACAGGAGGCGCGGGAGAACGGCCGTCGTCCGGGACGCGGCTGCTGAGCCGTAACACGGTCGGCATCGCCGCGGCGATCGCGCTGGTCGCCGGGTATCTGGGGGTCGCGGCGGTGGCGCACCTGAGCCCGTTTCCCGGCAAGACGGTCGCGGCCACCTCGTCTGCGCCCGCGACCGGGGGAAACAACAGTCCCGGCCCGGATGGGTCACCGGATCCGGCTCCGGACCCGAGCCCTACGTCGGACTACCAGATCTTGCTGAGCAAGATTCCGAACGTGGTCCAGGGCGCGAATAACTGCCACAACTACGGAACTCCGGTAGGCGCGATGGCAGTGAGTGAGTGCACTGGCCTGCAGGGCCTGGCCGCCTCGACCATCTTCTACTACCTGTTCTCCGACTCGGCCGCGCTCTCCAACGGGTTCAGGACCTTTCTGGCGAACGAGAAGTTCAGGAGACAGACAGCGTGCACGAGCAACAATGACTTCATCAGCTTCATCGCTGAGTGCGAGTCGGGCTTCACCAGCACGTCACCGAACATGACCGGCAGCGTCGCCGAGTACGCCAATACCAGCAATGACCCCATTATCGTCAGCACCGATAATCAGCCGCAGGTCATGGCGGTCATGGTCGGCACGAACGACGGTGACCTGCTGGCGTACTGGAAGCAACTGCAGTGGGTGGTTACGTAGGCGGCGTCACGTCTGGCCAGGCGGTTTGGTGTTGCTCCCGGTCCCGGTCCCGGTTCCGGTGACGAGCCGCCACATGCCCCAGGCGGCGGCGACCAGACCGCCGATCACGATGATGAACACGTGGCCGACGGCGCCGATGATCAGGAGCACGATCCCGAGGCCCAGCGCGATAGCACCGGCGACCGGTCCCGGCTGCGGTTTCGTGGCCGACGCGGGCGGCGCTGACGCGGATGGTCCCGGCATGTGTGGCCGCGGCTGGTGTCGCGGGGCTGGCTGGCGGTACAGCCGACGGCGTCCCCTGGGGCCGGGGCCGCGAAGCCGGGCCGTCAGCCGCAGAACCCGGGACCGCGGAACCCGGGACCGCCACGGGCTTTTTCTCCCACCAGCGCTGCTCGGCCGGGATCGGCTGCCGTGCCGGGGTCACGGCCTGCTGGTCAAGGGTCATCTCCAGGCTCTTGGTGGACACCCAGTCCGGATCGCAGCATTCCTGCAGCCGCCGGACGAGCTCGTCGACTTGCGGGTCCCCCATCGCGGCCAGCTGCTTCCAGGCTTCGGTCTTGAACGGGCGGAAGAAGTCGCTCTTGGCGAACAGCAGGTTCTTGGAGTTGTAGAGCGCCAGCCAGAGCGAGGGCTCCTTACCGAGCGCGACCAGCGACAAGTAAATGACCAGAGCGGAGAAGGTGTCGAGCCAGCGGTCCCAGACGTGCTGCAGGGGGTGCTGGTAGTTCGGGTGGCCGAACTCGGTGGGCGGGGATTGCCCCGCTAGCGGCGGAATCCACACACCGTCGAAATCGACCAGGCGAAGCCGCCCTTCCTGGTCGACCATGACGTTTCCGTGCTGCAGGTCACCGTGGGCGAACTCGCTGTCCTGCAGCAGGGCGACCAGCGCACGCCACTTGGCGGCCAGCGTGGTCAGGGCGGCGGTATTGGAGCTTGTCACCAGGAAGTCCACGTACTCGTTGAGCGTCCGGCCGTCGATCCAGTCCATGGTCAGCACCGGCCAGGTCGCCCGGTTGACCTTGATGGCCTCATCGAGCCACTTGGTACCGACTTCGAGGAACCTGACTAGCATCCTGGCGTCGGCGTTGAAGCCGAACCCGCGCGCCCCGGGTTCCACCATCGTGCCGGTGCTCTGCGCGTTGGCGGTCATCGGCGGGGGCAGCGGGCTGCTGATGCGGAACAGCTGGGGACCCGGCTCGGGTAGGCCGTAGTCCGTGGCCGGGAACAGCACTCCGTTGGACGCCATCGGGGATAGGAAGATGTTGAAGAACAGCGCAGGCCCGTCGCTGGTCTGGATGTTAGTCAGCCGCTGCGCCCACTCGTCCAGGGTGGCGCCCTCGTACGGGCTGTCGGTGACCATGCCGTCGGTGATGTTGATGATGATCGGCGGGAAGGAGTCGGGATGCGCGCTCGCCCACTCATAGACGTGGGCGCCGGCCACCGCGACCGCCTGGCACATCGGGGTCCGGTAGCCGTGCACCGGCTCGACCCAGACCGGCACCCGGCTCGGCGGCGCGCCGATGTCCACGCGGGTCCGGACGTCGTCGATGCGTGGCCGGTGAACCCGCCAATGACCAGCACCGCGACGAACGCGCCGGCTTGGGCGACAACGGCGCGGCAAGCTTCCTGCGGTCAAGCATGACCACCGGAGGAATCCCCTCCTCTCCCGGCTCGGGCGCTACTACCCTGTCACGGACCTGGCGCTACTGCTCCCACCATGGCTTGCGCGGTGCCACGGTGGGCTGCGCCACGGTGGGCTGGGCGGCGGCGCTGTGCGGTGCGGCGGCGTGCGGTGCGGCGGCGTGCGGTGCGGTGATGCCCGCCGGCGCGGGCGAGGCGTGGGCCGGCTGCGGAGGCTGCGGGACGGGCTCGGCGCCGGCCGCGGGCGCGTGCTGCCACCAGGCCTCCGCGGGCGGCACCGCCGGAGGGCCGTAACCCGCCGCAGCGCCACGACCAGCCGGAGCACCGTGACCCGCCGGAGGGCCATAGCCCGCTGGGGCGCCGTGACCAGCCGGAGCGCCGTAACCGGCCGGGCCGGGGTGAGCGGCCGGGGGCACGTGGCCCGCCGGGCCCGGGGCCCAGTGCCCAGGGGAGCCGGGCGGGGGAGGCGCGAGGTCCGGGGACGAGGCGAGCGCCTGCTGCGGCAGCCAGGCTCCGGCCCGGGCGTAGCCGAGGAACAGCAACACGCTGATCACCGTGATGAGGACCCAGGTGGGATGGGCGTTGATCTGGTTCCAGTCGTTGAGGCCGTGCAGGACGGCCGCGATGCCGATTCCGACGAAGCCGACCGAGTACTTCCGGACCGGGCCGGTGATGGCCAGGCCGATGAAGTACCCGGTGATGCCGGCCCACATGGCGTGGTCGATCGGGTCGGTGAGGAACCGCCAGATGTACTGGATGGTCAGGTCCTGCAGGTCCAGGCCGTTGACGTTGCCCGACAGCGAGCCGAGGACGTTGGTGAAGTAGTGCACGGCCTCGGCCGCGCCGAACACCAGGCCGCTCACCGCGCCGAGGAACAGGTAGTCCCTGGGCGTCTGGGTGTGCCACTCACGCCGCCAGATCCACGCCACCGCCACGATCGGGATGGCCTTGGCCAGTTCCTCCGGGATGCCGATGGTGAAGACGTCGAGCAGGCTGCCGGTGCTGCTGTGCAGCTGGGTTTCCAGGAAGATCGCGATGGGCGCCTGCGTCACGATGCCGATCACCGCGATGGCGGCCAGCATGGCCCGGTGGACGTGCTGCGGGCGGACGACGACGCCGAGCAGCAGCAGCCAGGCCACGGCGAAGTAGGCGGCGAAGATCCAGGCGCTGGCGTGGAGCTTGGCTTCGGTCGGGTTGTTCAGCAGGACCAGCGCGATGGGCGGCACGCAGACCAGGGCGACCAGCAGCAGCACCGGCCAGCTGCGCAGCGCCGGGTCGCGGGCCCAGTGACGCACCGGCACCAGCGAGGAGAAGGAATACGAGGGCGATGGCCGGCCGGGCGGCCGACCCGAATTAGGAACGTAGCCCCCAGCCATGATGCCACCCTTCCGCGCACGCGACGGAATGGGCCGCTGGGCAAGCGTCCCGCCTCCTCCAGCTGCCCGAAGTCGCCCGGTTCACGGCGCCTGTTCCGAACGCCAATCCTAAGCTAGCCGCGCTGGCTTGCACTAGAGATCGCTTTTAAGAGCCAGCACGGGGAAGGTCCTGATTTAATCGCCGATTATCACCCGGTTGGTCAGCGTGCCGATGCTCTCGATCGTCACGGAAACCTCGTCGCCGTCGGTCAGCGGTCCCACCCCGGCCGGCGTCCCGGTAAGCAGGACATCCCCCGGCAGCAGCGTCATCACCTGGCTGACGTAGGCGATCAGCGCGGGCACGTCCCAGCGCAGCTCGGACGTGCGGGCCCGCTGCCTGACCTCGCCGTTGACCGTCGTGGTGAGCTCGAGGTCGGCCGGGTTCGTCCCGGTCTCCATCCACGGCCCGAGCGGGCAGAACGTGTCGAATCCCTTGGCCCGGGTCAATTGCCCGTCCCTGACCTGCAGGTCCCGCGCGGTGACGTCGTTGGCGCAGGTGTAGCCGAAGACCACTTCCTCGGCTCGCTCCCGCGGCACCCCGCGGCAGAGCCTGCCGATGATAACCGCGAGCTCACCCTCGAAGTCGACCCGTTCGGTGAGCTTCACCGGGTACTTGATCGCGTCCCCGGGTCCGGTCACCGACGTCGACGGCTTGAGGAAGATCACCGGCTCGGCCGGTGGCTCGCCGTTCAATTCCTGCGCGTGCGACGCGTAGTTGCGGCCGGCGGCCACCACCTTGCTCGGCAGCACCGGAGCCAGCAGCCTGACCTCGGCCAGCGGGTACCTGTTGCCGGTCAGCCGGACCCCGCCCGGATCCACGCCGAACGGGTGGCCGTACAGCTCCGCAATCGTCAGTCCTGGTCGCGGGGCGGTCCCCTGGCCGCTATCTGGCTCGCCCTCGACCACGCCGTACGCGACCCCGTCGCCCTGGGCGAATCTCGCGATACGCACGCCACTCCCTAGTGTCTATGCCCTGCGGCTCAACCCCGGCGTTACTGCTGGTAGCCTTCGACCTCGCTGACCGGCCGCGGCGCCGCCTCGTCCGGATTCTCCCCGAACTCGCGGTGGGCCCGCCGCTGCCGCAGCAGGTCCCAGTACTGATCCAGCGCCTCCTCGGCGGAGCGCAGCCGCTCGCGCTCCGCCGGAGCGCTCAGCTCGCCCGCCGCGAGCTGCTGGCGGAGCTTATGCTCGGTCTCGATCAGCTCATCGATGTGAGCCATGATCTCCTTGTCGTCCATGCCTCTACCGTAATTCCCTGGCCGTCCCGCTGCGGCCCTGGGTTGGTTAATTGGCCCGAACGAGCCGGGTGCATGCTCTCCCGTCAAGCATCACGATACCGGGGCGAAACGGACATCTCCACCGCTGGCCGGCCAGGTATCCGCCGGTGCCGCGAAGCCGAGGAGCCTGGCCCCCTCGGCGGCGATGGCGTCGGTGTCCTCGGTCAGCAGGTGGACGGTGTCGCGCATCAGGTGGACGGTGTCGCGCATCAGGTGGACGGTGTTGCGCATCAGGCGGGCACGCACCACGGCCCGTTCGGTCAAAAGGTTTTCCAGCTGCTGCGGACGGAAGCCGGCGAGCCTCGTCCGCAGCCCTACGTACGGGGCCGGCGGGGCCTGGGCCTGCAGGCGGCGGCGGTTCTCTCGTCGGCGGGGTAGAACGACTCAATGGCCAGTTCCTCGACGGTGACGTCCATCGGGGTGCCGAGGATCGTGGTGAGGCTGATGAAGGAGAGCTCTTCGTTATCGCCCCGGTAGCGGAGCGGGACCACGACGTCGGTTGGTGGCGGCGGCTTGTCGCTCTCGCCGGCGGGGTAGGCCCTGAGCTCGTCGTGCAGGTCGGTCAGCCGGTGGTCGCCGGTGGCCTGGGCCTGGTGGTGCAGCCTCGTGAGGACATGGGCCCGCCACTCGGGAAGGTTCACGATCCGCGGGGCCATGCCGTCCGGGTGCAGGCTCAGCCGCAGCACGGATCATCTCGCTGGTGGGCCGGGAGCGGCCGGTCTCGACGAAGCTCAGGTGCCGGGAGGAGACGTTCGCCGCGATGGCCAGGTCCAGCTGGCTGAGCCGACGGCGCTGCCGCCACTCGCGCAGCAGGTCCCCGGCGTGCATGGTTTATCAGCTTAGCTTGGCTGGGTAGGCACTGGCATTACCTCAGAGGTAATTGCCACGCTTCCCTCTGGTGGGCAGGATCGGTTGCCGTCGGACTGTTATTTACGGAGGGAAAGCAGATGCAGGAGATCATCGAGCGTTACATCGGCGCCTGGAACGAGACCGACCCCGCGCGCCGCCGCGGGCTCGTCGACTCGCTCTGGGCGGCCGACGGCAGCTACACCGAGCCACTCGCCGACGCCCACGGGCGCGAGGAGATCGACGGGCTCATCGGCGCCGTGCAGCAGCAGTTCCCGGGCCTGGTGTTCCGGCTCGGCGGGCCAGTCGACGCGAACCACAACCAGGCCCGGTTCAGCTGGCACCTGGGCCCGTCCGACGGCGGCGAGCCGCTGGTGATCGGGTTCGACGTCGCGGTTCTCGACGCCAGCGGCCAGATCGGCAGCGTACACGGCTTCCTGGACAAGGTTCCCGCCGCCGCCTGAGGATGGCCGGCGATTATCGTGTGCAGTTACCCCCCGTGGAGCGGGGGTGACTGCACACGATAACGGGTTTGGCTAGCTGGGCTCGCGGCCGGAGCGGAGCAGGGAGTAGGTGACGGCTTCCTCCAGGGCGTGCCAGGAGGCGGCGATGATGTTCTCGTCCACGCCGACCGTGCTCCAGGTGTCGCCGGTGCCGTCATCGGACTCGATGAGCACCCGGGTTACCGCGCCGGTGCCGTGCGTTCCGGCCAGGATGCGCACCTTGTAGTCGGTCAGCTCGAGGGCGGCCAGCTCCGGGTAGATCTGCTCGAGCGCCGCGCGCAGCGCCTTGTCCAGCGCGTTCACCGGGCCGTTGCCCTCGCCCACCGCGACCAGCCGCTCCCCCTTGGCGGTCAGCCTGACGGTGGCCTCGCTGGTCATCCGGCCGTCCGGGTGGCGCTCGATGATGACCCGCCAGGACTCGACCGAGAAGTACTCGTGCCGCTGGCCGAGCTCGTCGCGGAGCAGCAGCTCGAAGCTTGCATCAGCGGCTTCGAACGTATAGCCGCGGGCCTCAAGGTCCTTCACCCGGTCGGTGACCCGGCCGATCGCGGCCTTGTCGTCGGACAGGTCGTAGCCGAGCTCGCGGCCCTTCAGCTCCACCGACGCGCGGCCCGCCATGTCCGAGACCAGCATCCGCATGTCGTTGCCGACCAGGGCGGGGTCGATGTGCTGGTAGAGCATCGGGTCGACCTTGACCGCTGAGGCGTGCAGGCCGGCCTTGTGCGCGAACGCCGACAACCCCACGTACGGCTGGTGGGTGTCCGGCGCGACGTTGGTGACCTCGCTGATCGCGTGCGCGATCCGGGTCATCTCCTTGACGCCGTCGCCGGCCAGCACGGGGCGGCCCTTCTTCAGCTGCAGGCCGGCCACCACGCTGAACAGGTTGGCGTTGCCCGCCCGCTCGCCGTACCCGTTGGCCGTGCCCTGGACGTGCGTGACGCCGGCGTCGACCGCGACCAGGGTGTTGGCGACACCGCAGGCGGTGTCGTCGTGGCAGTGGATGCCGAGCCGGGAGCCGGTGGCATCGGCGACAGCACGGACCGTGTCACCCAGTTCGTTCGGCATCATGCCGCCGTTGGTGTCGCACAGGGCGACGAGGTCGGCGCCGGCTTCGGCCGCTGTTTTTACTACCTCAAGCGCGTACTGCGGGTTCGACCGGTAGCCGTCGAAGAAGTGCTCGGCGTCGAGGAACACCCGCTGGCCGTGCTCGCGGAGGTGGGTGATCGTGTCCGCGATCATGGCCAGGTTCTCTTCCAGGGTGGTTCGCAGGGCGAGCAGGACGTGCCGGTCGTGACTCTTGGCGACAAGGGTCACGACCGGCGCGCCCGATTCGCGCAGCGCGGCGACCAGGGGGTCGTGTGCCGCCGTGACGCCGGGCCGGCGGGTCGCGCCGAACGCGGCGAGCTGCGCGTGCTTGAAGTCGAGTTCGGTGGCCGCGCGCCGGAAGAACTCTGTGTCCTTCGGGATCGCGCCGGGCCAGCCGCCCTCAATGAACCCGACGCCGAGTTCGTCTAGCTGCCGCGCGATGACGAGCTTGTCGGCGACGCTGAGGGTGAGGCCCTCCTGCTGCGCGCCGTCTCGCAGGGTCGTGTCGTAGACGTGAAAGGTGTCGTCGAGCATCGGATTCTCTCCCGAGATTGTCTGTTTTCTGGCAACGTGGCGCAAAACAAAAGACCCCTCGCGAGTACGCGAGAGGTCTGCGCGCCGACGTCCCGGGGCTCTATGTTCCCGGGCGCTAGGGCTGCTGCCCTAGGTGCCGACGCGCCAGCCGATAATGATGCGGCCTGACGTCACGGTGTCAGTTAACCACACTCGTTCGGGTACTGGCGCCCTTGTCTCACATTCCGAGACGGCGGCCCCGGGGTTTTCATGATCGTGAACAGTTTTGGCCGGCCAGATAACGGTCAAAACTGTTCATGATCATGGGATGGGGCGGGTTCAGCAGACTTTGTGGATCCAGTTGAAGGGGTCGGGGTGGCGGCCGTACTGGATCCCGATCAGCTCTTCGCGCAGGCGCGTGGTCACCGGGCCGGGTTCGCCGTCCGCGACGAGCCACTCCGCGGACTCGCCCTTGACCCGGCCCACCGGGGTAATCACGGCCGCGGTCCCGCACGCGAACACCTCGGTCAGCTCGCCGGCCACGCACTCGGCCTGCCACTGGTCGGTGGTGATCCGTTCCTCGACCGCCTTGATGCCGAGTTCGGGTGCCAGCTTGAGCAGCGAGTCACGGGTGATCCCCGGCAGCAGCGTCCCGGTCAGCGGCGGCGTCACGATCCAGGGCTGGTCGCCGGCCGAGCCGCGGACGAAGAACAGGTTCATCCCGCCCATCTCCTCGACCCAGCGGTGCTCCGCAGCGTCCAGCCAGACCACCTGGTCACAGCCCCGGTCGACGGCCTGCTGCTGGGCCACGAAGGCGGCCGCGTAGTTGCCTCCCGTCTTGACTGCACCGGTGCCGCCCGGTGCCGCCCGGGTGTACTCCTCCGACAGCCACACGGTGACCGGCTTGACCCCGCCGCTGAAATAGGACGCGGCCGGCGAGGCAATGACGCAGAACAGGTACTCGCTCGACGGGTGGTTGACGCCGAGCCCGCGCTGGGTGGCGATCATGAACGGCCGCAGGTAGAGGCTGTTCCCCTCGCCGGATGGCACCCATTCACGGTCCTGGGCGACCAGCAGCTCGAGCGCTCGGATGAAGGTCTCCTCGGGCAGTTCCGGCATCGCCATCCGGCGCGCGCTGGAGTTGAACCTGGCCGCGTTGGCGTCTGGCCTGAACATGGCGATCGAGCCGTTGTCCTGCCGGTACGCCTTCAGGCCCTCGAAGAACTCCTGAGAATAGTGGAACACCGAGGTGGCCGGGTCGAGGGTGAACGGGCCGTACGCCTCGAGGAGCCCGTGGTGCCAGCCGCGTTCGGCGGACCAGCGCAGCGTGATCATGTGGTCGGTGAAGAGCTGGCCGAACCCGGGCGACCGCAGCATCGCCTCGCGCTCGGCGTCAGGCACCGGATGCCCGGAGGGGCGGATATCAAAATCAATCATTCGAACTTCCTCCTCGCCCGCGCGGGCAGGTCTTTTGAGACTAGCCGGTGAGACCAGGGTCTCACCTTTGGTGGGTGCGCTGCGGGGCCTGCCTTGGCGGGGTCGCCTGCCGGGTGGCCCGGCAGGCGCGTGCGCCGGCCGGTTAGCCGGCTACTCGCTCGGCGATGTCATCGCCGGTTTCCACGGTGGTGCGCGCCGCCCAGGCGCCCTGGCGCTCGACCAGGTCCTCGGCGACCGCCTGCTCGATCCTCGCGGCCTCGGCGGACATCCCCAGATGCTCGCAGAGCATGGCGGCGGACAAGATGGCCGCCGTCGGGTCGGCCTTGCTCTGGCCGGCGATGTCCGGCGCGCTGCCGTGGACCGGCTCGAACATGCTGGGCGTGACCCCCTCCGGGTTGATGTTGCCGCTCGCGGCGAGCCCGATCCCGCCCGCCACCGCGGCGCCCAGGTCGGTGAGGATGTCGCCGAAGAGGTTGTCGGTGACGATGACGTCGAACCGCTCCGGCTGCGAGACGAAGAACATCGACGCGGCGTCGACGTGGCAGTAGTCCACCGACACGTCGGCGAACTCCTTGGCCAGCCCGTCCACGGTCCGCTGCCACAGGTCGCCGGCGTAGGTGAGGACGTTCGTCTTGTGCACCAGCGTCAGCTTCCTGCGCGGCCTCGCCATGGCCCGGTTGAACGCGTACCGCGCCACCCGTTGCACGCCGAACGCCGTGTTGAGGCTCTCCTGGGTGGCGATCTCCGCGGGCGTGCCCTTGCGCATCACGCCGCCGGCGCCGGTGTAGGGGCCCTCGGTGCCCTCGCGGACCACTACCATGTCCACCGACTCGGTCCGGGCGCTGGCCAGCGGGCCGGCCACGCCCGGATACAGTCGCACCGGGCGCAGGTTGACATAGTGGTCGAGCTCGAAGCGGAGCCGCAGCAGCAGGCCGCGCTCGAGCACGCCGGTGGGCACGCTAGGGTCGCCGACCGCGCCGAGCAGGATCGCGTCGTGACCCTTGATCTCCTCGAGCACCGCGTCGGGAAGCGTCTCCCCGGTACGGTGCCAGCGCCGCGCGCCGAGATCGTAACTAGTCTCCTCGATGGTGACCCCGGAAACCGCCGCCCGCAGCACCTTGAGCGCCTCGGCGACCACTTCGGGACCGATTCCGTCGCCGCCGACGACGGCAAGCCTGATAGTTCGTGAACCCATGCCAGAACCTTACTGGCGGGTCCGGCTTGCTGCGGGCTGACTCGCTCCGGTCCGGCTTGCTGCGGGCTGGCTCGCTCCGGGCCGACTTGCTGCGGGCTGGCTCGCTCCGGGCCGACTTGCTCCGGCGACCGCGTCTCCGCCGTTGTCCCGCCGGTCGAGCGCGACCTGGACGGCCCGGATGGCGGCCGCGGACTCGTCCGCGGGAACGTGACGGGGCCCGGGGAGGACGGAACGGGGCCCGGAGTTACGGGTCTCGGCGACGGAACGGGGCCGGGAGTTACGGGTCTCGGCGGAGGCAGAGTCGGCGGGATTGTCCCAGGGGTACATGTCGTACACGGAAGTGCTCCTGATCGGGTTCAGGGGAGGACTTACGGCCAGCAGCTAGCCCCCGCAGCGGCTTGCCGGCCTGCCTGGATCAGGTTTACAGGACCCCGCTGCGGCTGGCGATGAGTACGACGCGCCGCATAGTGCCTGCTACGTTACCTGAGCGCTCAGCCCAGCGGACACCCCTCAAGACGTCTGTCTCAGGATGCGAGACAAAACTTTGACGTCCTACTTGATCCACGTGCGGTAGCGGGAGCGGGAAGCTCGCTTCCAGGTCTTGCGCGCGTCCGCTTGCAGGCGCTCGGCCTGGTGCGCCTCGCGCTCGTACAGCAGGCCGTAGGTGAACGCGTTCTCGCCGGCCAGGTGCGCGCCGATGCCGAGGTTCCTGGCCGCCTGCCGGGCGAGGACGGTGTCCTGGTGATCGCCGAGCACGGACTGGACCTTCTTCATCTGCTTCGCGAACCTGCGGGCTTTCTTGCCGATCGGCGGGCTGGCGGCCTCGGCCGCGTAGCGGGCGCGCCGGGCCGATTTGCGGGCCTGGTGCAGGGCGGCGTCCCTGCCCTGGCCGGGCGACGTGTGCCTGGCCCGGCGCATCCGCTTGTCCGCCTGCTGGTAGGCCCGTCGCACCGCCGCCGGAAGGACGTCGCGGGCGGGGTCGCCGGCCTGCGGACCGGCTAGTAGCGGGCCGAGCGCGAGCTGGTCAAGTGCGGCCAGCAGCGCGGCGTACCGCGGCGAGTCCAGCGCCTCGATGAGTTCCACCCGGGCGGCGGCCCGCAGGGGCGCGAAGTGACCTTGCACCCGGGCCTGGATCGGACCGATCAGGAGCTCGACGGGCACGAGGCGCAGGCTCGCCTGCAGGTGGGCGGGGAGCACCTCGCCGTCGCGCGCCGCGCCGAGCAAGCCGCCGAGCCACTTGAGCTCTGCGGCCAGCCGTTCGGTGTCCGAACGCGGGATGACCTGGCCGAACGACCTGAGGGTGGCACGCAGCCTGCGGGTGGTCACCCGCATCTGGTGCACCGCGTCGAACTCGTCGGCGCGCACCATCGGCTCGAGCGACTTCAGCGCGTGGGCCTGCAGGCGCAGATGGGCCAGGACCACGTCCCCGGCCGACGACGAGCGTCGCGGCTGGGTTCCTGCGATGGGCAGGTCCCGGTGATCGTGCCAGGCCCGCTCGGGTCCCTGCTCCGGGCTGCGCTGCTCCGGGCTGCGCTGCTCAGGGCTGCGCTGCTCAGGGCTGCGCTGCTCAGGGCTGCGCTGCTCAGGGCTGTGCTGCTCAGGGCTGTGCTGCTCCGGGCTGTCCTGCTCAGGACGGTGCTGCTCCGGGCGGTGCTGCTCCGGGCGGGGCCGCGCCTGGCGGCGGGCCTTGGTCTGGGTCGTGTTCGCTGTCATCACGGCCTGCTACCCCGCCCGGAGCGATAAAACCGCCGCAGCGGCCGTAACCTGGGGCCTACTCGTCCTCGGCGAGCCAGGACATCAGCGGCCGCAGCCGCGCGCCGACCTGCTCGATCTGCTCGTTGTGCTCGGCCTCGCGGCGCTTGAGGAAGTTCGGCTTGCCCGCGTCGAACTCCTCGACAAGCTCGCGGGCGAACGAGCCGTCCTGGATCTCGCCCAGGATGCGGCGCATCTCCTCGCGGGTCTGCTCGTTGATCAGCCGCGGGCCGCGGGTGTAGCCGCCGTACTCGGCGGTGTCGGACACCGACCAGTACATCTTGGAGATGCCGCCCTCGTACATCAGGTCCACGATCAGCTTCATCTCGTGCAGGCACTCGAAGTAGGCCGACTCCGGCTGGTAGCCGGCCTCGACCAGGGTCGCGAAGCCCGCCTTGATCAGTTCGGCGACGCCGCCGCACAGCACCGTCTGCTCGCCGAACAGGTCGGTCTCGGTCTCCTCGGTGAAGGTGCTCTTCAGCGCGCCCGCGCGGGTGCCGCCGATCGCCTTGGCGTAGGCCAGGGTGAGCGGCCACGCGTTACCCGTCGCGTCCCGCTCGACGCAGACGAGCACGGGCACGCCCCGCCCCTGCGCGAACTGGCGCCGCACCAGGTGGCCGGGCGCCTTGGGCGCGACCATGCAGACGTCCACGCCGTCCGGCGGGGTGATGAGGTCATACCGGATGTTCAGGCCGTGAGCGAAGAACAGCGCGTCGCCCTCCACCAGCGAGGGCGCGATCGAGGAAGCGTACAGCTCCCGCTGCAGGTGGTCCGGAACCAGGACCATGATGAGGTCCGACTCCTCACACGCCTCGGCGGGCGTGATGACCCGCAGGCCGTCGTTGGCGGCCTTCTCCCGGCTCTTGGAGCCCTCAGGCAACCCGACGCGCACATCCACGCCAGAATCGCGAAGCGAGAGCGCGTGGGCGTGTCCCTGGCTGCCATACCCGAGGACGGCGACATGCCTGCGCTGGATGACGGAAAGGTCGGCGCTGTCGTCGTAGAAAATCTCTGCCACCGAATGGGCCCTTCTCTTCTGTAGTTTTCGTCCGAAGTTTGCCTTGAGACTCTAGGCGCTGCGCTCGACGGGCCGCAGCGCGCGATCGGTAATCGAGCGGCCGCCGCGACCGATGGCCACCATCCCCGACTGCACGAGTTCCTTGATCCCGAACGGCTCGAGCACCTTGATCAGCGCGTCGAGCTTCTCCCGGTTCCCGGTCGCCTCCACCGTGATCACGTCGAGCGCGACGTCCACCACCTTGGCGCGGAACAGATTGACCGCCTCGAGCACCCGCGACCGGCTCTCCGCGTCGGCCCGGACCTTGATCAGGATCAGCTCGCGCTGCACCGTGGAGCCCGGCTCGAGCTCGACGATCTTCAGCACGTTGATCAGCTTGTTCAGCTGCTTGGTCACCTGCTCGAGCGGATGCTCTTCGCAGTTGACAGCGATCGTGATCCGGGAGATCTCCTCGTGCTCGGTGGGCCCGACCGCGAGGGAATCGATGTTGAAGTTGCGGCGCGCGAA
>Ga0209656_10000234_pt1 | contig 37325 bp, 39 predicted proteins | sample BogFormECP12_OM2_FD_188239 | JGI IMG/M metagenome (GOLD analysis project Ga0209656, IMG submission 188239) | Bog forest soil microbial communities from Calvert Island, British Columbia, Canada - ECP12_OM2 (SPAdes) (version 2) | ecosystem: Environmental > Aquatic > Freshwater > Wetlands > Bog ...
CGTCTCTTCGAACGCGCGGTAGAACGGTATGTAGAGCAAAAGCGAGATCGCGATGTTCACCAGCACCAGGATGACGGCGCGCCAGTCGCCGCTGGTCGTGAGCCAGGCGCCGATGGGCGCCGGGATCGCGCTCGGCAGGAAGACGACCGTCTTGGCGACCAGCCCGAAGTACATCGCCAGATAGGTCACCGTCGCCAGGATGAGCGGTACGCCGATGAACGGGATGGTCAGGCTGGGGTTCATCACCAGCGGCAATCCGAAGATGAGCGGCTCGTTGACGTTGATCATGCTCGGCAGGAGCGATGCGAATCCCAGCCTGCGGATGCGAGGGATGCGCGAGAACAGCATCAGCAGGTTGAGCGACAGCGTCGCGCCGGAGCCGCCCGGGAAAAAGAACAGGAACAGCGTGATCGTCACGATGTGCGGCGGCGCTTGGTGATGGAGCACGGCTTGGCTGTTGGCGTCGATCGCGCCGAGAAAGACCGGCGTTGTCAACGCGGCGAGAAAGCCCGGACCGTGCACGCCCGCGGTCCACAGCAGCACCTGCAAGAACACGACGAGCAACAGGGCCGGCAGCGTGTCCCCGACTCCGATGAGCGGCTTCACCGACGCCAAGAGCACGTCTGCCATGCTCTGGTGCGACGGCGCCAGCACAACGGCGATGCCGGCGAAGATCGCGACGACCACCAAGCCGGAGAGCGCCGCCGCGATCGGACGGCTGGTCACCGCACGATAGATCAAACGCATCACTTCGCCGCTGATACTGGCCACGATGATCGCCAGGAAGAGGCTGCTGGCGGACAGCGTGCCCAGCAGCACGATGGGCGAGAGGGGCACCGGCCGGGGCAGCGACAGCACGAACGCAAGGGCGGTGAGGATGACGGCCGGGATGCGGTCGTATCGAAAGCGCAGCGCCAAGTTGTTGGCCAGCAGCAACGCGAGCGCGACGCCCATCGCGCCGAAGCCGATATGATAGGCATCGAGAAAGCGCGCGAAGAGTTCGGCCTCGTGCCACTGCATCGGGTGCGGCGGTATCCAGAAGTAGGCCCCGATCGTGGCCGCTGCCATGACCCAAAACGCCGGCTGGATGGCGGCACGCACCGCCGCGAAGTGCGGCTCGTCCGCCGCGCGCTGCAGGCGCGGTAGCATGCGCGCTTCAAGCGCGGCGATGGCGGCGTCGAGTCCGCGCAGCGCGGAGGTCTTCACCTGCCGCGGCCCGTTACGATGCGCGCTCGGCCCGGCGCGCCGCCCGCTGTGCGGCCCCCGCGATAAAGCCTCGAAACAGGGCGCGGCTCGGCTCGTCGCGCCGCACGAGCTCTTCAGGGTGCCATTGGACGCCGATGCACATCGCCCGCGCATCGGTCGCTTCGACCGCTTCGACGATGCCGTCGCGCGTGGCCGCGACCGCACGCAAGCCGGCGGGAACGCGGCGCACCGCTTGATGGTGCAGCGAATTGGTGGCCATCGTGGTCGTGCCGACCAGCTCCGCCAGCGCTGATCCGGCGACGATCTCGACCACATGTGTCGTCTCGTCACGCGCGTGATCGGGGGTTTGGCTATGGCGCAGCCGCAAGCTGTTCGGCGCCGCGTATTGGTCGTCGATGTCTTCGTACAGCGTGCCGCCGAAGGCGACGTTCATGACCTGCATGCCGCGACAGATGCCAAACAGCGGGATGCCCGCGCGTTTGGCCGCGCGCGCCACCTCGAGTTGGAACTCATCGGTGCCTTCGGGCGCCGGCTGGACGGACGGATGTTCGCGGCTGCCGTAGAGCGCCGGCGCGACATCCGCACCGCCGGGCAGCAGCACGCCGTCAAAGCGCTCGATGAGATCGGGCACCGAGGCGATGAAATGCGGCGGGGCGACAAGCTCGGGCTGGCCCCCGGCTTGCTCGATCGCAAAGCGATACTTGGCCCGTGCGTCGGGCGCGTCGACCTCAGACGCGCTGACCGCGATCGCGATCCTGGGCTTCATGCGGTCTGTCTTTCACCGTACAAATGCGAGATGGCCTGCCTTGTGAGGCAGACCACCGTTTACGACAGCTATGCAGCGGTCGAATTTATTCGACCGACGACCGGCGACCGATTTACAGCTTGCGGATGACCGCCGAGACCTTGCCGATGACCTGGACGTTGTCCGAGTAGATCGGCTCCATGTATTTGTTGGCCGGCTGAAGCCTGACGCGATTCGCTTCCTTATAGAATGTCTTGACGGTGGCTTCGCCCTCGGTGCCGGGACCTTCGACCATCGCGACCACGATGTCGCCGTTGTCCGCGACCTGTTGCGGCTGAACCACGATGAGATCGCCGTCGAGAATCGCCGCGTCCACCATCGAGTCGCCCTTGACGCGCAACATGAACGAACCAGACTTGGCGGCAAGGTTGGAAGGCAGCACGATCTCGGTTTCGACGTCTTGGTTCGCGGTGGCGACCGGGCCGGCGGCGATGCGGCCGACGAGCGGCAAGGTCACGACGTCGCGCGACACCTCGCTGCCGGTGACCAGCGCGCGCGGCTTGGTGGCGTCGCGGTGGATGAGGCCTTTGCGCTGCAGCGTCCGCAGGTGGCTTTGGACGGTGGAGCTGCTGGAGAGGCCGACGCGCTCGCCGATCTCCCGGACCGACGGCGGGTAGCCGTGCTCGCGCTGGAACTCTTTGATGACGTCCAGGATGGCCTGTTGACGCGGTGTCGTCTTGCGATCCACGAGAAGCCCTTTCCCTGATCAGCCGCCTTGCGGGACAATAGGCGACAAAGACATCCGTCGAAGGCTCACCCGAACGACGGTAACCGGATTCTAGCATACCCCGCGGCGCGAATGCAAACGTTTGTTCGAAAAAACCTTGACACTATACTTCGCAGGGCGGTAATATGGCACTAGAACATATGTTCGAGCCAAGCTGGCTCGGAGGACAGCTCTGATGCATACTTATCGCCGCAAGACGCGGGTCACGCTCGTTCCCTTCATACAACTTCTCTCCCTCGTTCTGGTGTTCGCCCTGCCGGTGGTGTGGGCGTCTCAGGTCTATACGTCGAGCCCGGCGCACTACGACAAGGTGGTGGTCGGCCACGGCGATACGGTTTGGAGCCTGGTGGCCAAGCGGGCCTCCAGCGGCAGCGACGTCAACGAGCTGGCCTACAACGTCATGAGCCTCAACCACCTCAAGGCCGGCGATCGCATCCGCCCTGGCCAGGTGCTCCTGCTACCGCGTAACTAGTCGTCGGTCGAATAAATTCGACCGCTACACGGGACCCCGCAAGCCACATGGCGCGGGGCTTCTTTTTTTTGGCGCGAAGTCGGGGAGGACATGATCTTCGCCAAACTATTGGTGCCTATCGACGGTTCGGAGCCGTCGCGCGCCGCCGTGCGCCTGGCCGTCTCCGTCGCGAAGGACCAGCGCGCCAGCATCGTCTTCTGCCATGCGCTCGAGACCGTCGCGCTCCTTCACGCCGCCGAGCAGCCGGCGATCGACACCGGCCCGGCGGTGGCGCAAGCGAGCCAACGCGTGGCGGCACTTCTCGAGGCCGCCATGACGGTCGCAAAGGACGCGGGCGTCGCGGCCACCGGCATGAGCGCAGAAGATGACGCCGTGCCATTCATCGTGGCGCAAGCCAGAGCCGAGGCAGTGGATCTGATCGTCATGGGCACGCACGGGCGCAGCGGCATCGCGCATGCGTTCCTTGGCAGCACCGCCGAGGGAGTGCTACGAAGCGCCGCCGTGCCCGTGCTTGTCGTGACGCATCACTGATGCGCCGCCGGCCACGACGTTCCGTCGTCGTACTTGACGGCGTTGACCTGGATCGTCATGTAATTCGCCTGCAAGAACGCGATGCTCGCGAGCCCTGAGGTCTGCGACCAGCAGTTCTGCAACGCATCTTTATTGCCGACGCCGCCGCGCAGCGTCTGATAGTCGGAGAACGCCGCCGGTCCGGCGATCGTGATGCCCGACGAGAACGTGCCCGAGCGCATGTTGACGCCGTTGTTGAGCAGATTGTCCGACGTGCCGTAGATCTGATAGACGAAGGTGACGTTCACGGCCGTCCTCTGCGCGGTGTTGCGGAACGTCAGACAGTGCACCTCACCCGTGCCGTCGTTCTTCACGACGGAGAATCCGCCGTCGATGGCGATGCCGCTCGCGTCATTGGCGCCCGGTGCCAGCGCGAACGGGATGTTGCGCCAGTCGGGGCTCGGCGTCGGGCCGGATGGCGATCCCGACGAGCAGCTCGGCGGATCGATCGGGAATTTGCACGGACCGATCTGAGCGTCGGTGACGTTGCGCGCGTAGAGCGCGCCGCGGCCGCCGCCGTTGAGCCACGTGGCGATCGCATTGCGATCGGGCGGCGACATCGCTGCGATCTGCGCCTCGACTTGATCGACGTTGGTGAAGACCGGATTGGGAGGTTGGAACCCGCCTTGGCGGACCCACGCTTGCACTTGGCCGACTTCACCGGCCCCAAGGTTTTGGACCGCCGTCAACGCCTGGAGCAGCGCATAGCTGGGATAGCTGGGATACGGATAGTACCCGTTTTGACCGCTGCTCGGTTGGGCGTGCGCCGGTGCGACTAAAAGCAAGCCGAGCAGGACCGCGATGAGCGCGCTTCGTCTCATGAGGCGCGCATTGTTACCCGCGACGTCCCGTTCCTTCAGGCCTTTGTTTGACGGGGCTTTGCGCGATATGGTATCCTGTGCGCTGTACCCCGGTGTCGGCGCGGTCGGATGAAATGCGACCAAGACAAGAGCTGATCCGCGGGCGAATGTGAGTGCAAGGAGCCCATCACAGCATGGCATTGAAAAAAGAACATAAGACCTCGGTCATCGATAAGCACAAGCGCAAAGACAACGATACCGGGTCGCCCGAAGTCCAGATCGCCCTTTTGACCGAATCGATCAACGACCTCACCGAGCATCTCAAGACGCACAAGAAAGACCACGCCAGCCGGCGCGGCCTGCTCATGAAGGTCGGCAAACGGCGCCGCTTGCTGCGCTATCTCGAGGGCTCCGATCTGGAACGCTACCGCAAGATCGTCAACGAATTGGGCCTGCGTCACTAGCGCAGGCCTCGGTCCGCTCGGATGCCCTGCCCAGGGATATCCGGCGAACATTAAGAAATAGCAAAGCGTCATATCAAAAGCGTTTCACACAACGCTCGCGCCTGTGAGCGCGGGCAAACTAAAAGGAGTTCCCTTTGCCAGAGTCCGTCAGCATGGAGCTGGGCGGGCGCACGCTTACCATCGAAACCGGTGAGCTCGCGCGCCAGGCCAGCGGCTCCGCATTTGTGCGGTACGGAGACACCTGCGTGCTCGCAGCCGTCACCGCAAGCCCCAACCCCCGCGAGGGTATCGAATTCTTCCCCCTCACGGTCGATTACGAAGAGCGCATGTATGCCGCCGGCAAGATCCCGGGCGGTTTCATCAAGCGCGAAGGCCGGCCCTCAGAGAAGGCGACGCTCACCGCGCGCCTGATCGATCGGCCGATCCGCCCGCTGTTCCCCGACGGTTTCCGCAACGACATCCACATCATCATCACCACGCTGTCCGTGGATCCGGAAGTGGATCCCGACGTCGTCGCGCTCGTCGCGGCCGGTGCCGCGCTTGCGGTTTCGGACATCCCGTTCGAGCAGCCGGTGGCGGGCGTGCGCGTCGGCATGGTCGACGGCGAGTACGTCGTCAATCCGACGCCCGCGCAGCTTGAGAAGAGCATCGTCGACGTCATCGTCGCCGGCACGGTCAACGCCGTCATGATGGTCGAGGGCAGCGGCAAGGAGGTCTCGGAAGAGACGTTCCTCGGCGCAGTCGAGTTCGGGCACGCGCGCGTCGTCGAGATCCTCGGCATCGTGCGCCAGCTCGCCGCAAAAGCGGGCAAGCCCAAGCGCGAGTTCCCCGTGTTCCTTCCCTCGGCCGAAATGCACCAGTTCGTCGACAGCGTGTTCGGCGCCGATATCGCGCGCGCGATGCGCATCACCAGCAAACAAGAACGCAGCCGCGCGTTCGACGCGATCACCCGCGCCGAAGCGCTGGCGCGCGTCGCGGGTCATAAGCTCGAGCCGCACGTCCGGCCGATGCTCGAGGATCCGAAGAACCGCGACTTCGACAAGTGCGTGAAAGCGCGCGAAGAGGACGAACTGCGCACGATGGTCGTCGACGAGGGCCTGCGCCCCGACGGCCGCAAGCTCGACGAAGTGCGCCCGATCAGCTGTCGCACCAGCGTCGTGCCGCGCACGCACGGATCGGGGCTGTTCACGCGCGGCGAGACCCAGATCTTCACCGCCGCGACGTTGGGATCGCTCTCGGACGAGCAGCGCATCGACGGTCTTGCGCCGATGTCGTTCAAGCGCTTCATGCACCACTACAACTTCCCGCCGTACTCGGTCGGCGAGACGCGCCCGATGCGCGGACCCGGCCGGCGCGAGATCGGGCACGGCAGCCTCGCTGAGCGCTCGATCGCGCCGATGCTGCCTCCGCCTGAGGCCTTCCCGTACACGCTGCGCCTGGTCTCAGAAACGCTTGAGAGCAACGGCTCGTCGTCGATGGGCTCGGTGTGCGCGAGCACGCTGGCGCTGATGGACGCGGGCGTGCCGCTTGCCAAGCACGTCGGCGGCGTCGCCATGGGACTCATCCTCAAGGACGGCCGCCCCGGCATCCTCACCGACATCCAAGGTCTTGAAGATGCGCTGGGCGAGATGGACTTCAAGGTCGCCGGCACCGTCGACGGCATCACCGCCATGCAGATGGACATCAAGGTGCAGGGCGTCACGATCGACATCATGCGCAAGGCGATGGCGCAGGCGCACGAGAGCCGGCTGTTCATCATCGGCAAGCTCAAGGAGGCGATCGCGACACCTCGCCGCGGACTGTCCAAGTACGCGCCGCGCATGATCGTGCTCGAGATCCATCCCGACAAGATCAAAGACGTGATCGGCCCCGGCGGCAAGATCATCAACAAGATCGTCGCCGAGACCGGCGCCAAGATCGACATCGAAGACGACGGCCGCGTGTTCCTCGCCTCGCCGGATGCGGCGTCGGCGGAGAAAGCGCGCCGCATGGTCGAGGACATCGTCAAGGACGTCGAGATCGGCGAGGTCTACACCGGCGTGGTCAAGCGCATCATGAACTTCGGCGCCTTCGTGCAGATATTGCCGGGCAAAGAAGGCCTGGTGCACATCTCGCAGCTCGCGCCGCATCGCGTCAATCGCGTCGAAGATGAAGTCAACATCGGCGACGAGGTCGTGGTCCAGGTGCGCGAGATCGACGAAAAGGGCCGCATCAACCTGACGCGCAAACACGCGGCAGAAACGGCCAAGCACTAGATACATCGGGAGGGAAGACCAATGCTGCCATACAGATCGAGCGGAGTTGTGGCGGCGTTGGTCGCTCTCGCGCTCGCAGGCCCGATGGCTGCGCTCGCGAGCCAGACGGTGCCGTCGGGCTCCGGGCTCAACGGCAGTCTCAACGTCGCGCTCGACACGAAAAGCTCGTACGCGGGCCAGCCGGTCTCGATCACGGTAGTCGGACCGTACCCGAACGGGATCTCAGCGCTTGCAGGCGCGACCGTCTACGGTCACGTCGGCAGCGTCGTTCCCGGCGGGCGCGGCACGAATCCGCAACTGTCCATCATCTTGGACAAGATCAGATTCTCGAACGGCTCGTCCGAATCTCTGGGCGCAGTCGTCAACCACCTCGATCCGCAGAAGGATAAGAGGGGCCGCGTGCTGCTCGGCACGGCCGGCGGCATGTTCTTGGGCAACTGGGCGGGCAAAGCGCTGTTCGGCGGGAGCGCAGGCGGCGCGGTCGGCGCGGCCACCGGCTTTCTGCTCAGCTCCAACAACAAGTCGGACTTCCACGTGCCCGCGGGATCGCCGGTCGGCGTCCAGCTGACGCGATCGCTGTCGGTGCCCTAACCCCGGTCGCTTCCTAGAGCAGGCCTGCGGCTCGCTGCAGCTCGACCAACGCGGTGCTCTGATCGGCCAGCGCGGTCGCGTATTGCACCTGCGTCTGCGCGAAGGCGAGCAGCGAATCGGTGAGATCGAGCGCGGTTCCCACACCGGAACGATAGCGCAGCTGCGTCACACGCAGGCTTTCGGCCGCTGAGACCTGGCCGGAGTTGGCTGCGCCGACCGCGGCTTGCGCGGCGACGTAGTTGAAATACGCCTGGCGCACCTGCAGATCCACGTTGTTACGCAGCTCCTGAAGGTTGATCTTCGCCTTGTCCACGTCGGCGTTGGCCTGCGCGACTTTGCCGTGCGTGAGGCCGCCGTCGAACAGCTTCCAGGTGGCGGCGAGCGTCTCGGAAAGCTGCGGCTGCGGCACGTTGATGAAGTTTGGCTTGCTCGAAGCCTCGGAGATGCCGAGCGAGACGATCGGGAGGGCTCCCGAGCGCGCCTCCTGCACCGAACGTTCGGCGATGGTGACCGCGTCGATCGCGGCTGCGATCTCTGGGCGGCGCGTCTGGCCGTCATGCAGCAGGTCTGCGAGCTTGTACGCAGGCGGGTTGATCTCGAGCTTTTGCGTCGGGTTGATGCTGCTGCCCAGATCGATGTTCAAGACGTTGGCGAGCGTCGCATTGGCGAGGTCGGCCGAGTTGTGGGCGCGCACCGCTGCGACTTGCGCGTTTGCCAGCGCGACCTCTTGGCGCAGCACGTCCGCCTTGGCCGCCGTTCCTGCGGCGAACAGCTGCTGCGACGTCGTCAGGTTCTGCTGGCCGAGCACCACCGCTTCGTCGCTGATCGTCGCGTTGCGCTGCGCCAGCGCGAGCGCGAAGTAGGCGTCCGTCGTCTGCGTGATGACGTCGTCGCGCGCCGCGGCGTATTCGCTCTGCGCGCCGGAGTAGTTGGCCGCAGCCGCTCCGATCGCGGCCTGCACCGCGCCGCCGGTGTAGATCGCGTACTGCAGCGTCGCATTGACGTTGTTCGTGTTGGTGGCTGAGAACAGGCTCTTCTGCAGCACCGGCGGGCCGCTCGGCTGCGGCACGGGGATGAAGAAAAACGCCGGATCCTGCGTGTGCACGTAGGAATAGCCGGCGGAGACCGACGGAAACGCGTTGCCGCGCGCTTGGATGAGCTGGGCCTGTGCGATCTTGACGTCTTGTGCGGCGGCTTGATAGGTCAAATTGTTGGCCAGCGCCATCGAGATCGCGTCTTGCAGGCCCAGGGGCAGGAGCGACGCGCTGGGCGACGGAGTCGGGGTCGGCGTTGGCGCCGCAGCGGCGCGCGACGGTGAAACCCCCGCGATCGCGAGCGCGATGAGCGTCGCGGCCGTCGCGCTGGCCGCCATTCTGATGATAGCGTTCACAGACCGGTGTCGTTTCGCTCTGACTGTCATGATTCCTAATTTGCCCGGAAAAAACGAAGGGAAGCGGTCATTGGAGGCCGCTTCCCGCACGCGTGGAGATCCCGCTTAGGCTGCCGATGCACTCGCCATCGCGGGGGCTGACGCCAGCTGGAACACACGGGACAAACCGGTGAGCTCCATGACGCGCCGGATGTGCGGCTGCGAAGCTTGGACGCGGACGTCGCCGCCGCGGTTGCGGGCGAGGCGCAGCGTGGCGATCAGCGCCGCGAGGCCGCCCGAGTTGAGCGCGCCCACCTTATCGAGGTCGATGGTGAGATTGATCCGCCCACCCTGGACGGCGCGCGCCAATTGCCGGCGCGCGAGCTTGCCGCCCGCGTCGTCGAGGTCGCCGACCAAAGCGACGCGCGCTGCGGTCTCATTGCCGAGGTCGGTTAGTTTTACTTGAAGCATCTGGTCTAGGCCCCTGATTGAAATGGGTACGCACGGTTGTTTTGTAGGCCACCGTACTGTTTACCGGCTAATCATAACCCGGCTGACAGTAAATTGCAAGACAGTTTCCCAAGGCATATCTGTGTCCCATATTGCGGTCCAAAACGCTGTCATACCGGTTCAGCTCTTAGACGAATAAGGGAGGCCTCCGGACGACATCCTTATGCGCTTGCACTGCGACCTATCGCGAAGCGTTTCGTCGCGGCCGAAGTGTTTCGCGGTGCGTGATAAGAACAAGCGGTGCTGTGTTCGACACCCTTCGATCGTTCGTCGACGCCCTGCGCGCCGCGGGCGAGCTGCGCGAGATCCAGGCCCAGGTCGATCCGCACCTCGAGATCACCGAGATCGCGGACCGCTGTATGAAGCGAGACGATGGCGGTCCGGCGCTGTTGTTCTCCGACGTCAAGGGATCGCGCTTTCCGCTGCTGATCAACGCCTTCGGGTCGCCGGCACGCATGGCGCGCGCGCTCGGCGTCGGCACGCTGGACGAATTGGGCGCGAAAGTCGGCAAGCTGCTCGAGCTCGTCAAGCCCGGTGGTTCGTCCGGGGCGCTCTCCAAACTCTTCGAGGCGCGCGAGCTGCTGGGTATCGCGCCCAAGACGGTGCGCTCGGGCGCTTGCCAAGAGGTCGTCGCGCAGGACGAGGAGGTAGACCTGCGCGAGCTGCCGGTGCTGACGTGCTGGCCGATGGACGGCGGTCCGTACATCACGCTGCCGCTCGTCTTCACGAAGAACGAGCAGACCGGCGAGCAGAACGTCGGGATGTATCGCATGCAGGTGTACGACGCCCGCACCACCGGCATGCACTGGCAGCGCCACAAACACGGGCGCGAACATCAAGATGCGGCCGGGCCGGGCCGGCGCATGCCGGTCGCGGTCGCGCTCGGCGGTGACCCCGCGTTGACGTACGCGGCGAGCGCTCCGCTGCCGTCAGGCCTGGACGAGATGCTGCTCGCCGGTTTCTTGCGCGGCCGGGCGGTGCCGATGGTCGCCTGCAAGACCGTCGATCTGCGCGTGCCGGCCGATGCCGACTTCGTGCTCGAAGGCTACGTCGACAACGACGAATTGCGCCGCGAAGGTCCCTTCGGCGACCACACCGGCGTGTATTCGCTCGCCGAGGACTATCCGGTCTTCCATGTCACCTGCATGACCCGCCGGCGCGATCCCATCTATGTGACCACGATCGTCGGCAAGCCGCCGATGGAGGATGCGTGGCTGGGCAAGGCGACGGAGCGGCTATTCTTACCGATTCTCAAACAGATGCTGCCCGAGGTCGTCGACTACAATCTGCCGGTCGAGGGCGGCTTCCAAAACCTCGTGATCGTGTCGATCCGCAAGCGCTATCCCGGCCAGGCCAAGAAGGTGATGTACGCGCTGTGGGGGTTGGGCCACATGATGATGTTGACGCGCAACGTCATCGTCGTCGACGCCGACGTCGACGTGCAGAACGTCCGCGACGTCGCCTGGGTGACCCTCAACAACGTCGATGCCGGTCGCGATCTGGTCTTCGCGCCCGGTCCCGTGGACGCGCTCGATCACGCCGCGCCGCTGCCGTCGCTTGGCACGAAGCTCGGCATCGACGCCACCCGCAAAGGCGCTGACGAAGGCTACATGCGGCAGTGGCCGCCCGACATCATCATGTCGGACGATGTGAAAGCGCTCGTCACGCGACGCTGGGCCGAGTATGGCCTGTCCGCACCGGAGCCGCGCACATGAACAGGCTGCGCGCCTTCGTGCGCGACATCAAACCCGAACACACGCTGTTCGCGCTGCCCTTCGCGTATGCCGGCGCGCTTTTGGCGCAAGGCGGCATACCGTCACTGCGCACGCTGGCGTGGATCACGCTGGCCGTGTTGGGCGCGCGCACCGCGGCGATGGCCGCGAATCGCCTGCTCGACGCGCGCATCGACGCGCGCAACCCGCGCACGGCCGCTCGCCCGCTGGCGACCGGCGAGCTGCGCCCGGCCACGATGATCTGGGCGACGGTCATCGGCGTCGCCCTGCTCACGCTCGCCGCATGGCAGCTCAATCCGCTGTGCCTGTCGCTCGTGCCGCTGGGCGCGCTGGCGCTGGTCGCCTATCCGCTGGTCAAGCGCTTTTCGTGGGGCGTGCATTTCTTGCTCGGCGCGGTTGACGCGCTCGCGCCGCTGGGCGCCTGGTTGGCCGTCACCGGCCGGTTCGAGTGGCAGGCCTTGATCCTGTTCTTGGCGGTGACGCTCTGGGTCGCGGGCTTCGACATCTTGTACGCGCTGATGGATTATGATTTCGACGTGCGCGAGGGCATCCGCTCGATCCCCGCTCGCTTCGGCACGCACACAGGACGCCGCTTGCCGCTCGTGCTGCACGGCATCATGCTCGTGCTGCTCGCTTGGCTGGGCTTCGCGGTGCACGCCCATCCGCTGTACTGGTTCGGGCTGGCCGCCGGAATCGTGCTGGTCGGCTACGAAGTCTTCCTCATCGACCGCCGCAGCGGCGACGTATTCGCCCTCAACGCGGCGGTTTTCAACGCCAACATGACCTTCTCGGTCATCTTCCTGGTGACGACGCTCGCATCGCTCGTGCTCGCGCAGCTGCCGCCAGGCTCCTCGTGATAGAAAAGGATCCGATGCGCCACGTCTTCCTCAGGCGTCTCGCCGCCGCAGCTCTCGCCGCTTTCGCCGCAGGCCTCGTCAAGGGACCCGCGCTGGCGGATTTTCCGCCGTACGCCAAGGTCGTCGGCATCGCGCTCGTCGCGCCGCTCTCCGGCGACCAAAAAGCCTACGGGCTGCAGCTCTCCAACGGCATGAACCTCGCGATCGATCTATGGAACGAAAAGCGCAACTTAGCCGACTTCGGCTACGTCTTCCATTCGTTCGACGACCAGGGCGATCCGGGCGTGGCGCAGCAGCAGGCTGACTTCTCGATGGTGGACCCGCAGACGGCTGTCGTCGTGGGTCACGTCGGCGCGGAAGAGACGTTCCTCTCGCTGCCGATCTACCACGAAAAGGATATGCCGCTCATCATCCCCACGTCACCGCTCGCGCAGCTCACCCGCACGGGCGACGAAAACGTCTTCCGCCTGTGCCCGACCGACATCGTCGAAGGCCAGCAAGCCGCGCGCTATGCCGAACGCACCCTCCACGCCAAGAAAGCCGCGGTCCTATACGAGCAGACGGACTACGGCATCGATGCCGGCGGCGGCTTCGTCGACTACGCGTCGGCCGGCAAGCAGCTCGCCGCCAAGGATTTCTCCGTCCAAGCGGATCTCAAGAACGTGAAGGCAGTCGTCGCCGACGTGGTCGCGTACGCGCCGGACGTCGTCTACCTGACCGGCAACGGCGCCGACATGGGCACTGTCCTGGCTGCCCTGCGCACCGCCGGCGTGACGGCGCCGGTGCTGGGCACCCAAGCGCTGTACGACGACCGCGCCGTCAAGGCGGCGGGCCCTGCCGCCGAATCGCTCATCGTCAGCTCGTGCGTGCCGCCGATCCAATTCGTGCCGTCGGCCACGCTGTTCGTGCGCGAATACCAAGCGCACTATGGGCGCGTCACCTCGTTCGCGCTGATGGGCTACGTCGCGGCGCAGATCGCGATCGGCGCCAGCCAGCAGGCGCACAGCGGCGACAAACTCGCGATCATGCGCCAATTGCAGATCGGCTCGTTCCAGACGATTCTGGGCAGCTACAGCTTCGTGCGCGGCGGCGACGTCGCCAACCCGATCCTGTACTTCTACCAGTACGGCGGCGGCGAGTTCAAGTATCTGAACTCGTCGTATCCCAACCCGCTGGTGACGCGTTAGGACTTCTTGCCGACGACCTTGCGCAGCCCGGGTGCACTGCCCGGCGCCAGCGTGACCACTTCGAAGCGCGCCGACTCGAGCAGATCGCGGATGCCCGCTTCCGTGTAGTACTGCCGGCAGCGCGTGAATTCGCGCGTGCGTCCGTCGGTCGGCACGACGTAAGCGCGTTCGACTTGGGCCGACGTGGCCGGGTCGTAGAAGCGCTCGTCGAGCTGGAGGTGCGGCACGTCGAGGAACAGCGATGAGTCGGCCTGCACGAACTGCCAGCCGCGCGCCTCGCCGCGACGCTGCGTCTCCGGCTCGCAGTACTCGCCGACGAACAGGCCGCCAGGGACGAGCGCGCGCTCGGTGAGCTGCAAGATGACGCGCGCATCGGCCGGGCTGAAGTCGGAGACGCCCGCGCAGGTCAGGTATGCGCCGTCGAACGTCTCCTCGAACGAGATGTGCAAGACGTCGAGCTGGCGGAAGTCGATGCCCAGGCCGAGATTGCGCGCCGTGTCGCGCGCGAGCGAGACCGCGCCCGGACCGAGGTCGATGCCGGTCATCTTATACCCGCGCAGCGCCATCGCGATGGCGTGGCGTCCGTTGCCGGCGCACAGGTCGAGCAGCCGCGCTTTGGCGGGCGGCCGCAACGCGTTGATGATCTCCTCGACTTCGTCGCCCGTCTCTTGCATGCCGTACAGCGCTTGGTAATTGGCGCGCCGCACGTAGCGCGACGAGAAATCTTCCTCCGCCCACGGATACGTCGCGGCGTCGATCCACGGTCGCGGTTGTTCGCGCCGGTCGCCGACGGCGCGGATGAGTTCATCGAATGCGTTCGGCGGTGCGGCGATCGGCTGGGCGTCAACGGCCATGAAGGAGGCTCCTCGAACTGACGAGCGTGATGTGCGTCGCGCGGAGGAATGGTATTTGCCATCGGGCGTGCGTTCGACTGCACCGCCGACACATCGGCGATGCGCACGTATGTTCGCTCTCAGTCGAGTTTGTCAGCGCCGGCGTGCGTGGGCTGCGCGCGCGACGGCGGCCGCAAGCCCTTGTGCCGTCGCGTCGTGCGCGATGGCGGCCACGTCGAGGCCCAGCCTGCGAGCCTCACGCGCGGTGACGGGGCCGATGCAGACAAGCGCCGTGGCGGACAGGGCGCGGCCCGCTTTTCCGGCGAGCCCGGCCACGAGCGAGCGCGCGCCCGAACCCGAAGTGAGCACGATGATGTCGGCGTCCGAGACGCGCCGCACGATGTCGGCGGGCGGCGCCTCGCGCGTCGAATACGCCTCGGTGACCTGCACGCGCGCGCCGGCGTCGAGCAGCCGGCGGCGAAGTGCCGGCCGGGCGTTTTGCGCAGCGAAGACCGCGACGAGCGCCCCTTTGCTGGCCCGGGCGGCGATCGCATCGGCCAGCGCTTGCGCCTCGAAGCGTGCGGGTACGACGTCCGGCTCGCGATCCAAGGATGCGTTCACGGCGCGCGCCGTCGCCGCGCCGACGGCGGCGATGCGGATCGCGGCCGCAAGCGGCGCGCGGCGGCGGCTCGCAAATGCGTCAACGCCATTGATGCTGGTGAAGACGATCCAGTCCGCGTCGTCGGCGTCGTCGACCGCGGCTTGCAGTGCGCGTTCGTCAGGCGGCGGGCCGATCTCGACGAGCGGCGCGCAATCGACGATCGCGCCTTCGGCGCGCAACAGCGCGGCGAGCTCGTCGGATGCGAGCGCCGGGCGTGTGACCATGACGCGGATGCCCGCGAGCGGGCGCTCCATCGAAGAGGCCTAGCGGTCGCTTGCCTGCGGCGCGGGCGGGCGCAGCGCGTCGGCGAGTTGCGCCTCGAGCTGCTCGCCCAGCCCGGCAAGGTCCGCGAGCCGGTCCGCAAGATCGGAGTCCGAGACCTGCTCGCCCTCCGCAGCGGTCTCGCGCAGCTTCGTCACCGGCGCATGCAGCAGCCGGTTGAGGATCGAGACGCTCATGCCGGCGATCAATTGGCGTTGCCGCTCATCGAGCTCGGGCAGGCGTGAGAACAGCCGGTCGATCTCCGCGCGCCGGATCGTCTCAGCTTTGGTGCGCAGGGTGGCGATGAGCGGCGCGGCGGCGCGCGATTGATACCAGCGCATGTAGCCGCGCGAGCGTTCTGCCACGATCGTTTCGACGGCGGGGATCTCGGCGCGGCGCTCGTCGAGCGTGTCGTCCACAACCTGGCGCAAATCGCCGATCTCGTATAGCGTCACGCCGGGCAGCGCGGCGACGCTGGGTTCGACGTCGCATGGCACCGCGATGTCGACGAGCAGGAGCGGCTTGTGCCGTGCGGCCATCGCCGCGCGCACCATGGGGGCGGTGATCACGTGCACGCCGCCGCCGGTCGCCGTGATCGCAAGATCCGCGTCCGACAAGAGACGGCCGAGCGCGTCGGGAGCAGCGGCGCTGGCGCCGATGGAGCGCGCCAGCCGTTCGGCGCGCGCGGGCGTGCGATTGACGATGGTGAGCGCTGCGACGCCGCGCGCGTGCAGATGCTTAGCCACGATCGTCCCCATCTTGCCGGCGCCGACGACCACGGCTCGCGCGTCCGCGATGGAACAGTGGCGCGCCGCCAGCTCGACCGCAGCGGCACCAAGCGACACGACGTCGCGTCCGATGCCCGTCTCGCTGCGCGCGCGTTTGCCGGCCTCCAGCGCGGTGCGGAACAGCTTGTGGAGATGCGCTCCCGCCGAGCCCGAGCGCTGCGCCGCCGTCAGCGCGTCCTTGACCTGGCCGACGATCTGCTCCTCGCCGACGAGCATCGAATCCAGACCGCAGGCGACGCGCAACAACTGCTCGACCGCTTGCGCGCCCAGCAGCGTGTACAGGTACTTGTCGAAATCGTCGACCCGCATGCTGCGGTAGGTCGTCAGAAAATCTTTGATCTGCTCGACGCCGACCTCGAAGTCCGCGACGTCGGCGTAGATCTCCAAGCGATTGCAGGTGGACACGATAGCCGCTTCGCGCACCGCGCTGTAGTCGCGCAGCGCGGCGAGCGCTTGGCCGATGCGCTCGGCCGGGAACGCGTGGCGGTTGCGCACCTCATCCGGTGCGGTCTTGTGGCTTAACCCGATGACGACGATCGGCACATGCCCTCGCTTTTCGTCCGATGAAGAGCTTCCCTGGCGCCTCGCGCAGGCCGCCGCAGACCATAGCCGACAGCGTAGCGCGAGCGTCGGAGTCCGCTATGAAGAAGCGGTGAAGACCGGCGGCCTATCGCTCGCCCGAGGCGTAACGGAAGGCGGCGCTCGCGTACAGCGCGATCGGCAGGGCGAAGAACAGCGTGTGCGAGGTGACGCTATTGAGCAGCATCAGGCCCGATGGCACGCCCCCTGCGTGCCTGACGATCAGGATCGACGTCATGCAGATCATCACGACCACGCCGTAGAGCACGCCCCACAGCCACGGGTTGCGCCACAGCGCGGACCAGCGCTGCGCGAGCAGCACGTAGATCAGCGCCCACCCGATGCTGACGCCGTAGTGGACGAGGCCGCCGAGCCAGGTGTAGTTCCGCGCCGCATCGCGTCCGACAAGCGTCGAGGCGACGAACTGCCAGTGCCCGAGCAGCGTGTAATGCATGAAGATGAAGAGATACAATTCGAGCAAGGCGCCGCCGATGATGCCGGCGACGATCGCGGTGGCCACGACGTCGACGCTGCGCCTCGCCTTTCGGGGCATTGCCATGCAGTCACATCCTTCCGAGATGGTGGGTGAGGATCGACAGCTCCGACGCCAAGTCGATCGAGCGAACGGCGATGCGCGGCGGCAGCCGTAGCGTCGTCGGTGCGAAGTTGAGGATCGCCCCGAGCCCGCAGCGCACGAGGCGTTGGGCGACCGTCTGCGCTTCCGCCGCCGGCACGGTGACGATGCCGATGCCGCAGTCGAGCACCGGCAGGACCTTCTCGAGATCGTCGACGTGGCTGATGCGCACGCCGTGCCAGCGCGTGCCGACCAGCGCCTTGGCGACGTCGAAGATGGCGGCGATGTGGAATTTCTCTTCGCGATACTCCAAGAACGTCGCGAGCGCATGGCCGAGATAGCCGAAGCCGACGATCGCGATGCGCCAATCGCGGTCCAGCCCGAGCACGCGCGCGAGTTTCCTCACCAGCATCACGACGTCGTATCCTTGGCCGCGGCGCCCGAACGTGCCCAGGTACGACAGGTCCTTGCGGATCTGCGCCGACGAGATGTCGCGCCCGACGCGGACCGCGAGATCGTCGGAGGTGACGACCGACGTGCCCTCGCGCAACGCGTCTTCAAGCGCGCGATGGTACAGGAACAGGCGCGGCAGCGACAGCGCCTGCGAGTTCTTGGGTCTAGGCCGCCGCGGCATCGAGCGACTCGCGCGCAGCGGCCACCGTCTGCTCGATGTCGGCTTTGCTGTGCGCCAAGCTGATGAACGCGGCCTCGAATTGCGACGGCGGCAGATAGATGCCGCGTTCGAGCATAGCGTGGAAGAAGCGCGCGTAGGCGGCCGTGTCGGAGAGTTTCGCACTATCGAGATCGACGACCGGGTCGCGGGTGAAGAACAGCGTCCACATCGATCCGACGCGCGCGATGCGCGCCGCGACGCCGCGTTCGCTCAGCGTGCGCGTCAAGCCGGCCTCGAGCGCGACGCCGCTGCTCTCGAGCCGGTCGTAGACGTCGCTGCCCTTGAGCGCGCGCAGCTGTGCGATGCCCGCCGACATCGCCAGCGGATTGCCCGACAGCGTCCCTGCTTGGTAGACGTCGCCTGCCGGCGCGAGATGCTGCATGATGTCCGCCCGGCCGCCGAACGCGCCGACCGGCAAGCCGCCGCCGATGATCTTGCCCAGGCACGTCAGATCCGGCTGGATGTCGTAGCGCGCCTGCGCGCCGCCGTAGCCGACGCGAAAACCCGTCATCACCTCGTCGAAGATCAGCAGCGCGCCGTGGCGCGTCGTGAGATCGCGCGCGGCCCCCAAGAAACCGGGCAACGGCGCGACCACGCCCATGTTGCCGGCGACCGGCTCGACGATCACAGCCGCGATGTCCTCGGCGTCGTCGAACGCCTTCTCGAGCGCGATCGGATGGTTATAGGGCACGACGATCGTGTCCGCCGCGACCGCCGCCGGCACGCCGGGCGAATCGGGCACGCCCAGGGTGAGCGCGCCCGAGCCCGCCGACACCAGCATGCTGTCGGCGTGGCCGTGATAGCAGCCCGAGCACTTGACGATCTTGTCGCGTCTGGTGAACGCGCGCGCGAGGCGCAGCGCGCTCATGCACGCCTCGGTGCCTGAGTTCACGAAGCGCACCTGCTCGACCGAGGGCATCGCCTCGACGATCAGCTCGGCCAGCTCGATCTCCAGCGCGGTCGACGCGCCGAACGACGTGCCCATGCGCGCGGCACGTTCGATCGCCGCGACGACCGGCGGAAACGCATGGCCGAAGATCAGCGGGCCCCACGAGCCGACGTAGTCGATGAACTCGTGGCCGTCGGCATCGAAGATGCGCGAGCCCTCGCCGCGGGCGATGAACAGCGGCGTGCCGCCGACCGAGCGGAACGCGCGCACCGGCGAGTTGACGCCGCCGGGGATGACGCGCGACGCGGCTTCGTAGAGCGCCTGCGAGCGTTTGACATTCATGATGCTGCGCCCGTCCGCCGCAGCGTCTCGAAATCCGCCGGCGTGTTCACGTTGAGCAAGATCGAAGCGTCCTTCGCCTCCACGCGATACGCGAGCACGCGCACACCGTCGAGCGCCGCGGTCACTTTGCGTTTGCCCGCTTCGAGCGCCGCGCCGGCGCCGCGCACGAAGGCGTCGCGCTCATAGAGCGCGGCGAGCGGCTCGACATGGCCGTCCGGCCACGTCGGCAATACTGCAGACGGTTTCGGTTCTGGAGCTGCGTCATATGCGGCGAGCAGCGCACGGGCGAAGTCCACCGAGATGTTCGGCAGATCGGCGGCGGCGGCGAAGAACAACGGCGTGCGCGTCGACCGCGCGGCGCTGTACAAGCCGGCGAGCGGCCCTCCGTCGGCGATCTCGTCGAGGGCGACCTCAGCATCGCACAGCGCGCCAGCAAGCGCGGGGGCGAGCGCGGTCCGCGCGGAGACGATGCACGGCCAATGCAGCGCGGTCAAGCGGCGGTACGAGCGGACCACCATCGGCTCGCCGTCGACGTCAAGCGCGAGTTTGCCGGGCAAGCGCGTGGCTGGACCGCCTGCGAGCAAGATGATGGTGGTGCGAGCGTCCGCGCGCAAAGGCCGGCCGGCTTTCAGCGCGCGGCCATGCGCCCGGCGGCTGCGCGCGCGAAATACGTGAGGATGAAGTCGGCGCCTGCGCGTTTGCACGACACGAGCAGCTCGTCGACCGCGCGCGCCTCGTCCAACCAGCCCGCGGCCGCGCCCGCTTTGATCATCGAGTACTCGGCGCTCGTGTTGTACACGGCCAGCGGCACGTTGACCGCTTCGCGAACGCGCAGCACGACATCGAGATAGCTCAACGCGGGCTTGACCATGACCGCATCGGCGCCTTCGGCCACATCGAGCAGCGCCTCGCGCACCGCCTCGCGCGCGTTGGGCGGGTCCATCTGATGCGTGCGGCGATCGCCGAACGCGGGCGTCGAGCACGCCGCCTCGCGGAACGGTCCGTAGAACGCGGACGCGTACTTGACGGCGTACGATAGGATCGCCGTGCCGGTGAAGCCGTCCGTGTCAAGCGCGTGGCGGATCGCCCGCACCCGGCCGTCCATCATGTCCGACGGCGCGACGACGTCGATACCGGCATGCGCATACGCGAGCGCTCCGGTCGCGAGCAGCGCCAGCGTGCTGTCGTTGTCGATGTCGCCCGCGGCGTCGAGCAGCCCGCAATGTCCGTGATCCGTGTACTCGCACGCGCACAGATCCGCGATGACGACCAGATCGGGCAGCGCGCGTTTGAGCGCGGCGGCCGCAAGCGGCACCGGGCCGCGCGGATCGGCCAGCGCCGAAGCGGCGCTGTCCTTGTGCTCGGGGATGCCGAACAGGATCACGGCGGGGATGCCCAGCGCGTGAGCGGCCTTCGCGTCTTCGACGAGCCGGTCGACCGACTGATGGTAGATGCCGGGCATCGTCGTGATCGCGGTGCGCACGCCGCTGCCAGGCACGACGAACATCGGCTCGACCAGATCTTCCACGCGCAGCGCATGCTCTGCCACGAGCCCGCGCAGCGCGGCGCTGCGCCGCAACCGGCGCGGACGTTCCACTGGAATGGGCCCCGCCGTTTGCGGAGCGGGAGTCGGCACGATCCGGCGCATTGCGTCCCTCATCTCTTGTACTGCGCGATCACCCAGCGCGCTCCCGATTCGAGCATCTCATCGGCGATGTCTTCGACGGCCGCCGTCGCATCGGCTTCATCGCGGGCGATGCCCTCCGCATCGCGCCGCATCGCGTGTTTCCCGTCCACGCTGCCGACGAAGGCGTGGAACAGCCAGCGGTCGCCGAACACGCTCGCGTTCGCGCCCGCCGGCACCGCGCAGCCGCCGCCCATCCGCTTGAGAAAGGCGCGCTCGATCGCGACGCCCATCGAGCTGAGCGGCTCACCGAGCGGCGCGATCAGCTCTTGCATCGCGGTGTCCGCTTCGCGGCACTGCACGAACAGAGCGCCCTGGCCGACGGCGGGGACCATCTCATCGATCGGGATCGGCGAGCCCTCGCCCACGTCGGGCGGCAGCCCGAGACGTTGCACCCCGGCGAGCGCGAGTATGATGGCGTCGTAGTGCCCGTCGAGCATCTTCTTGATGCGGGTGTCGATGTTGCCGCGCAGCTCTTTGACCTCGACGAGCGGCTTGATCGCGTGCACTTGCGCCGCGCGGCGCAGCGAGCTGGTGCCGACGATCGCTTTGTTGGGCAGCCCGAAGATGGTCTTGTGCTGGTTGTCGCGCGAGATCAGCACGTCGCGCGCATCCTCACGCATCGGCACGACGCCGGCGCGCACGCCTGCAGGCAGCTCGGTCGGCAAGTCCTTCATCGAATGCACGGCGATGTCGGCGCGATTGCCGAGCAGCGCCGATTCGAGCTCTTTGACGAATATGCCGTCGCCGCCGATCGACGAGAGCGAGCGGTCTTGGTCGTCGTCGCCACGCGTGCTGATCTTCACGATTTCGAATGCGAGCTCGCCGTGCTGTCGGGCGAGCATGTCCATCACGGCCTGTGCCTGTTTGAGCGCGAGCGCGCTTGGACGTGTGGCGACGCGCACCGTCGTAACAGTAGGCATGAGCTTGTGCGGGTTCAAGGGCCCAAAAAGGGCCTCCTTTGGGAGGCACGTCGGAACCGGGAAAGGAGAAGACGGCGGCGCGCGCCGCAACCTGTCGCGGAGATGATGACGTCGCAGCCGCGCGGTGCGGCACCAGCCATCGCAGGCATCCGCGCGGGCGCGTTGACGTTGGTGGCGGCGTTGTATTTCCTCGGCTTGGGGAACGGCAGCCTGTGGGATAACAGCGAACCGACCTACGGCGAAGTCGTCAAAGAGATGTTCCTGACCGGCGACTGGCTCTCGATGCATTACAATTTCGCGCCGTGGTACATCCACCCGCCGCTGTGGATGTGGACGGCGGGCGCCGCGGTGTTCGCGTTCGGCCTCAACGAGTTCGCCGTGCGCCTGCCAAGCGCGCTGTTCGGAGTCTTCGGCGCGATCGCGACCTATCTCGCCGGGCGCCGCTTGTACGGCGAAGCGGCCGGCATCGTGAGCGGCTTGGCGCTGGGCACGAGCCTCGAGTACATCGTGCTCGCCCGCCTGGCGATCCTCGACACGATGCTGATCTGTTTCATCGCGATCGCGACGTTGTGGGGCTACTTCGCGCTGCGCGACGGAGATCGCCATGCGTTTTGGATCGCGGTCGTCGCGACCGCGCTTGGCACGATGACCAAGGGACCGGTGGCCGTGGTCCTGCCGCTCATCTCGCTAGGCGCCTGGTATCTGATCGAGCGGTGGCGGCATCGCTCGCGTGCCGGTGCGGCCTCGGAGGGCTTCGACGCCTCGGCCGTCACCCGGCTGCCGTGGCTCGGCGGCGTCGTGCTGTTCGCGATCCTCGGCGGCTCGTGGTTCGTCTCGCAAGCCGTCCTGCACGGCGCTCCGTTCGTCGACGAATACATCGGGCGCTCGACATTCGGCCGTTATCTCGCGCCGTTCGAAAACCAGCCAGGCCCGATCTACTATTACATACCGCTGCTGCTGCTCGGCTTTTTCCCGTATGTCGCATTTCTGCCGAAGGCGATCAAGGAAGCGTGGCTGCGACGCGGCAGCGACGAGGTCTTCCTCTTGTGTGCGGCCGGCGTGCCGTTTGCGTTCTTCTCTTTGGCGCAGACCAAACTGCCCAATTACCTCGGCATCATCTTCCCCGCGCTTGCGATCCTCGTCGGCGGGCTGGTCGGGCGCGCGATCGAGCGCAACGATCTGCGCAGCCTGCGCGGCGCGTTGTTGATGCTGCCGCTGGCGCTGGGTCTGCTCGCGGTCGCGATCGTGCTCTACGTGCAGACGCAGCACTTGGGAGAGACCGCACAATTGGTCGCGCCGCTGGCGCTGCTCGGCTGGATCGTGGTGCCTTCGGCGATCGCGACCTTTGGGTTGACGCTCGCGTTGCGCCGGGCATGGATCGCGCCGCTTGGGCTCTCGCTCATGATGGCCGGCGTCGTCGCGGCCCTCGTGCTTGGAATCCTTCCGGGGCTCGAGGCGCGCAAGCCGATGAAGGGCATGGCGCAGTACATCCAAACGCTGTGGCGGCCGGGCGACAAGATCGCGATCACCGGCGTGCACGGCGGCTTCTCGCTGCTGTTCTACACCGACGCGGGACCGATCAGTTTCTTGCGCACCGAGACCGACAAAGCCAATGCCGACGCCTTGCTCCAAGGCGGCGCGCGCGTCTACGCGCTGATCGTGCCATATGAATACGAGGACCTAGAGGCGCACGGCATCCACCCCCGCATATTGCTGCGCCGGCCCACCATGTGGCTGATAACGAATCGCTGATGGCTTAGTCGTCGTTGGGCGGGAGTTCGGGAAGAGCGAGCGTTTTCGTCACCGAGAGCTCGTCCACGCGCAATGTGCGCACGACCAGTTCGTCGATCTCGAGCGTGCCGAGCCGCGCGCGGTCCACGTTCGCGCGGCGCACCGCTGCGCGTCCGACCGCGAGCGCGCCCATCGCAAGCGACCCCACGGCTGCCGTTCCGACGGCGACGGCGCCGATCGCGAGCGCTCCCACGATGGCGAAGCCCGCCGCGTAAGCGATCAATGCGAGCGCGCGGCGCGAGTCCATCTCAGATCACTTGTATGAATGCAGGCCGCTGATCACGATATTCACCGCGAAGTAGCTGAACAGCACCGTCAGGAAACCGATGATCGAGATCCATGCGGTGACCGTGCCGCGCATCGACGGTCTGGTATGGAGATGGACGTACATCGCGTAGACGATCCAGTTGGTGAGCGCGGCCGTCTCCTTCGGATCCCATTGCCAGTAGCTGCCCCATGAGACGTGCGCCCACAGCGCGCCGAGGATGATGCCGACGGTGAGCAGGATCTCGCCGACCGAATTGACGCGATACGCCGCGACGTCGAGCTTGCTCGAGGGCGGAACCACTTCCACCCACCTCAGCCACCAGGGCCGCACCAGGCCGAGATCGGCCGTCTGCGCCGACACCGCTGCGCCGACCGACCGGCCCGCCACGACCAGCATGCGGTCTTCGTCGGCTTTCTTGAACAAGTACATGATGCTGAGCACGCAGCCGATGAGAAACGCGGCGTACGACGCGAGCACGACCGGCACGTGGATGTAGATCCAGCTGCTCTGCAAGGAGGGGACGAGCGGTTCGAGCCCCTTGTTCCACCCTTTGGCATACGCGAGCAGGGCATCGGAGAAGATGAACGCCAGCGGCGCTGCGAACCAGATGCGGTAGCGCGCGCCGAAGATCAGGAACAGTACTGCGGTGAACAGCGAGACGACGGAGAGCGAGCCGTACAGATCGTTCCACGGCACGTGCCCGCTGTAGTGCCAGCGGACGCCGAGGCTGATGGTTTGCGCGACGATGCCGAGCGAGGCGAAGACGATGCCCGCGCCGATCGGCGTCCAACTGCGGAAAAACCAGTATCCGGCGAAGACCAGCGCGGCGATGAGATACAGCACGACCGCGGCCTCGTACCACGACATGTACGCCGCGACGTGCGCGTCGATGAGCGACGCCGCGTTGGTGTTGTACTGCGAATAGGAATCAGGCATACGCATTCACCGTTTCGGCGACCATGCCGCCGGCGGGCGGCGCCAGTCGCTCCGCAAGCCCGTTCACCAATGCGTTGAAGTCATCCTCATACATCGCGTTGCCTTTGGTGGTCGTCGCTGCGATATCGACCACAGGCACGCCCGAATCGCTGATCACGCGCGCATACAGCTTGATCGGCATGAAGAACAGCGCCATCACAAAGCCGGCGGAGAGGATCAGCGCGCCAGCGCCGACCCACAGCTCGCCCGGATCGTACCGGTAGGTCAAGCCGGACCAGGCGACCGGCGGCAGCGCTTTGATCGTGTAGCCGTCGCCGGCGTCAAAGCTGGCGCCGACCGGCAGCAAGATCGGTTTTTGCGTGATCGGGATCTGATCGTGGAAGACCCACAGCGCGTAGGTGTCGACCCTGGGCAGCGGCACGCCCATCGGCGCTTGCGAGGGGTCTGACGGGCCGAGCATGGTGCCGTACTCGATGACCCGGCTGGTTCCAGGCAGATAGACGACGTCTTGCGGCCCAAGCCTGCCGTCGATGCCTTCCAATGCGAGCGGCTTGCCCTGGCGCAATATCTGGAGGTTCCCGCCGAAACCGTACGAGGCTTGATAGAGATAGACGTGGTCGGCGGTGACGAAGGGATGGTTGACGAGGATGCTTGCGTCCGCGTCGGTGTCGCCGCCGGCCACGTGCACGTCCGACTGGAAGCGCGATGCTTGATACATCAACCCTTCTTTGGTCTGCACGGGCTCGAAGCGGCCGATGAAGCGCGACAACGTGACGTTCAAGCCGGCCTGCGGCACGCTCGCCGTTTGGCCGGAGAAGATCTGCAGCTGGCCGCGATACCCCCACAGCCAGCCGGCGAACACCCCGATGGCGATGACGGCGAACCCCACGTGCGCGACCAGCACGCCGTAGCGCGCCCATTTCTGTTTGTCCGCGAACAGCCAATGCGTGCCGTCAAGGTCTTGCGTGCGTACCGAGAAACCCCGCCGGCGCGCGTAGTCGTCGACGGCGCGGCAGGTCGCGTCGTAGTCGAGCGTTGAGCGGCGCTGCGCGTGCAGCCCGAAGTTCTCGACCGCCACCGGGCGGTCTTTCGGAAACCGTCTGGGGATCACGCGGCGGAACGTGCACACCGACATGGAGATCAGCAGCAACAGCACCAGCGTGATGTACGGCCAGGAATGGAAGATGTTCGTGAGATGCAGGCGCAGGATCGCGTTGGCCATCGGCGCGCCGTACTCGATGTAGTAGCGCTCCGGCGGCTGGTTCTGATCGACGCTGGTGCCGACGATCGTCAGCACCGCCCAAATGCCGAACACGACGACGGGGAACATGACGTTCGAGAGCACGTCGAGCGTTTGATCGTAGAGGCTGCGCTCGCGGAGCGCGCCTGCGTTCGCGGCCGGGCTCATGCCGGGCTGCCCTCAGGCACGATCCTCGGCTCCGTCAGCCGCACCACGATGATGCTGAGCAGGTACAGTCCGGCGAGCGGTGCGGCGAGGAGCAGCATTGTGAGTGGATTGCCGTCCGGTGCGCCGATGCCTGCCAAGATGAGGATGGCGATCATGGCGTGCCGCCACTTATCCGCCAGCAGTTTGGAGTTGACGATGCCGACGCTGGCCAGCACCGACAGCACGATCGGCAATTGGAACATCACCGCGAAGATGCCCAGCAGGATGACGATGAATCCGATCGTCGGATCGAGCTGATACGTGCCGATGAGGCCGGAGCTTTGCGTGAGATTGAGCAGTGCGCGCAGCACGAGCGGCAAGACGATCAAGCCGCAGAACGCGATGCCCAAGAGCGACATCAGCAATGACGGAACCGCATACCACACGACGCGCGAGCGCAGCCGGCGATCCAGCGCGGGCGCGACGAACGCGTACAGCTCGTAGAGCACGACCGGAAAACCGACCACCAGCCCGACCAGCAGCGACAGCTTGATATACACGCGGATGATCTCAGCGGGCGAGAACACGTGCAGCTGGATGCCGGGGATGAAAAAACGCTCGAGCAATACGAGCAGTTTTGGCATGAGCGGAAACGCGACCAGCGAGACGACGCCGACCGTCGCGATCGAGATGATCAGACGCGTGCGGAGCTCCCCGAGGTGCTCCGTGAACGTCATCTCCGCGTCGTCGGACCGGCGCACGATCGGCGAAGCGTCTTGCTGCGACGTCTGAATGAGTGGCGCTATTGCGGCGGCGCTGCGGCGGACGGATCGGAAGCCGGCGGCGCGGCCGGTTTCGGCGGCACCGACGCGTCCTGCACCGGTGCGTCCGGCGGGTTCTTGGCGGATACCGCGGCGTCGAACTCTTTCTTGGCCTGGCCCATCGAGCGCGCCAGCTTCGGTATCTGGTCTGCGCCGAACAGAATGATGGCGGCGCCGATGATGACGGCGATGATGGGCGCGTCGATGATTGCATAAACGGGCGACATGGTAGGACTCCTTCCGTGGGACAGGTTCGCGAAGCGCGAAAACCGTCCCCCGCGCTTAGGATGAAAAGGCGCTAAGAGTGCGGGCCATGCCTGCCAGTTCGTCGCGGGCGGCTGAGGGCGGCAGCGGCCCCAGGGCGGCGAGCGCCTCGTCGGCGTAACGGCGCATGGGCGCGGTGGTCTGGTCGATCACGCTGCGTTCGCGCAACAGCTCGACCACGCGCTCGAGCGCCGGCCGGGCTGCGGCCGACCCCGCGTCTTCGAAGGCGAACAGCGCCTCGACGCGCTCGCGCGCCTGCGTGCCCCCGTTTGCTAATGCGTTGATCAGCGGCAGGGTCATCTTCTTCTCGCGCAGATCGCTGCCCGCCGGTTTGCCCAGCTGCTTCTCATCGGCGATCGCATCGTACAAGTCGTCGCGGATCTGGAATGCGAGACCGAACAGCCGTCCGAACTCGCGCAGCGCGTGCACCTGCGGATCCTCGCGCAGCGCGGCCCCAGGGGTCCGCCCCGCATGCAGCAGCGCGTTGATGGCGCCGACCTCGGCGCACGAGCCGAACAGCTCGGCCGTCTTCTTGCCGATGATCTCGAGATAGCGCTGGGGCGTCATCGCCAGATCGCCGGCTGCACGCAGCTGTTTGACCTCGCCGTTGCAGATCTCGGCCAGCATCGCCGCGAGGATGGTCGGCACGGGCGGCGCGTATCCGAGCGTGATCTTCTTGAACACCCACGAGAACAGATAGTCGCCCGCGAGCACCGAGAAGCGGTTGCCGAAGGCGCGATTGGTGGATTCTCGTCCGCGCCGCGTGTCGGCGTTGTCGAGCACGTCGTCGTGGATCAGCGTGGCGACGTGGATCAGCTCCATGTAGGACGCGAGCACCGGATCGTCGGGCGCCGACGCGTTGACCGCTCGGCCGGCCAGCATGGTGATGCGCGGGCGCAAGCGCTTGCCGCCGGCATCGAGCATGCTCCAGACGGCGCCGGCGATGTGCGCGTTCTCCTGCGACAGCTCTTCGCGCACGAACTGTTCGACCACCGCATGGATCGGCGATCTCGATTCCTCGATCATGCGAGCAGGTCCGCGGTCAGAGGGACCTCGGCAGAGGCGTTCGCCCGCACGCGTTCTTTGGTCCCGATGTGGAGCGCGACGGCGCCGCCCATCAGCCGGATATAGCGCACGTGCGCGAAGCCGCTGCCTTGGAACAGCGCGGCCAGGCCGTCGGCGTCCGGGAAGTTGACCAGCGATTGGGGCAGATAGCGGTACGCGGCCGCGTCTCCCCCGGCGACCCGCCCGATCACCGGCAGCATATTATAGAAGTAGAGATAGAACAGCCGCCGCCACAGCGGGTTGGGCGGCTTGCTGATCTCGAGGTTGACGAACGAGGCGCCGGGTTTGAGCACGCGCGCGACCTCGCGCAGGCAGGCGCCGATGTCCACGATGTTGCGCATCGAGTAGCCCATCGCGGCGCCGTCGAAGACGCCGGTGTCGAACGGCAGCGCGAGGACGTCGCCTTCATGGTAGGTGATGTTCGCGGGCGTCGCGTGCGCTCTGGCGACGTCGAGCATGCGCGGGCTGAAGTCGATCGCGTCGACCAGGCCCTCTGGAACGCGCCGGGCGATCATCCGGGCCAGGGCGCCGGTGCCACAGCACAGGTCGAGCAGGTGGCCGTCATCGGCCACGTGGAGCTGGTTGACGGCCAGCATGCGCCACAGCTCGTCGAGGCCGCCGGTCATGGCCGTGTTGGCGCGGTCGTAGCGGGCTGCGATACGGTCGAACAGCTCGCGCACGACGCTTCCTTTATTTATGCTCATGAAACGATGTGCGCTTCGGACGGCTTTCCGGGCTTTCCTGGCACGGCGCTAGACGCGCGCGCGCAACCGCGTGATTAGTCACACCGTGGCAGATCTGCATGTCAGCATCGGCAGCGCATCGCGCAGCGTGTTGTGCGACGCATTTGCGGCCGCTCGCAGCTCGATCCGCGCGCAGTTCCACAGCCTTGGCGATGCCGATGTGGTTGCCGCGCTCAATGCTGCGGCCGCGCGCGGCGTCGACGTGACATTACATCTCGAGGGCGACGTGCACCGCTACGACCGCAAGCGCTCAGAGCGGCCCAGGGACGACCCTGGTCGAGTGTCGTTCGCGCGCTACGCCCGCATGCTGGATAAACGCATCCATGTCGTCGTCGAAGATGACCCGCTGGTGCTCGAGCACGCGAAGGCCGCTGTGGTCGACGATCGGCGCGCCTTCATCGCCACGGCGAATCCGAATCGAGCGGGCTTCGGTGAGCCAGGCGACTTCCTCGTCGAGGACGACCTGCCGGCGGATGTCGCAGCGGTCAGGCGCGCGATCTTTGACCGCGACGCGCAGACCGGTCGGATCGTCAACGGTCCAGACCCAGGTCAGCGCGCGCGCATCGCCGCGTTGCTGGACGCGCCGGTGGATGAACGCATCGCGATCGAGGATCTGTCCGATCCGCTGATCCTCGATGCGTTGGAGGCGCGTGCCAAGCATGGGCGACACGATGAAGTGCTCGTCAAGCGCGAGCGACGCACGCGGATGGATTGCATCCAGGAGCTGACCGCGGCGGGCGTCGCGGTGCGCACATTGCCGGGCGCATACCTGCACGCCAAGTACATCGACGCGGGCGACCGGCTCTACATCGGCTCAGCGAACCTCACGAGGAACGGACTCGATGAAGCGCGCGAGATCGGCATCATCGCAAAGACATCTGATTTCGACGACGGCGGCGCCGCGCTGCGGGCGGAGTTCGCGAGCATGTGGCGTTCGGCGCAGCCGCTCTGAAGAGGCGCGCTGCCACGATTCGCTAAGTAGGCCGTGTGAGTTCGCTCAGCAGGAACGCGAGAATCGCCGGACTCCTGTATCTAGCGGTGGTCCTGCTTGGGCCCGTTCGTTTGAAATACATCCCGAGCGTGTTATTCGTGACGGGAGACGCGGCCGCTACAGCGCACAACATCGCTTCGCACGAACACCTATTCCGCATCGGCATCTATACGGATCTACTGTCGGCGACGATGGAGATCTTCGTCATGCTTGCGCTTTACCGATTGCTCAATGGTGTTGACCGGACTCTCGCTACGACCATGGTCATCTTGGGCATCGCTGACGTTCCGATCTACTTCGTCAACACATTGAACGACTTCGGGGCGCTGCTATTCGCGCGCGGAGGGGATTTCTTGTCGGCATTCGGGCAAACACAGCAATACGCGATGGTCATGCAGTATCTCAATCTGCACGACTATGGGGTTGTCGTCAACGAAGTGTTTTGGGGGCTCTGGTTACTGCCGTTCGGTATCCTCGTCTACAAGTCGGGTTTTCTTCCGCGCATTCTCGGCGTGTGGCTTGTTTTGAACGGCTTCGCCTACCTCGCTCAGAATTTTGCCGGCGTACTGCTGCCGCGGTATGCGGATGCTGTGGGTAACGTCGCGTTCCCGTTCCAGCTCGGCGAAGTTGCGATCGTGATATGGCTGATCGTCATGGGAGCAAAAGAACGACCCGTCGTGACTCCGCCTATGTCATCGTGAGGCATACGTCCCTGACCGGCGTCCCGCACTAATATCCGTACCGCCGCGTACACTCTTTCGGTGTTTCCCACGAAGCCCGGAGTCCAGCCCCTGAGCTACCATACGAGTGTCATCACTCGCTCTCAGGGAGGTTTGGACCATGCGCTTCTCAACACAACTCATCATCGACGCCGCCTGTGCGGTGATCGGCATCGCGGTGCTGGTCGTTCCGCTGCTCGTCACGCAGATATACCAGCCGCAGACGAACGCCACCGCCCACGTGCACAACGTCACCGCTTCAGCGGCACGCGCGAACTGAAGTAGAACGGCGACCGGCTCGGGTCAGCCGCCCAGCCGGTCGTCCAGCTTCGGGAAGAGGCGCCGCGCGTTGGCGGTCGTCGCGGTGGCGATCCGTGCCGGATCGACGCCGCGCAGTTCGGCAAGCCGCGCGCAGGTGAGCGCGATATTGGCGGGCTCGTTGCGTTTGCCGCGGTTAGGCGCGGGCGCCATGAACGGACAGTCGGTCTCGAGCACGAGCGATTCGAGCGGCAAGCGCGCTGCCGCGTCGTGCAGCTCCACCGCGTTCTTGAACGTCACCGCGCCGCCGATTCCGAGGAACACGCCGAACTCGTCGATGAGCCGAATCCCCCACTCGTATGTGCCCGTGAAGCAGTGCACGACGCCGAGCCGGCCACGAGCGAAATGCTCGCGCAAGACCGCTGCGAGATCGTCTTCTGCCTCGCGACAGTGGAGGATGACCGGAAGATCGCGCCGCGCCGCCATGTCGAGCTGGCGTCGTAAGACCTCGCGCTGGACGTCGCGCGGCGAATGATCGTAGTGATAGTCAAGGCCCATCTCGCCGACGGCGACGACGCGCGGATCGTCGAGCAGCGTTTCGAGCCAGCGCATGTCGCCTGCGTCTTTCGCGAGGTGCGGATGCACGCCGACCGCGGGCGCGATCGCCGGGTTCGCTCCAGCTAGTGCGAGCGTCGCCCGGCTCGTCGCCTCGTCTTGGCCTGCCGAGACGACCGCACGCACGCCCGCGGCATCGGCACGCGCGAGCACGTCCTGCAGATCGGCGCTGAACTCCGGACCGTCGAGGTGAGCGTGCGTGTCAGCAAGGGTCACGACGTCGCGTCGTGCGCCTCAAGGCGAGGGAAGAGCGGTGGCGGCACGCTCGTCGCCGTGCCCGGCGCAAGCTTGCCCCATTGCAATTGCTCTTCCCAGCGTTGTCCGGGAACGCCGTCTTGTCCAAGAGCACGCCACGCGGTCTGCGCCGTGGCCGGCATGAACGGATAGATGAACGCCGCGATCCAGCGCACTCCTTCGCACAGTTCGTAAAGCACGTCGTCGAGCGCTGCGCCGTCATCGCGCTTGGCCAGCTCCCACGGCTTGCTCTGCTCGACGTGCAAGTTCAATGCGCCGACGCGCTCCCAGATCGCGCCAAGCGCTCCGCGGTAGTCCAGTTCGCTCATCGCGGCGATCACAGAGTCGCGCGCCGACTCAAAGCCAGCCGCAAGCGACGAGCGCGTGTGCGCGGCGGGAACCGTGCCGGCGCGATAGCGCCCGAGCATGGACAACGTGCGCTGCACGAGATTGCCGAGGTCGTTCGCGAGATCGGCGTTATAGCGGCGCTGCAAGCCTTCTGGGCTCAGGCTGAAATCGGTGCCGAAGGCCGCTTGGGCGAACAGCAGATAGCGCACGCCGTCCACGCCGTACTGCGCGATGAGCTCGTCTGCCGTCACGATGTTGCCGAGGCTCTTGCTTATCTTCGTGCCTTCCATCGTGATCCAGCCGTTGGCGAATACGTGGCGCGGCAGCGGCAGATCGAGCGCCATCAGGATCGCCGGCCAGATGATCGTGTGGAAGCGCGCGATCTCTTTGCCGATGAGCTGCACGTCGGCGGGCCATAGGTGCTCGAACTTGGCCATGTCGTGCGGATAGCCGGCCGCGGTGATGTAGTTGCAGATCGCGTCGAACCAGACGTAGATCGTCGTGCCCGCGCTGCCGGGCATCGAGATCGCCCACTCGACGCTTTGGCGCGACACGCACAGATCCTCAAGCCCGCCCTGCAGGATCGCCATCATCTCGTTGTAGGCGCTTTGCGGGCGCACCCAATGCGGATTCGCGCGATAATGCTCGATCAAGCGATCGCGATAGGCGGAGAGCCGGAAGAACCATGCGTCTTCGGACACCCATTCCACCGGCCGCCCGCATTCGGGATTGGGGCAGCGCCCGTCGATGAGCTTGCTTTCGACCCAGAAGGTCTCATCGGTACGGCAATACCAGCCTTCGTACTTGCCGGGCTCGATATCGCGGCGGTCTCGCAGCACGGTGAAGATGCGCTGCACCGCTTTCTCGTGCTCGGGATCGGTGGTGCGGATGAACTGGTCGTAGCTGATGTTCAGTTCGCGCCACTGCGCCTTCCAGCGCTCGACGATCTCGTCGACGAACTGCTTGGGGGTTTTGCCCTGCGCCGCAGCCGCGTCGGCGATCTTCTGCGCGTGCTCGTCCGTCCCGGTCAGAAACCATGCGCGTCCGTCGCCGGTCACGCGATGAAGGCGCGCGAGGACGTCGGCCGCGATGGTCGTGTAGCCGTGCCCGATATGCGGCGTGCTGTTGGTGTAGTACAGCGGCGTCGTGAGATAGAACGTGTCTTTGGCCATATATCAGCGGTTGTTTGCGCGCTAGCGGTGGAGCGCCTGCCAGAGCAGCCGCGCCGCGACCATCCATGCCACGGCCAGGAAGACGAACCGGACAAAGACTGCGCCGCGGACGATCGCCAGACGCGAACCGGTGAAGCTGCCCGCGACCGCGCAGACGGCCATGACCACGCCGATTTGATAATCGATGGTGCCGGCCAGCGCGAAGACGATGATGGCGCCGAGATTCGACGCGAAGTTGGTCGCTTTGGCCAGGCCCGAGGCTGCCAAGAAATCGACGCCCAGCCACGCGACGAAAAGAAAGATCATGAACACGCCCGCGCCGGGCCCGAAGAAGCCGTCGTAGTATCCGGTGGCCAAACCGATCGCCCCGGAACGCCACACCGAGCGCTGAACCACCGCGCCAGTAAACCGCGCTCCAAGTTGCGGCCGCAGCGCGACGACCGCCGAGACGACGAGCAGCAGCGCCGACACGATGACGCGCAGCAGTTTTGGGTCGAGCAGCAGCACGGTGCGTGCGCCCAGCAGCGCGCCGGCGAACGCCGCAAGCGCGCTTGCCGTGACGATCGGCCAACGGATCTGGCGCGCGGCCGCGAAGGTGGCGGTCGCCGTCGCCGTGCCGGCGATACCTGACAGCTTGTTGGTGCCCAGCGCCAGCGAGACCGGCATGCCGGTGAGCAGCAGCGCCGGCAGATTGATGAGCCCGCCGCCACCGACCACCGCATCGACGGCGGCGGCGACGAACGCGGTCGCGCCGAGCGCGACCAGCACCCATGGTTCGACGTGCACGCTAACGCCGCTGAGCGCGCTGCAATGCGAGTTTGTACAAAGCGTTCTTGGGCAGGCCGGTCGCCCCGGCAATCGCTTCGGCCGCATCGCGAGCGCCGGTGCCGCGCTCGATCAAGCGCAGCAGCGCGTCGCGAACCTCATCCGGGATAGCTCGCGCGCCGGCCGGCACGCGCTCAATGCGCGCGCCCTCGAGCACGATCGTGAACTCGCCGCGCGGCGGCTGTTCGATCTGCGCGCGCACCTGCGCCGCCGATCCCAGCGCCTGCTGCTCGAACATCTTGGTATATTCGCGCAACGCGAATACGCGACGCTGAGGCAACTCGCGTCCGACGTCGTCGAGCAGCGCGATGACGCGCGTCGGCGCTTCATACCACGCGACGGCATACTCGACGTCGCGCAGCGAACGCAGATAGGCACGCCGCTCGGAGCTCTTGCGCGGCGGGAAGCCGTCGAATCTGAACCTGCTGATGTCGAAACCGCTGAGGACGAGCGCGCCGACGAATGCGGTCGGGCCGGGCAAGGCCTCGATCGCGGCGCCCACCGCGCGCGCGCACGCGACGAGCGCTGCCCCCGGATCCGAGATGCCGGGCATGCCGGCGTCGCTTGCGAAGGCGACCGTCTTGCCGGCCGCCAGCAGTCCGCGCACCTCCGCAAGCCGTCGCGCTTCAACCCGTTCGTGCAGCGAACGGAGCGGTTTGCGTATGTCGAAATGACGCAGCAGCCCGCCCGTGACGCGCGTGTCCTCGGCCACGACGACGTCGCACTCATTCAGCGCGCGCAGCGTGCGCGCGGTGATGTCTTCAAGGTTGCCGAGCGGCGTCGGACACAGCACAAGGCGGCCGGCCTGCGTCGAATGCGTCACTTGACGCGGACTTCGGGGGGTGTCCGGTCATCCCTCGGCGCGTCGAGTGCGGCTACGCCTGCCGCTCAACCGAGATCGTGCACTCGCTGACGAGGGCGGCGATCGCGCCGACCGCGGCTAGCACCGGAGCGAGGGCCGTGCCCACCACCCCGACGGTCAAAGGCAGATCCACCAGCGTCTTGCCGGTCTTGTCCTTGATCGAGATGTGCCGCACGTTCCCCTCGCGGATGATCTCGTTGATCTTCTTGAGCAGATCCTCGCCTCTGATCTTCCATTCCTCGCGGCACGGACCGGCTTTCTCGGTTGTCGTCGTGTCTACCATGGATGTCTCCTTTGTCAAAGCGATCATGTCAGTTCTCATCGTACCCGCGCTGCGGGAAGGCGGCGTGAAGCGTCGATAAAGGCGAGGGCAAAGTCCGAGATGCGTGCGCGGAAAGTCGCTTGGCGGCGAGCGCCTAGGCCGCGCAGCGGCGCGTGCCGAAATCGCCCGATACTAACAGCATGGCTTCAACGGCCCGTCTGCCATCCGAAGCGCGCCTCGACGTGCTCGACGGTCTCCGCGGCATCGCCATCCTTATGGTGGTGTGGTGGCATCTTTGGCTGTTCTCGTGGCTGACGCCGCGCCTCACGCTCTTCGGACACGACATCCCGATCGTCATGGTGCCGGGCACCGGATTGATGGGCGTCGAGCTGTTCTTCTTCCTCAGCGGGTTCGTGCTGTTCTATCCATACGCGCGGCACTTGTTCGAAGGCCGCCCGCTGCAGACGGTCAGGCAGTTCGCGTACCGGCGCTTCATCAAGATCGTGCCGTCCTACGTCATCGCGCTCGTGGCGGCGGCCATCCTGATCGGCGAATTCACGACGTTCAAAGACGTCATCAGGCAGGTGGTGACGCATCTGCTCTTCATCCACATCTTCTGGGTCGACACCTGGGTCGGCGTCAACGGCGTGCTGTGGAGCTTAGGCGTCGAGATCCAATTCTATCTGATCTTCCCCGCCCTGTGCTGGCTCTTCCGCCGGCAGCCGATGATGACGTATCTGTTGATGGTCGCGATCGCGGTCGGCTATCGGCTGTTCGCCGCGCATACCGATGTAGGCAATTACGTCTTGATGGGCCAGATGCCGGCCTATCTCGATCTCTTCGCCGACGGCATGCTGGCGGCGTGGATATTCGTGTGGATGCGCAGTCACCTGCCCGTCGAGCGCTTCGAGTGGCTGGCGACGCTCGTCGCCGTCGGCGCGGCCGCAGGCCTGTGCGCGATGCTCGGCGCGATGTTCACGCACTTGTATGAGCCGAACCAATACGCGCCCTGGCAAGCCGCGAACCGCTTGTACTGGGGCGGTCTGCTCGCGGTCTTCGCAGTGGCCGCGCTCTTCTCGTATCGCCCCCTCCATGCGATTATCGCAAACCGCTTCTTCGTGTTCATGGGCGTGATCTCGTACAACATGTATCTGTGGCACAACGTCCTCATGCTGTGGATGCTCAAACACCGCTTCCCGGCACCGAGCACGGCCGATCCGCACGCCGACGAGCGTTGGAAATGGGCCTACACGATCTCATCGCTCGCGATCACCTTCGCGGTCTCGATCTTCGTCACGTATGCGATCGAGCGGCCGCTGCTCAAGAGAGGCTTCGGCGCGATCGGCGACCTCTTCAAACGCCGCGCACCCGTCGCCGAGCACCCTCCCGTGGCGGTCGTCAACGATGGTTGAGACGCCGCGCGCGTCGCCGCAAGCCCATCTCGCGGTCCTCGACGGACTGCGCGGCATCGCGATCTTCGTCGTGCTCTGGTATCACGTCTGGGAGTGGAACTGGCTCGACTCGCGTTTCCACCTGTTCGGGCACACGATCAACCTGCAGGTCATCCCGGAGACCGGGTTCACCGGCGTCGACCTCTTCTATTTCATCAGCGGCTTCGTGCTGTTCTATCCCTACGCGCGCCACGTGTTCGAGGGCAAGCCCCTCCAGACCATCGAGCATTTCGCATACCGGCGCTTCATCAAGATCGTGCCGTCGTACTACCTCCAACTGCTGATCCTGACGCCATGGATCGTCGCAGCGTTCTCGGGGATCACGCTGCTCAAAGTGTACGTCACCCATCTGCTCTTCATCCATAACTGGTTCCACGACACGTTCGGCACGGTCAACGGCGTGCTATGGACGCTCGCGGTGGAGGTCCAGTTCTACGTCGTCTTCCCGCTGCTGTGCTGGTGCTTCCGGCGGTGGCCGCTGGCGACGTTCGCCGGCATGCTGGCGATCGCCAATGGTTATCGGCTGTTCTACTCGCCGTGCTGCATCGGCGACTACGTGG
>Ga0209656_10000235_pt1 | contig 37242 bp, 36 predicted proteins | sample BogFormECP12_OM2_FD_188239 | JGI IMG/M metagenome (GOLD analysis project Ga0209656, IMG submission 188239) | Bog forest soil microbial communities from Calvert Island, British Columbia, Canada - ECP12_OM2 (SPAdes) (version 2) | ecosystem: Environmental > Aquatic > Freshwater > Wetlands > Bog ...
GCAAACGGCATTACCTGGAAACGCTGACTCGAGAAGAAGGTGCGGCCTGGTTCAAAATTCGGCGTTCTAAGGCTGGCGCGGAACCTGTTTCGATGGTTTCCGCAAAAGCTGCTTAGCTTCGTTTTCAGAGTTACTATTTGGCGACCTGGTTGAAAGTTCTTCGAGCATGGTCAGCAGGCAATAAGGGAGGCAGAGGCGCTGGTAGCAAGATCTGGAAAGCGTAGGTGGTGCGCCGAACTGCACCGGCTCCGTGCTGTGTTTCTCGCGGTTATGGGTGCCGACGAAGCCAACATTCAGGCTTCGTTGTGCGCAGCGCCCTGATTTCTTCAACGATCTCAACTGCCGGGTCGGGTCTTCCGGGACGGCAGGGCAGCACATGCATGCCGTAGTGACGGCAAAAGTCAGCCAGCTTCGGATTGATGTCCGGATCAAACCAGTCGGCGTTGCGGACCGCTGCTTTAAAGTTATCCAGATTTAATAACAGCGGCGTCCCACCAAAACTGCGCAGCCCGTTTTCCAGGTAGCGCAGGAAGGTATCGGTGTCCTGGCGGTAAAGCGCTTCACTGTAGCCCTTACGCGAATAGCTCAGTACCAGGCGCAAAATCCAACTGCGGCGCGTCTTACCCTGGCCCTCATCGATCGGAGCTCCCAAGCCGAAGTCCAGCTGCAGCTCTTCGCCCGGCTAACATTCGAGACGCCAAACCCGCTGCGGATGACTGGGTCATTTCGTTAGCCGAAGCTACCAATTGTTCGAGCGCTTTACGCAAGTTGATCCAGCTGAAATGGCGGCGGTTCGTCTTTTCGGACCACAAAGCTTAAACATGTACAGGTGTACAGCTACACAACCCGCAGCTCTTCGCGTCGAAACTTACGATGCCTAACTTGACAATTCAAGCGCGCGTGGACCAAGAACCCCGAAGACGCGCAAAAGCCTTTCGACATGCTTCAAGTAAAGAGAAGGAAATGATCTGAGTTGAGAACGCAACGCGACGCTTCAAAGATGGCTACAACTACTTCGGCAGATATCCGGAGAAGGTTCTCGCCTTCATCCCCAGCCCGAAAGTCGCGTAGTTATCGTATATGTCGTAGTCATCGACCTACACCTACGACATCTACAACTGGAGCAAGCCAAGCTGAAGCCCACGGTCCCTTGCATCACGCTTACGCCTCTGCTGACAACGTTCCGAGAGTATGGCGGTGCATTCGGTGATCGCGTTTCGATGCGCGCAGGTCCCATTTACGCATCTAGGTGGAAAAAGTTCTTAACGCGCGACAAGAGATCATGTTGTTCGATTGCGACTTGGTGAATTGCCGCGTGGTCGAGCGTCGTAAAAAGATGTTGTTTCCTCGCAACCGCATTACTAACCGATTCGACCAACTCAGGCCGGGATGCCAGAATCGGCTTTAAATCTTCCGAGCAAAATCCCAAGAGGACACCGGGAGTGATCGCCGTGAGAGTTGAACTCGCGGCCATGCCCGTCAAAAGAGAAACCTCACCGAAGAAATCGCCCGGCCCGAGCCTTACAGACTTCAGCACTCGTCCATCCGCCACTTGACGCGCGCCTTGAATAACACCGTAGGAGACAAATTGGACCGAGTCCAATTTCGATCCTTGCACCAAAAGCTCTTCGCCGACTTTGAAATGACGCCTTACAATTTTCGCTCTCAATTTCGCTTTCTCTTCGGCGCTCAAGGGCTCGAGCAGGGATAGCCGATCTAAATAATCTTCGTCCCCAAAAAAATAGATTGGACGTGCATGCGATAAATGCGGGCCGGGGCGCGCCCGTTTATACAACTGCCTAAAAATCTGCGAACGGGCCTCTCCAGCCGAGGCTATCGAAGAGGTACTAAATGAAATTTCGTACGTGACCCGATCACTTTCGAGCGCGATTTCAGCAACCAAGGGAAGCGGTTTTTCCAGGATCGCCGTGCACGCCATCGCAGCGCCCTTCAGAACTTCAGTCGCAAATTCCGGCTCGTTCCGAATATCTACGGCTACAATCAGACTTCCGTTGTAGCGCGCGCTCAAGGCAGTGTGGTTTTGAATCCGCATTTTTGCCATAGAGCTGTGCGGAACGATGACGACATCGTTCTGAGGATTCCTGAGGTGCGTTGAACGCCAGTTTATTTGAATTACATCGCCTTCGACTCCACCCTCCAGAAGGATGGCATCGCCGACGTCGTAAGGCTTCTCGACGCTCAGAGATAGCCCGGAAAAGACATCTCCAAGCGTATTCTGTAGAGCAAGGCCAAGAACAATTGCAAGGACACCGGAAGTCGCGACGATTCCTTGAAGCGGCAACCCAAAAACAAACCCCATCATTGCCAAACCGGAGCAGACGTAGATGCAAGCCGCGATAATATCTGACAAAATTTTGTTTTCTTTTGGCGTCTTTTTCAGCACCGCCGGCAACGCAAGAATCCCGATCATCTCACGCGCAGCCAAGGCCCACCAGAAGCAAGCAAGAAGTTGGAGCCAGAACTCGCGAGGCAAATCTTTTACTTTAAATTCCGGACTGAATGGCGAACCGATCAGCGCAACGATGAGAATTGTCTGGACGGTAAACAATGCCGACATGCACACAAACCTAAGGGCTCGTTTGCGAGTCGGAATGAGCCTTAAGGCAAGAAGATAAACAACAGTCGCGAGGACAAAAACAAGGGATAGATCCATAGCGAAAACGGCAATTCTAAGGAAACGACCAGGATGTAAGGCAGTAAAATATTCCCTTACCGCCCATGGATTGAAGTCGTCGAAAATAAGTAACCGTAATCCTCGCGAACCCACTTTTTCGCGCTGTGCCGCAAACACGATCTGCGCGGGAGGCTTATGGAAAGTCCGTTTGCGATTCGGTGTTTGACTGGTCCGTGTTGTTTTGGGCGCTGTTCCAGGTGCAGAACTCTAATAACTTCGCGAATTGCGTCTGGGTTATCAATAACGCCATGCCCACTGCGGACGATTAGTTCAGACTGCGCCCCAGGTAGATGGCTGCTCCAATACGGTACGACCCCATCCGATCCTCGTTCCTTCGGTCCCGGATGGAGCTGGCCGATTACGCTGTGATAGGGAACCTCGATGGGAAGTTCGGAAACGGCGATTAGAGCCGTGCTTCTCGGCGAAAGCGTACGTACGGCTGAGAAGCGTCCGCCCTCGAAGAAAGCTGCAGCCTCCGGCCTCATTGCATTTGGGTTTGCGCGTGCAAGTAGGCTGAGTCCGCGCTCCGGCAGCGGCGGCACACGGGTGAGTGAATTGCCCAGCATCCCGACAAAGGAATTCGCCACGGGGCTACCGCGGTGGGGAGCGGCCATAAAAATGACACGTGCGACTCGAGGGTTCCGCCGAAAATATAGAACATGTACGAGTTCGCGGACAGCTTCCGGGTCGCCTTTTAGCTGGGCAGGCGGGACTCGGAAAACGCTGGCCCAGACCCGACCCTGACTGGAACTCACGAGCGTGTGCGATATTACTCCTCCCATGCTGTGCCCAAGCACAACGATGCGCTTTGTAGCAGCATCGCGATCCTTAGGGTCAAGCGTATGCGCAGTTTCAGCAAGGCTGTCGCGCAACTCGGCGCCGTTGGCTAGCACCGGGGTGCCGCTGGCATAATAGAATTGCCAGATTTGATATTTTGCTCGGATTTCCGGATCGCTGCGCAGCGCGTTCACAAGGGTCGCGAATGCCACCGGAGTAGATTGCAGACCGTGCACCATGAGAATTGGAATTTTGTTTGGATCGTAAGGATCGAGCAGATATATTTGTGGCTTCCTTAACATCGACGACGGTCGGATCATACCTTCGAATCCCGATTTCGCGAAGGCTTTAGCTCGAAGCTTGAGGTGATCACCGGCGCCAGTAGGATTGATTGCAAGTCTATAAGTGCGCCCCTTGAGCATCACGTCGGTTGTGGCGTATCGAATCGAAAATCTCGGGTGCCCCCCGGGACGGTCGTATATCGCCGTGGCATCCACGAAGAGACCCTCCGGCGGGTAAAGCGGTACTTCCCTGGTATCGTATCCCGCCACCACTGGAACGCCAGCTACAGCTGGCCCGGCGATGGCGGGTGAAGGAGGAACTTCGACGTGGCGAAGCGGAAGTCCCACGTTGGGCGATTCAAACGAGACACCCAGGTTTTTGAGGCTGGATTTGAATTCAGAAACACGAGTGGTTTGCATGTCCTCGCAAATTTCCCGGACAGCAGCGTTGTAGGCCGCAAGCGTTACGGGCAGACTTCGGTAAGCGGAATCGGCTCTCGCTATACTTTCGGCAAGGGGCGCCGATCCCGATACTGCGTTAGTCGCCCAACCGGCAACGTTCACGAGCACAATAGTCAGGAACGTGCCAAAGTAGTTCTTCATTGAATGGTTCAGTCTGTGGATCGCCGCGTACCAGGTACTGTGACACTAATACCTGGACTTGCGTTGTGCACCGACTTCCAACTAGGCACAAGCGAAAGTAAGGTCCGATTCGCAGATCGGCTTGCAGCATAATTCGCTCAAGCCAATAGGCATTGCCCCAATCGCTCCTGAAATTCTCCACATAAAATGCAGCAGCGAACAATTTTCATGGAACCAAGATCGGCTTGGTTTTGATTCTGGATTCCGCAATGTCCCGATAGAGTCGCAGACCTTCCTCAAGCGGAAAGGTCTCAACCGCTGGCGGAGGAAAAGTGCCAGCCTCTATGCCAGGGGTGAGTCTGCGAAGAATTTCGGCGGTTTCCTCGAAACTGAGTTTGAGCGAATCCACCCCAAGCAGCCTCGACTCATTGTGGTAGAAATCCACGAGATTGAAGCTCACCCGGGCCTCGGGGCTCGAACTGATCGCCACCTGCCGTCCACGCCACGCCAGGGCAGCAAGGCATTGTTCAAACATTGCACCGCCAACCACATCGAAGACGATGTCTGCTCCTCGCCCATTGGTTAGCGCTCTTGCTCCGGTCGCGAGATCAACGGCCTCAAGATCAATCCAATCGTCAACCGGAACGACATTGGCTGCGGGTATATCCGAAGCCCTTCTGGCAGTACCAATCACGCGAGCCCCGGCCTTGTGCGCAATGCGAGCTGCGGCGCTCCCCACCGCGCCGGTGGTGCCAAGGATTAGCGTCGTCTCTCCCGCTTGGATTTGCGCGGCGTTGACCAGCGCAGCCCAAGCCGTAATATAGGCTACGCCGATCCCCGCCGCTTGTTCAAAACTCAGGTTCTTCGGCAAAGGGATCACGGCGGTGACGGGAATCGTGAGATACTCCGCGTGGCTGCCGTCACGGCCGAAACCGAGATTGCCGCCCGAACCGAACACTGATCGACCCAAAAGTTCATCCGGTCCTTTAACAATCATGCCGGCAAAATCGCGCCCAGGGATCCGTGGAACCGTAGTTTCATGCATCTTGCCTTGCACGTTTTTAATGTCACTCGGATTGATCGCAGCCGCCTTTACCTCTACTAGCACTTCCCCCGCCGCCGGAATTGGCACGGAAACTTCCTCAACATGCAAGTCGTCCAAGCTACCAGTCTGATAAAACTTTAGTGCTCGCATATCTCATTGATTTTCATTGGAATGTGGTCTAAAACGTGTAACTCAACCAAGTAGAACAATAATCGACGTCCTTGGTTTTCGGTTGGCTCGTCAGGAATCCTCCCCGATAGAAATGATAGTAGTTTAAAGAGACGGTCAGGTGTCTACCGAGTTGTTGGGTAATCAACACCTGAGGTGATGCCCCGACATAACGGTGACTATTGACTGACCCCGGAAGGATCAAAAATCCTGGCGTGTCGTATAACCCGTCAGCGGTGTCCTCCCGCCAAACAAATAGAGCCTTCAGGGTGATGCTTAACGTTGCGGTAGGATGTAAGTCGAGTTCAGCCTGAGGAATGATCGCGTTTTTTGGACCGATCTGTTCGTTCAGGGGCCCACCGTAATAATAACCAGCGGGAAACATGGGGTTAAAGGTCTCTAACTTTGACCCGTGCAGGCTCGAGCCACCACTGGAGACCTGCAAACTGCCCGCAATTCTTGGTGCCCAGGGAAGATTGAACAACTTATACCCGGCATCAATGGCAGCGCTGAATGCGCTGATCGACTCCCCGGCAAAGCTCCCAAATTGATAAACACCGAACAGGTTAAAATCGAGTCCGTTGATGTGATGCGCTCTCCACAAACGCCCGCCGATCGAATGACGAAACTCGTCGCCAATGCCTTGATTATATTGTGCTCCACCCTGCTGGAACCCGATATAAAACAGATCCAAATTAATATTATTAAGAGTGGCAGCGGTGGATTTTGTCGTCAGTGGGAAAGTTGAATAGAGGCCCCACACCGTCTCATGACTCAAACGCGGATTATTGTCGAAGTAACCTGTCTCGTCCGGATCGAGGCGCAGCCCGAAAACGTCTACCCGACCATTGGTCGAGTTAAGAATCAGGCGAGCGCCATCGAAACTTTGACGTACATTCGGACCTTCTCGAACAGCCAGGAGTCTTTCGTCCCCAAAATCAATCTCTTGTCTACCCAGTCTTAGCGTAACATACGCCTGATCGGCCGGCAGGACTGTTCGAGGATAGCTGAAATCAACAAAAGCTTGATTAAAGTCGAGCCGTTTTCGATCGGTCGGACGCGGTCCGGGCTCTCGTCCCTCTTCCTCGGACGATTTGAGTTGTACGAACACGCGAAAGAACGGCCCGAAATGCCAATCGCTGTATGGCATCAAGCGCTGTAGCCAGTAACCATGGTTATTTACAGAGCCCAATCCGAAGTTGTCGTTTTGTATGAACTCATACTGCTCGCGAAGATCACCCCCAATGGTTACAAAGTAGGACGGGCCGAAGTTAAATAACGGGATGTATTTGATCACGTCGAACGGATCAGTTCGATTCGCCGGGTTGGCCAGGTAACTGTAATCTTCGTCATAGCGCGTGAGAGTATAAGCCGGAGGAATCGGGTAGCCCGAAATGATGGATCCCGGTTGGATCGCAGTGTCTGCGCTTGGAGTAGCATTGCTAACAGAAGGGGGTGCTCCGGTCGCGCCCGGGGTAATAGCCAGCGACGCCATCGCGCCCAAGATCAGGAAGAAATTAGTGAAAGGTTTCACCGGCTAAGACGCTGTTGTAGCACTCCGCTCGCTTTTTTCAACCGTCTGTCCTGTTGTCAAATCGCAACCCTCTGTTCAACCCGACAACAAGCTGCCGTCGCGGTGAGTGCCGCATAGTCTGTGTGTCAGTACAGATCGGTGGCGCTGGACAGTCTCTCTGACCCATGTCGCGAGCATCGCACCCGCCATTGGCGCGAGCAGATACACCCAAAGGAAGCGAGTCTGTCCCGAAAGAGCAGCCGGCCCGAACTGGCGAGCCGGATTCACGCTGCCCCCTGTCGAAGTGCCCAGCATCGCGATCGCCAGGCCGATTGCTCCGCCTACAATCCAAGGCACGAATGGCGCGAGCCTGGGCACTGCCAGACAAACCCCGACCAGAAGAACGATGACCGCCATACTTAACGTTTCCGCCGCGAAAAGTGACATCGATGACCAACCAGGTCCTGGCTGTAGCACTGCGTAGGCCACCGGCGGCTGTGCCACAACGGGACCCCAGACGGCGCGAGCTACCACAACGCCTAGAACGGAACCCAATAACTGGGCAACGATATAGGGCACCACACCTACTCCGGGAAAAACGCCGAATCGCCACATGGCCAGAGAAATCGCGGGGTTCATATGCCCCCCCGTTGTCCTACCCGCCGGACTGAGGATCAACCCGGCGATCAGGATGGCGACGGTGGCACCTACGATTAGCAACTCCGCGTGGATCTGGGGTATCATTCGCGAAATCGGCGAGGGTCCAATTACCCATCTGACGATGCTGGTCACGCCAAAAAGCATCAGGAACGTGAGGAACATCTCCAACGCGCTGTCTCGGAGGATTCGGACTCTTGTTGACTGTGCCACTTACTTATTCACTTCAACTGCTACGGGTCGGCGATCGACGCCCACTGTCTATTTGACCCATTTCTCAGGCGAGGCGATAGCAATACCGAGTCAAAGCAGGCAGTCGATTTTTATTCCATTTTGGTTGAGATATAAGGAACCGAGGTGCGTTTCGCTATCTCGGCCGCCATTGATTCGATACCTTCACTCACTTGTTTGGCCGCACCTTCGAAGTAGCTAGGCCCAGCCTCAATAACCAGGTCTTCGATGCTGAAGGCCGGGGCAAGGGCTTGTGCCTGGAGACGCTTTTCTGTGTCGTAGGCGTTGAGCATTTGTTCGACGAAGGCGCGGTCGCCTTCACCGACATCGATAGCGGTGTTGCCTTCGTCACGGATGACAGGCGCCCAAGCAACATGTTTGGCATTCAGTCGAACCGCTTCACGCGCGGCAATTCGGCCGACTACGCGCAACGAGTCCAGCGATAGATCCTTTTCCTCTCCCAGCCCGATCACCATAAAACGCTTTGCCGGAATTGAACCGCTCGGTGGTGTGAAAAGGAATGTTTCCCCCAGTTCCCCGACAAACTCGCCACGGTTTCGCAACGCAGAAAGAATCCCATGCAAATGGTCGTCAGTATCTTTGGCAGCGCCTTGGTAAGTGTCACCACTGGCTTTGTGCTTGAAAAGGCAGATGATTTGCAAATCGGCCGGTTCGGCATAAGGACCGATCATTTTGATGGAAACCTTCAGGCCGTGCGGGGCAGCGAATGTCTTTTCGGTGGGGGCGTTACCGGACTCTGCTGCCAAGCAGGTCACGACCACTCCAAGCCCGAACAGCATCAGTCCAACCGAGACGGCTTTCGATATTGTAATATTCATAGTTACGCTTCTCTAGGTTTAGAAGGCGAAGCATTCGCAGCCGCCGTCTAGAAGGCCGCGTGGCCCTAGCATCCATTGCGGGATATTGAATGGATTAAATCGTCCGGGTTCGTGAGCGTGATGGTCATGGCCACAGCATCGGCTGGAATCGAGATGAGCGGCGGCCTCCTGCCGCCAATATCCGGGATAGTGATTCACCGGCGACCAATCCGGCATGACGGGTAGAGCGCCGGGATCGAGCGGCTTAAACTCATCGACAGCATAAACCGGTTTTCCACCCAAGATAGTTAGCATTGACTCAATGCCCTTGATTTGCTCGTCCGGAATCGTGAAGTAGTCCTCCGTCAGGACAGCCAAATCAGCGAGTTGTCCTAGTGAAATTGCCCCGCGCTTCCCTTCTTCCCGCGACATCCAAGTGCTCCCCTGGGTGTAGAGGCGGAGAGCTTCCTCCCGCGAAATCCTCGCGCTCTCTGGATAAAGCCCAAGGCCGCCGAGCGTCTTTCCCGTGGTCATCCAGTAAAGGGAAACGAAAGGGTTATAGCTGGCGACGCGTGTCGCATCCGTGCCAGCTCCGACCGGCACACCCATTTCAAGCATGCGCCGGAGGGGTGGCGTACGCTGGGCGGCTTTCGCGCCATAGCGATCAACGAAGTATTCACCCTGGTAAGCCATGCGATGTTGGACAGCGATCCCGCCTCCGAGCGCTTTGATGCGCTCGATGTTGCGATCGGAAATCGTTTCGCAATGATCGAAGAACCAGTGCAGCCCATCGAGAGGAACATCACGGTTGACCTTTTCGAAAATGCCAAGGAATCGGTTGATCGATTCTTCGTAAGTAGCGTGAAGCCGGAAGGGCCAGCGATTCTCGGCCAGAAAGCGAACGACGCGCTCCAACTCGCCTTCGAGTTTTTCCGGTAGATCCGGGCGCGGTTCCAGGAAATCCTCGAAATCCGCGGCCGAGAAAACGAGCATCTCGCCTGCGCCGTTGCAACGGAACATATCATCTCCTTGGTCCGGCTTTACCACCTTCGACCAGCGCACGAAATCTTCGAGCTCGCCGCCCGGCTTTTGCGTGAATAGGTTGTAGGCGATGCGGATGGTCATCTCACCGCGCTCATGAAGCTGCTGGATGATCTCGTAGTCTTCCGGATAGTTTTGATATCCGCCGCCGGCATCGCACACGCTCGTCACTCCCAAACGATTGAGCTCCCGCATGAAATGGCGGGTCGAGTTATACTGATATTCGGGTGGAAGCTTCGGCCCCTTGGCCAGCGTAGAATAAAGGATGGTAGCGTTAGGACGTGCCACTAACATTCCGGTTGGATTACCCGCCTTATCACGAACAATCTCGCCTCCGGGTGGATTCGGCGTGTCCTTGGTGTAGCCACAGGCCTTGAGCGCCGCGCGGTTAAGCAAAGCTCGGCAGTAGAGATGCAGAACGAAAACCGGCGTATCCGGCGCAGCAGCGTTGATCTCCTCGAGTGTAGGCATCCGTCGCTCGACGAACTGAAATTCAGTCCAGCCTCCGACGACCCGCACCCATTGTGGCGCGGGTGTTCGAGCCGCCTGCTCGCGCAGCATTTGCAGCGCGAGCGACAGCGAGGGCACCCCTTCCCAGCGCAACTCCATGTTGTAGTTCAACCCGCCGCGAATGACGTGCAGATGCGAATCATAGAGACCAGGAATGACTCTTCGTCCTTTAAGGTCGATGACTTTCGTCTGCGGTCCTCGCTCGAATTCCGCGGCATTATCGACCCCTGCAAATTTGTCGCCGACAATCACTGTCTCAGTAGCCGAAGGATGGCTTGGATCGAGCGTCGTGATTCGTCCGTTTTGAAGAATAAGATCAGCGATCGGCTTCATGAATACTTTCGGTGAATACTAGTGAGCCGCTTTTTTCGCAACGATTTGCGGTTTCACAGCGGATTGCATAGCGTGGTGAACCATCGTGTAGGCGTACTCCACGCCTACCCCATAGGCGCCGGCCTGCGGCTTCAATAAATCCATCAACTGATTGTAGTGCTCACGCCTGGCCCAATCCCGCTGCCATTCGAGTAATGCCCCAATCGTCGTCAGACGGACCGCGCCCGCTTGCACCATTCGCGACAAAGCAGCTTCCTGAGCAGCCGGGGAAGTTGCTCCGCAACAATCTTCAACGACGTAAATGTTATATCCGGCGCCGAGCATCTCAATCGTTGGCCAGGTCACGCAGACTTCGGTCCAGAGACCGGTCATGAGGATATTCTTTTTACCGGTAGCCTCGATCGCTGCGCGGAACCCGGAATCGTCCCAGGAGTTCATAGAAGTTCGCTCGACGATTGGTTGGCCGGGAAAAACGTCGAGGAGCTGGGGCCAAACATAGCCGCTAAAGGATTCCGTTTCGACGGCGGTAAGGACGGCTGGGACGCCGAATTCCTTGGCCACCTTGGCAAGTAGGGTCACGTTATTGATGAGCGAAGCTCGGTCGATACTGGCTACGCCAAATGTCATTTGCGGTTGGTGATCGATGAAGACAACAGCGCTGTCTTCAGGGGTGTATAGTTTGTGGTATTGGCTCATAGTCTGCGGTTTCTTAGTGTTTCTGTTGGTTTAGATTTGTGGCGGCAGGTTCTGGCTTAGTAGGGAGGTCTGTCTTAGACACTTCCGTGCCGACGTTTTCCCAACCCAGGCCGAATATGTTGCAGTGCGCCTTCACGGCGCGAATCACCTCGTCGTAATGCTCATTGCGTGCCCAATCGCGCTGGAACTCCAGCAGTACTTGCAGGGCGGTCACCGACACCGCGCCCGCTTGTTCCATTCGCCTGAGGGCGGCATGATGCGCGACAAGGCTCATGCCGCCTGAAGCATCCTCCACCGCATAAACGAAATAGCCGTCAGTGAGCGCTTGCAGTACGGGCATGGCAAGACACACCTCAGTCCAAAGCGCCGCGATAACGAGGTTTCGGCGGCCGGTCTTCTTTACCGCTGTCACGAAATCCGCATTGTCCCAGCTGTTCATAGTGGATCGCTCGATCGGTGTCTCTCCAGGAAACAGCTCAAGCAGCTCCGGAAGGAGGTCCCCTTTGAACTCCTTAGATTCGACCGCGGTCAGGACGACGGGTACACCAAAAATCTTTGCTGCCTTTGCCAGCACCAATAGATTGTTGAGCAACACTTGCCGGTCGATGCTGGCCACTCCGAAGAACATCTGCGGCTGATGGTCAACGAAGATAACGGTGCAATTCTCCGGAGTGAGCAACCCCTTGTCGCTCGGGTTCACGCTCATAGGTAGTTGGCCGCTCGCATGAAACAAGATCATGCTAGCACGGCTAACGCGCTATTGACCGTGTGATCGAATTTTTCGACCGGCGAACGAACGTTCTTCTTCTCCTGCTTTCGAACTAGATTCTTTTCGCTGAAAGATAGATTAAAGCTGAATGAGCCCGCGCCGACTCGCGACCGTGATGGCCTCAGTCCGGCTAAGAACGTTTAGTTTGCGGAAGATACTGCGCAGGTGCGATTTCACCGTCGTTTCGCTGACATAAAGACTCACGCCGATCTCCTTGTTGCTTTTCCCCTGAGCCAAAAGCACCAGCACGTTCAGCTCTCGGCCGGTTAGAGATTCGCTGCTCAAGCCGATCGCTACCTTTTCTATGAGCGACGCCGGGATGCAGGTCTCACCTCGATTTACCCTGCGGATGCAGTCTAAAAGCTCTTCACGTCGCGCGTCCTTCAAGAGATAGGCCTTCGTCCCGGCTTTGATTGCTCGAAGGATCTCGGTATCGGTTTCGTACGTCGTTAGTACGATGACGCGGGCTGAGGCATCCTGCCGGCGAATTCTCTCGATCGCGCCCGCTCCATCGAGCTTTGGCATGCGAAGATCAAGCAGCGTTACATCGGGGTGATGTCTTATCCAGAGGTCAAGCGCTTCCTGACCGTCGGCAGCTTGCGCAACGACCACCATGTCCGGCTGCCTCCCGATGATCGCTGCCAAACCTTCTAGCACGGTGACGTGATCGTCGGCGATAAGCACCCGAATTTTGTCCGGCTCCGCCGTGCTTGATTCTGCTTGGGATGCGGCTCTCATACGTGCAAAGGTGGAGGATATTTCATCAGCGGAAGAACGACAAAGATAGCCGTGCCATTTTCGGGTGCGCTCTGAACCGTCAATTCGCCGCACATTGACTCCACCCTTTCTCTGATCCCCACCAGTCCAAAACCATCATATCGCTTCGCCGGATCGAAACCGCATCCGTCGTCGCGCAATTCCAAGCGAAGCGTTTGCGGATCGAAAACAAAATGGACCTTAAAGTGACTGGCATGAGCGTGTCGTAGCGTATTGGTCAAAACCTCCTGGCCGAGCCGCAAAAGATTCTCCTCCCATTCCTGCGGCAACGGTGGCGGAGCACCTTGAGCCGTGAATTCGGCGCGCAGGTTCGTGCCCATGGTCATTTTCGCGATCATTTCGCTGATCGCCGCGCACAAATTTTTCTCCGCCAGGACCACCGGGCGAAGCGCGTGCACCGACCGGCGCGCTTCTCGCAAGCCCTCTCGTGCTAGTTCGCCCGCACGTTCGAGATGGCGGGCAGCGTCCTCGTCGAGACCTAGCGCTTGTGCGTCTTCGGCCGCTTCCAACTGCACGATCACGCCGGTTAGGCTTTGCGCGAGCGTGTCGTGGATATCACGCGCCAGACGGTTACGCTCCGCAACGACCGCAGCCTGACGGCTTTCTCGGGAAAGGCGCACCAACTGAATCGCAAGCATCGCCTGGTGCGACAGCGCGCGGGCAAGCTCAATCTCCTCGGTGTGAAAAGCCCGCTTGTGCTGGAAGCGGATGCTGACGAGTCCAGTGACTTTGCCGGCAGCAAACGTCGGAACGACGAGTGCGGCGACAATCCCCTCGAACTCGTAAAGAGTCTTGGCTATCAGGTAAGAGGTCGTATTCGCCACGACGTCGGACGACCAGTCCTGAAATTGTTCATCTGCGACATCAGCGAACCGCACGCGCACACTGTCGGAATCGATATCTGCAATCAAACAGTGAGCGCCAGTTCGAAAAAACTCCGTCCAAATGGGATGATATTGCATCCCGAGATCGAGTTGAGGCGATGCGTCAATTTCAGCCTGCGTCGCGAAATGGAGTCGGCCATCCTCGTAATCGGCTATTAGTTGCGCTCGCCCTGTGTTCTCGTTCATCTCCCAGACACCCAGACTGTGCCCGCCCAATTGCCGGCCGATCATTCCCAAGACATTCTCAAGAAACTTCTCCGGTTCTGATTCTTTGGAAAGTGCAGTTAAGGTATTGGTCAGAGCCTCCAACTGACCGCGGGCGAGATGTTCCGAAGCTCGCAAGGCTTCTTCCGCTTTTTTCTGCTCGGTAACGTCCATTATCGCACCGACGACGACACTTTGACCTAAATACTCGTCGACGCGGCGAGTTATGATTTTGACGTGTTTGATCTTTCCGTCGGGCATGAGAAGGCGATGGTGAAACGAAAACCCCATTCCTTCACTTGGAGCATTTTTGGCCCTTTCGTCGAAAATATGCAGGTCGTCGGGATGTATTCGTTTCCTTGCCAATTCTATCGTTGGCTCAATCGACGTATCGTACCCGTAGATCCGATACGTCTCTTCAGACCAGACAATTTCTCCAGTCGAAGCAAACCAGGAAAAACTGCCCGTCAGACTCAAGTGTTGCGCAACTTTCAGATGTCGTTCGCTTTGACGCAACTTTTCCTCGAGATCAACCCGCACCTGCATTTCACTGCTGAGCGAGCGATTAATTTGTTCCAGGTCCTTCGTGCGGTCGGCGATCCGGCGCTCGAGTTCGAGATTTAGTCTTGCTGTAAACTCTTCAACTTGCTTGCGTTCCGATATATCGACGACTGCGCCGATGAAACGAATGGATTGTCCCGATGCATCGAAGAACGCTTGTCCTTGCGCCGTTACCCAGTGCAGGGAGTTGTCACCCGGATGAACGATTCGGTATTCGATGTTGTAGAAACCGTCGTTTACGCCGGATAACGACTGCATGATGGCCCAGTCAACCCTCTCACGATCTTCCGGATGAACGCACTCCAAAAAAAGCTCACGGGTGACCTCAGCATCCGCGGATAACCCGAAAATCTCCTTCAGCCGTCGCGACCAATCCAGAGTATGGACGGAGCCGGTCGCATCCCAAACCCAGATGCCCACCCTTCCCGTTTCGATGGAAAGGCGAAGCCGCGCCTCCCGATCCACCAGGTCTTGATTCAGCGATCGAAGCTCATCGGCCTGTTCTCGTAGCTGTTTATTGAGAATACGGAGCTCTTCTTCTCCCGTTGGACGGGATGGATTGTTTTCTCCGGCTAGTGCTTGATCACTGAATTCCATACGGAACAGCTTTAGCGTTTAAGATTCGCCCCGATGTGCAAGTTATGCGCATCTTAATCGAAAGGCTCGACCGAAAAGGCAAACCCAACTCCGAATTGTCGGCTGGTTGATTCATGTCTGATCCCTATTCCCTTCGGGCAGGCTTAACTCAGCAGGAATCTCGTATTACCAATCTACAGTCCAACAGAATATCTCGAACGGGCATATCTGGGTTCGTCAGCCGTTCCAGCATTGCCGCGACTGCCGCGACTCCAATTTCTCACGTGCATATCGATCAGGGTGAATCGACCTGCAGTACCGAACAGCTGTTTGCGGATTAGCGAAAACCGCCGCTAGCAAGAAGTCGCTCGCCGGTAAGCCAGGCGGAATCTTCCGAGGCCAGAAAGACAGCGATGGAGGCGATATCACTTGGTTGGCCGATGCGGCCGAGCGGGGTCTGCGCGAGGGCGGCCTTTTCGAACTCAGATCCGATGAAGCCGCCGCTGTGGGTGCCTTCAGTCTCGACTATGCCGGGACTGATAGTGTTGACCCGGATCTTCTTCGGACCGAGCTCGCGGGCCAGCACGCCAGTGACGGCGTCGACGGCAGCCTTAGTGCCGGAGTAAACCGCGCTGTTTGGAGGTGTGATGCTGCTAACAACCGAGCCCATGTTTAAAATGCTGCCTCCCTCTCCGAGGTACTTCACAGCGGCTTGCGTCGCAAGGAGGAGGCCCAGCACATTGATGTTGAAGTGCCGGTGAAAGTGTTCCTCGGTGATGGCCTCGAGGGGGGTGTACTCATACACGCCGGAGTTGTTTACGAGGATGTCGAGTCGGCCGTAGTTTTTGATGGCGGCTTCGATGATACCCTGTGCCTCGGCCGCCTTGGAGACGTCGCCAGGCACGGCGACGGCTTTGCCACCAGCTGCGGTGATGGCGGCGACAACTGCGTCCGCACCAGCCTTGCTGGAAGCGTAGTTCACCACTACGGATGCACCTTCTGCAGCCAGCGACTTGGCGATGGCGGCTCCGATGCCTTTGGATGCGCCTGTGACGACTGCGACTTTACCTGTAAGTTTGCTCATTGTGCTGTGATTCCTTTCGTGGATATATCAACTGCACGTGTTACGCGGTGTCAAATTTCAGTCCGTCCCGGGATTACTTGGTTCGCTGCCATCCCCGTTGGATCTCCTGGCCGCTTCGCCGCCGCCGTCGCTTAACTTCTTCGCCTTCGCTCATTCGCCGAGTTGAGCAAAATCCGACGCCGACGACCAGATGGGGTTAGTAAGACGGATACTTTTGTGACTGCTCGCAGCGCGCTGTCTCTCGGTTTGGTTGTGGGAAGTCCAGCGTTATCAAAGAAACGCTTGAGATGCAAAGCGAGGACACTTCGGCTACAAGAGATCCGCTAAAGGAGGCGTGCTTAGCCAGGGGTGTCTGGGTGAACTCGTGATCAAAGGCCCCCGCCAGATTGACGCCACTCGCTAAGCCCTGTTCGCTGCTCGGGCGGGACTCTGGCTTCATCGGCTCTCCGGTGGAAGAGACAGAGGCGCGCATCAATCGCAAGTATCGGAATTCTCTAAGGTCTTTGTAAAAAGTGCGTGAAAAGTGCGTGAAAATTGAATAGTCGATTTATAAGTTACTTTTAATAAGGATATTAGATAATACAGTCTTTGGCCGTTTAAGCCGTAGACGGCACTCTTGCGCTGGAGAAGCCTCTGCGGGTTGAGCTAAATCTGGCGATGGCCAGACACACTTGGTACAGGAGTGGTCTTAGGCGAACCTGGGTTCGACCTAGAGTGGCTATTCACCCCCACGTGGGATATTATCGCTTGAGACAGAATCAGTGTTGTCATCTGAGACAGACGGGGCTTGTGCTCCAGCATCGTTTACAACAAAGAAAACCCACTTCGCGAAAAGGGACTTGATTTAAGCTGGCTGTTCAACCCGTTGGATAAGACCGTGGAGGGCGGCGAAAGAGGAAGGAGAGACCGCTTTGGGGCTCGACGGGGAGAAAGTCTTTTCTCCCGGAGAGGCAGTTACGCAAAGAACTGAAAGAAGCCGTTCTGATGGTTCACCCGATACTCGGCGATCCGGTAACCCCACGTCGGAAGCAATGCCGAGAAACGCTGGAATTGAATTCAGCGCTTGCTGCTAGATCGAGATCCTTACCGATCAGCGGACAAGTCGAGCGATTGCCCGTAGATGGGGTCGTTTGACGAAAGGGGAAATAAAGTACGCCAAGGTTCTGACCGGAGGCTTTTGTAGTCGCTCATCTCTATCGTTGCGACTCTCCTGAGCCGTTTTTAGGATTCGTGTCAGGAGGTCTTGAAGGCCAAGCTCGCATTGCGACTCGGCAAATCGCCAGAAGTTGTTTTCGCGACGCGCCATCACGGGCCTGGACAGCCATCCCGCGAAAAATAGTGTCGAAATAGGCAGCGAGTTCTTTAACCTTTGTTCCCGGGGGAAGATCACCGTCGGAAACTCCCTTTCGCAGCCGCTTGGCCAACGCCTCCTCGAAAAGCTTGCGCAACCTTTTGGTATAATCTGCCACCGATCGCAAATGCGGCGGAAGCTGCGTGCCCGCTAACGAGATCATACAGCCGGCGGGAGATGCGTCATTCGTGAAGAATGCGGCTGCTTCTTCGATGAGTGCCTCGAAAGCGGCCCGGGTGTCCCGATGACTCGAAAAGCCGCGCAAATAGCTTGTGGACATATTCAAATAATAATCAGCAGCTTCCCGGTACAACCTCTCTTTGCTGCCGAACTCGTGGTAGAAGCTCGACGGGCTTAGCTTCATCGCCCCGATCAGGTCGTCGAAGGTGGTTCCTTCGTAGCCACGATCCCAGAAAAGCTCCATCGCCTGGTGGATGGCAGCAGTTCGGTCGAACGATTTGGGGCGCCCTCGTCCACGCTTCAAAGACTTCGTCTGTTTCGGCTCCGACATGGAAGTTTCTATTAAGTGCCGTTCCCTCCTACCAAGAAGATAATGCCAGACGTTCGTGGGTCCACTATTCCCGCTGTTCCTGGTTAGGCAGGCGAATGGGAGTGAACGTCAGTCTGATCTAGCGGCTCTCCACGTTGACTAGCGGTCGTGCCAGGCGACAGGAACGACATTGCACGCGGTGTTGGATTTTTTCTTTTGACATCGCCGAGATTCGAGCCGAACTGTTTGTGGAGCGATCGCTCCAATAATCGACGTTCTACTAAATCAACTTTCTACAATGAAACCTAAGACTGGAGATAAACATGATTGAGTCCCCGACGATTTTAACCCCCGCCTCGGCCCAGGCAGAGGACGCCCGGCAAGCCGGGGCGGAATCCTTAAACGGGAACGGCTTCTATCGCTTCAAGATCGGCGACTTCCAGGCGACCGTGATCTCGGATGGCTATGGGCCGATTCCGGTCGGGCCGATCTTCGCCATGAACGCCTCTGAAGCTGAACTCGCTCCGGTGTTGAAGGCAAACTTCATGCCGCCGGTGATCCAAGCCACGAACAACATCTTGGTGGTCGACACGGGACGGGAGCGTATCCTTGTCGATACAGGCTTTGGTGAGAAACTCGGCCCATTCTTCGGCAGCTTTCCCGGACTCGAGGCAAACCTGTGCCGGGCCGGAATCACGCCAGGGAGCATCGATCTGGTCGTGACGTCGCATTGTCACCTGGACCATATCGGCGGCTTGGTAACGAAATCGGGCGCACTGGCGTTTCCGAAGGCTCTGTTCGTCTTTGTCGACACGGAGTGGAACTACTGGACCGGCAACCGTTACGAAAGCGATGTTAACAGTTCGCCGATGCCCGACCCGTTCAAGCAGGCCACGATTGGAGCAGCTCGAGAGAACCTGCCACCGGTCGCCGACCGATCCCGGTTCGTGAAGCAAGGGGGCGAAATCACCAGCGGCGTGCACTATATTGCGGCGCCGGGACATTCGCCGTCCCATGCCTCAATCTTGTTCACCTCGGACAAGGAACAGTTCATGCATATGGGTGACATCGCCCATAACCCGGTGACGAGCTTGCAACACCCCGACTGGACGCCTGTCTTCGACCACGATCCTGCGCAGGCGATCAAGTCGCGCAAGGCCATTCTGGACCGCGTCGCGACCGATGGGGTCATGGCGATGGGCTATCATTTTCCGTTCCCGGCTATTGGACATGTCGTCCGACACGGCACGGCATATCACTGGGAAGCTGCCCAGTGGGCCTGGTAGCGAGCGGATGACATCTCTCCGGAGGCCGCGGGAAAACGAACCGAGCAAAAATCAATCCAATGACAAAGCAAATCTTAGAGTCTTCAAAGCAGGAGCGCTTTAGAATCGCCGTCCTGGACGACTACCAGCACGTCGCTCTTTCGCTCGCGGACTGGTCGGTGCTGGATGGGCGGGCGACCGTCACCGTATTTAACGACCATCTCGCGGACTCCGACGCCGTCGTCGAGCGCCTGCAGCCATTCGACATCGTCTGCGTGATGCGGGAGCGCACGCCGATGACGCGTACCATCATCGAGCGCTTGCCCAAGCTCCGCATGATCGCCTCGACGGCGACCCGGAATGCCTCGATCGATCTCAAGGCTGCAGAAGAGCGGGGCGTGGAGGTCGTTCATACGGGCTACACCTCGGCGCCGACGATCGAACTGACCTGGGCACTTATCCTCGGCAGTGCCCGCAATCTCGTCGCCGAAAACGCCTCGCTGCGCAGCGGCGGTTGGCAGCGGTTCATCGGGGACGACCTGGCCGGGCGAACGTTGGGCGTTCTCGGTCTCGGCAATGTCGGCGGCCCCGTCGCGCAAATCGGCAAGGCATTCGGCATGAATGTGATTGCCTGGAGTCAGAATCTGACGGTCGAGCGCGCAGCGGAAGTGAGCGCCAAGTTGGTCTCCAAGGAGGAGTTGTTCAGGCGGGCGGACGTCGTTTCCGTTCACGTCGTCCTCAGCGATCGGACGCGCGGTCTCGTCGGCGCCCCTGAGCTCGCGATCATGAAACCCACAGCCCGCCTGGTGAACACGTCTCGCGGACCGATCGTGGTCGAGGCGGATCTAATTGCCGCGCTCAAAGCCCAGAGGATCGCCGGTGCTGCCATCGATGTCTTTGACCAGGAACCGTTGCCGCTCGACCATCCGTTCCGCACGTTGGCGAACCTGCTGGCCACGCCACACATCGGCTACGTCTCGCGCGGCCTTTACACCCGCTTCTATCAGGACACCGTCGAGAACATCCGCCATTGGCTCGATGGCCAGGCAACGGGCTGACGCGTCCTGCAGGCAGCCCAGAAAGAAGAATATCAGGATCAAAATGACAATAGTAATCGACATTGTGACAAATGGCAGCTCGGGTGCCCCCCGCCTCACCCTCCACCCCAACCGGATCAATCCGGGATCGCCGCAGGGCAGCGCCCTCGCCGCGAAAAGCGCAACTTGAAAGGAGTCTCATCCATGAAAGCTATCCAATCCATAAAAGCCATCCAGTATCGCGCCTACGGCGCTTATGCCGAGAACAGGTTCGTTGATCTTCCGGCACCGGCCGCGAACGACGGTCAAGTACTCGTGCGGATGCACACGGTCGGGATCAATCCGCTGGATAACACCTTTCGCTCCGGCCACCATTATGCTGCCACGCCTGAGAATTTGCCGCGGGTTGGCGGGCAGATGGGGGCGGGCATAGTGGTGGAGACAAAGAGCCCCACTTTCAAAGTCGGTGACCGCGTGTTCGTCACCGGGCCTGGATTCGGCGTTATTGCCGACGGCACTTGGCGAGAACTGGTCGCTGCACCCGCTGCCGGCCTGATGCCAATCCCCTCGCATATCGACGATGATCACGCTGCTGCCTTCCTCGCCGGTGCGGGCTATCTGGTGGGGTATCTCGTGCTGACGGAGTTTGTTGCCTTCAAACCCGGGCAAAGCGTGCTTGCTCCCGGTATAGGTGGCGCGGTGGGCATGGAGAGTGTGCAGATTGCCCGCAAGCTCGGCGCATCGCTCGCGATTTCCACCGCCAGCACTAGCGCGAAAGCGGAGAAGGCGCATGCTGGCGGCTACGAGCACGTCATCGACCTCTCGCGCGAGAGCCTGCGAGATGGCGTGATGCGGCTGACCGGCGGCAAGGGTGTGGACGTCATTATCGATGGCGTGGGCGGAAAGCTAACGGGCGAGGCGCTTGGTTGCCTGCTTCCCGGAGGAATGTATGCGGTGGTCGGCTACGCTGGCGGTCGCGAGGCGAGCGTCAACCTCACCGACATCATCTGGAAGGCGGCCAAGGTACGTGGCTTCACTTTTAGGGCCTTCGCGCCGGAGACGCTGGCCGCAGCGCAGAAGACACTAATCGGCTATCTGTCCGAAGGTGCGATCCGTCCAACCATCGCCAAAGTGTTTCCGCTCTCCGATGCGGCGGACGCGGTTCGCCACCTGATCGAGGACCGGCCGTTTGGACGCGTGCTGATGCGGGTGGAGGACTGAGGCCAGGATGCAAGACGCATCAGCGAGCGTCGTGCCTTCGGTAACGAACCGATTGTTTTTTATGTCTACGTTGAACGAGATTCCGCAACCACTGGGTAAATTGAAAGGAAAATTGGCAGTCATCACCGGCGGCACGACCGGGATAGGGTTAGCCGCAGCAAAGCTCTTCGTCAGAGAAGGTGCTTACGTCTTCATCACGGGTCGTCGTCAGAAGGAACTCGATGAGGCCGTGAAGGCAATCGGCAGCAATGTCACCGGCGTTCAGGGAGATGTTGCCAAACTGGCCGACCTTGATCGCCTCTACGAGATCGTCAAGGCGGAGGGACGAATCGATATTGTTTTTGCTAACGCCGGTCTCGCTGAATTCTCGCCCTTGGGAAACATCACGGAGGAGCATTTCGACGAACTATTCAACATCAATGTAAAAGGAACATTATTCACGGTGCAAAAAGCCTTACCGCTACTAAATGATGGCAGCTCTATCATTCTCACGGGCTCCGTCGCAGGTGTCAAAGGCACTCCCGCCTTCGGTGTCTATGGAGCGACTAAGGCTGCGATCCGTAATTTCGTGCGAGCATGGACGGTGGAGTTGAAGGACCGCCGTATCCGCTCAAACGTTCTTAGCCCAGGTCCGACCGATACTCCGCAGGTGACTCGGCAACCGGTGGACGCTATCGCACGGATTGTGTCCACCATCCCGATGGGGCGTATGGGAGAACCCGATGAAATCGCCAAGGCGGCGCTATTTCTGGCCTCCGATGACTCCAGTTTTGTCACGGGCATCGAACTATTCGTTGATGGTGGCAGAGCGCAAATCTAAGTCGTTCGCTAGCGTTGCTTGCGTTGCGCGGCAGGATTTCAGCCTGGGAAAACGGTTCTCGCGCCGGCTATTGGAGGTTCGATGGGTAACGCGGTGAGCCAGCTGGCTAGGACGGTAGACGCGAGGCATGCTGTCTCGACAACGACCAGTCACGCAAAGGCTGCAGAGGCACTCCGGTACCTCGTCGAGGGCCGTCGGTTCGGATGGGTACTTCTCGCGATATAGCTCGTACGCTGACCGGGTCCACAACTGGTGAGCATTAGGAGAAAAGCAAATGGCGATGGCGGAAAGAAAAAATATCGAGTTCGGGGTCGAGGGCGGCGTGACGTTGCGCGGTTGGCTGTTCGTTCCCGGCGCCAAAGGTCCCGCCCCGGCGGTTACGATGGCGCACGGCTATGCCGGTGTGAAGGAGCACGGCTTGGAACGATTTGCACGGGCTTTCGCGGAAGCCGGTTTTGTCGTGCTGGTCCATGATCATCGCCATTTCGGGGCAAGCGATGGGGCAGAGCGCGGGGACGTCGACCCTTGGCAGCAGATCGCCGATTGGCGGCGCGCGATTTCATTTCTTGAGAGCCGGCCCGAAGTTGATGCCGCTCAGATCGGCATCTGGGGCACCAGCTATGCCGGGGGCCACGCGATTGTGCTCGGTGCTACCGACAGGCGACTAAGGGCGGTTGTCGCGCAGGTACCGACGATTAGCGGCTTTGAACAAGGTCTGCGACGCGTCGCTCCGGACGGAATCGCAGCGCTCGAGAGGGCGTTCGCCGAAGACGACCGTGGTCAGCTTCGCGGTGAGCCTTTGCGCCGGCAGCTGGTCGTGAGCGACGATCTGGCAATTCCGGCGTCCTATCACAACAAGGACGCGATCGATTTTTACCTGCAGCCGACTCCCCCGGGCATCTGGGAGAACTCGGTCACGATCCGCTCCACTCGGGCGGCCCGCATGTATGAGCCGGGGATCTGGGTGCCTCGCGTATCTCCTACACCCCTGCTGATGGTGGTGGCGCTCTCCGATACGATGACGGTCACCGACCTTGCTCTCGCTGCGTACCAGCGCGCGCTTGAGCCGAAGAGGTTGCAGTTGATATCAGGCGGACACTTCGCTCCCTATCTCGACCAGTTTCCGCTCGCGGTAGCTGCCGCAACAGAATGGTTTAGTGAGCATCTGCTCAATCCCGGTGCAGACGCGTGACCCAGTTTGCGATCCACAGCGCTTCCGCCCAGGCCAACTCCGATATTGCGAATGTCTGACAACCAGAAAAGAACCCGACGATGAATGCAATCGACACTACGAAAACTGATCTTCAATGGAATGTACTCACGATAAAGCGCCCTGGCCTCGTTCGCGATTTGCCACCCGGCAAGGAAGAACTGATGTGGGTGGCGAATTCGTCGACACTCATCTGCGGTGAGCGTGACGCCATTCTCGTGGACACCTTTCTCACGACGGAGCAGTCGCAAACTCTGTTGGATTGGATCGTCGCGAGCGGCAGGAACCTCACCGCCATTTACATCACCCACGGGCACGGCGATCATTTCTTTGGCCTGGCATCGCTTCTGGAGCGTTTCCCGCGCGCAAGGGCGGTCGCGACACGCGAGGTCGTCAAGGCCATGCATGAGCATCTGTCACCCGACAGGATCGAGAACTTCTGGCGACGGCTTTTCCCGGGCGAGATTCCGGATCGCTTGTTGGTTGCCGAACCGCTGGAAGACGAAGAGCTAGAGCTGGAGGGGCACAAGCTCGTCGCGGTGAACGCGGGGCGGACCGATACGGCTCCCTCCACCTGCTTGTACGTCCCGTCGATCGGACTGATCGTTGGCGGGGACGCCGTCTACAACGGAATTCATCCCTATCTCGGCGAGACCGACACACAGAGCCGGCTTGAGTGGATCTCCACGCTCGACAAGCTTGAGGCCCTTAAACCGAAAGCCGTGGTCGCCGGGCACAAAGTGCCGGAAAACGACGATGATCCCCGCATCATTGCCGAGACGCGGCAATACCTTCGCGACTTCGACCGCCTGAACGAAGCAACTGCGAACGCGCGTGAGCTCTATGACGTAATGCTCGAACTCTATTCAGACCGCGTCAATCCGGGCTCGCTATGGGGCGCAGCCAACACCGCCAAGAAACAGGCATAGGAAGGCGTGGATTGACTACGTTGTGCGCGCTGGCAAGACCTTCAATTACGCAGGTGCCGGGGTAGAGGGGCTAGCGAAAGGCAAGAAGGCGATCCTGGTGCTCGCATCAGGGGGGAGTCTTCAGTGAAGGGCCTTGGACATCCTGGGATTCCGTGGAGCCGTATCTGCGCCGGATTCTGGGCTTCATTGGAATTGAAGATGTCCAAACTGTCCGGGCCGAGGGTATGAACATACCGTCGCTTGCTATCCATGCTGTACCCAATGGTGAAAAGGCCATTGAAGCACTCGTGATTTGAGAGGGAGAACTATGCTCGACCACATTATTCTGACTGTCAGCGATGTCGAACGTGCGCTAGCCTTCTATGAGGCGGCGCTGAAGCCACTTAACATCAAATTCTTCATGCCGTACAAGGGCGAAGACGGTCATCCCGATCTGTGGGGATTTGGTGATGGCAAAAGGGCGTTCTTCTGGATAAAGCAAGGGAAACCTGATCCAGCGGCCATTCACTGGGGCTTTATGGCCGAAGATGAGGATAAGGTCGATGAATTCTACAAGGCCGCAATCTCCGCCGGCGCCAGAGACAATATTTCACCCCGCGCACGACTGGAATACTATCCGGGATACTATGCCACTGATGTATTCGACCCTGACGGGTATTCGTTCGAGGTGGTACATAAAGGCTAATGCCAGGATTTGTTGACTGACCCGCCTTGGCCGTTTCCTGATAGAAGTGGCTCCCCCGTTGAATCAAAAACCGAAATCACTGGCTGTTAGCAGACGCAAAGGCATCGACGGCTAGGTGCAAAGGCTGACGTGGACGGAGAGTCGCCTGTTGCGTCTTATCGCAGCGTCCCTCCCCTTACCCCAATATCCAGCACATCCTAGCCTCGTTGGCCCTGAAGGTGACCCGACAGAGCGTCATCATCGCCAAGCTCAGCTCGTATCCAAGAAAGAATCGAACGAAGAAAGCGCTGTGGGAGCTGGATAACTTGCTGCGCAGTCTGCATCTGCTGAAATACGTCGACTCACCCCAGTTCCAGCGCAACATCCAGCGTGCGCTCAACCGCGGCGAGTCCTATCACAAACTGGTGCGTGCGGTCGCGTATGCCAACGGCGGCAAATTGCGAGTCAGAACCGATCAGGAGCAACAGCTCTGGAGCGAATGCTCGCGGCTGCTAGCCAACTGCATCATCTACTACAATGCCTGCATCCTATCGGAATTGCTCGAGCGCGCCGAGCGCCGGCAGGATTACCAACGAGCCGATGCGGTCAAGCGAGCGAACCCGGCAAGCTGGAAGCATGTGAACCTCTACGGAGCCTACAGCTTCCTGGATATCGGCGAAGGGGTCGACCTCCAGGGATTGGTTAATCTATTGGAGGCAGCCCGCGGTAAGGGTGCCGCGGTGGCGGACTAAGGGCGCCATTTTTTGACACAAATTGACTTTTCGCGGTTTTAGTCAAAAACACCCATCATGGCATGCGGTGAGAGTGGGAATCCGCTGTCGCCGCACTACCGCGATTGTCATAAGGCATGGGTGACGAACGCCCGTACCCCGTTTCTTCCGGGCGCTGCGACCCACAAGATTCTACTGAGGCCTTTGAAATGATGTATCGCGAGCTTGTGAGAAGAACGTGGACGGCTCATCAGGAGCGGTTCGACTGAGCTCGCCGAAGTCTTCACCCTCTAAGAATCCTCTTCCTGGTCGTTCTGTTCTGTCTGCGAGCCTTTCTCCATCTTTCGGAGCACTTCTGTCATATCTTCAACCTCGTTCCAAACATCAAGACTTACGTAGATCGGGGCACGCTGCTGAGTCGCCATCGCGATACAATCGCTGGGCCGCGCATCATTTTTTTCTGTTGCGATTCGTTCTCCGCGCTGAGGACAAGTCTCGCAAAATACGTGCCCCGTTTGAGATCGTTGACGATCACCCTTTCGATCTTTGCTCCGAGCGCTCGCAAGATGTTCGCCAGCAGATCGTGGGTCAGCGGTCGCTCCTTTTGCGTCCCTTGCATAAACATTGCGATCGCTTTTCCAACGCTCTGATCGACGAACATCACGAATACCTTGTCCTCGTTGCCAAGGAAAACTGCGTAGCCGCCGCTGGTCGCAGCTACCGCACGGACCTGAACTTCGACAACGGGCTTACTCATACTCAAGTTCACATACTCGGCTTTCCCGCCAAGGCCCGAGTCGCTGCCGGCCGCTTTGGCGACCTAACGATTGGTTCGCGTACATGTACCATTACCCATGCTACACCGAGCAACTCGTTTTTCCGAATTATGCAGAAGTCGGCGAAGAAGCCTCGAGCTGTGCTCATCGGCTCTCGTCAGTTACCTTCTGGTGCCGAATAAGCTGCAGAAACGCGCCGAAGGAAAACCTAGTTTAATAAACCTCGGGGCCGAGGTCCACGAGGAAAGTGCGGTAAATCTGCGTGATTTCTAAATCGCATGTTCGCAAGTTACTACAGATAAAGCTATTACAAAATACGCTCTATGGCCGTTTAAGCCGTAGACGGCAGTCTTGCGCTGCAGGCCGACCGCGGGTTCGATTCTACATCTGGGGTGATCCAAAAAGCTGGACGAGTGGTTTGTACACGAACCTGAGTCCGCCCAAGAGAAAACGGAAGGCGACACGGCATTTGGCCTCGACGGGGAGAAATTCGTTCGTTTCGGAATTCGCGTAAAACTTCTATTAAATGAGTCTGGGAGCGTTCCGTCATGAGCATTGTGATCGAGTCCAAAATAGACAGTTTTTCTATGGGCGTGATTCCCAGGGATTCGACTGAGCTTGAATTTGATGAGATTATTCGCCTGCGACGAACATGACCCGCCTTGAGGACCTCCAACCTACCGCCTGCTGTTCTGGCTGATGGGTGTAACGTGCTTCGGCCTTCTGTTTACGCCTGCCTTCTACACCTTCATCCGCAAAATCGGTCAGAAGGAACGCACATGAAAGAGGAGTTCACCACCGCGAACGCAAGGAGCTGACAGCAAAACATCCCTTTTGTCCTCTATTATCGATTACTGAACCGATTGACGCACCTTCTAAATCCAGTATCTTGCCGGACAAACATTCGTAGCCTGAGCGCCAGCGCAAGTAATCATGACGACTCCTGAAAGCACGTCTGCGGAGGCTTTCGATCAGTATCTCCCTGGCAGATTGATTGCCGCAAGTAATGGGTGGAAGAATCTGCTGGTTCGGATCTACTCTGAGCCGCGCGTTGAGGAGAGCGTCATTTACCCCGCGGTCGCCGAGCCGCGCATAGTACGGATTCTCTCTGGAGCCGCGGTGATCGAAGAACGCGAGCTCGGCGGCCCCTGGCTCAAGACCCGCGTCGAAGCAGGAGATTTTTTCCTGACTGCATCCCAATCGCCGAGTGAAGTGCGTTGGAGAGCAATCGGACCGGAACCTTTGGAGACAATGCATCTTTATCTGGGATTGCTGGTCCTCAACCGCGCCATCGAAGAGGCATTCCAAAAAGATCAGGGAGCAACGCACCTTCGGGATGTCTCTGGCTTCAAGGACAATTTTCTGTCGGCGTTATTGGAGGGGCTCCATAAAGAGCTATCGTCACGCTATCGAGGTAGTTCTCTGTTTGTTGAAGGAATCGCCCAAAGTCTTGCCGTGCACTTGGTGCGAACCTATGTCGATGAAATCATCCAAGACTACAAGGGCGGATTACCGGGGTTTAGGTTGCGCAAAGTCACTGACCTGATGGTAACTCACTTGGAAGATGAGTTTAGCCTAATCCGCCTGGCTCGAGAGGCAGACATGAGCGAATTCCATTTTAGCCGCGCTTTCAAGAGGACGACCGGGCTCACACCCTCCCAATATTTTATTCATCTAAGACTGGAGAAGGCCCGTCGTTTGCTCAGGGAGACCAACAGGAGCATAATCGAGATAGGACTCGATGTTGGTTACACCAGCCCAAGCCATTTCGCTCAAATCTTCCGCCGCGAAGTAGGTATTTCTCCAAGCGAATATCGCCGGCTGGCTTAACGTTCACCCGTAGCCCGCGTTGCTCATCTGCCGCGGGCGGAAGAGATTTGTGAGCAATCCAGGCTGTGGGCCAGCAGCGTGTATCTGCGCAAAAGTCCGACAGGATGAGCAAGAGCCCGAGAGATGATTCTTTCTTTCGTCGGTAAGCTCAACTCATGAGAACAAACACTCCCACAGTACTTATCACTGGCGCACTCACCGGCATCGGTCGTGCCACGGCCCTGGCCTTCGCGCATGAAGGAGCGCGGGTCGTTGTTTCCGGTCGACACGACGATGAAGGCCAGAAGCTAGCCACTGAACTGCGCAAGCTCGGCACTGAGGCCGAATTTGTGCGCGCCGATGTGCGGCATGAAGAGGAAGTCAAGAACCTCGTCGACAAGACCATCGCTCGTTTCGGTCGCCTCGACATTGCTGTCAATAACGCTGGCACCGAGGGCACTCCCGGTTCGGCTGCCGATGTAACCACCGAGAACTATCAAGCCATCTTCGACACAAATGTGCTTGGCGTGCTTCTGAGCATGAAGTACGAGATTCGGGCTATGCTTCCCCAAGGCAAAGGCAGCATCGTTAACATCTCCTCTGCGTACGGCAAAGTCGGTGGCCCGACCGCGGCGGTGTATGTCGGCAGCAAGCACGCAGTGGAAGGCATCACGAAGTCTGCGGCCATCGAACTCGCTGGCACAGGCGTTCGTGTCAACATCGTTGGCCCTGGTCCGGTGGAGACAGGAATGTTCAACCGCTTTGCGCAAACGAAGGAAAACAAAGCAAATTTCCTCGACGCACAAGTCCCTAACAAGCGCATCGGCACTCCGGAAGAAATTGCAAATGCCATCGTGTTCATTGGCTCTGACAAGGCATCCTACATCATCGGCGCATCCCTGGCGGTCGACGGAGGAATGATCGCCGACTGAGGTCTCCAACTCGCACCGGAATCGTCTCTAATATTGGAGATAGCGAGACCCTGCAAGCGCTCCGACTTAGTCAGCTTCGGCGGTAAAGCATGAGCAAACTAAAAACGTGTTTTTAAGATGTTGGCAACCTATAGGAAATCGTCATGACCGACCACACTCATCAAACAGCACCTACCCAGTTCGCAGATGGCGCTGGCATCCGTTTTGCTTATCGTCGTTTTGGAAAGAATCAAGGTGTTCCGCTCGTCTTTTTCCAGCACTTCACCGGAACCATGGACAATTGGGACCCGGCCGTGACCGACGGCTTGGCCCGTGACCGCGAGGTGATCTTATTCAACAATGCCGGCATCTCCAGCTCCGGCGGGGAAACGCCAAACACTATCGCTAAGATGGCACGGCATGCGGCCGCGTTCATCGATGCGCTCGGGCTTGAACAGATCGATCTCTTGGGCTTTTCGCTCGGAGGATTCGTTGCCCAGCAGTTGACTCTGGACCGTCCCAAGCATGTTCGACGTCTTGTCCTCGTCGGAACAGGACCGCGCAGCGGGGAGGGAATGGCGACGTTGACCCCTGAAGCCAAAGCGATCTTCGGAAAGACGTATGCAGTTCCTGATGAGTTGTGGCTGGAGGTATTCTTCTCTCCAACACAAACTAGTCAGGTAGCCGGGCGGGCATTTTTACAAAGATTAAGAGCGCGCAAGGAAAACCGAGATCCCTCTATTAACGAGAAGGTCGCTCCGGCTCAGATAGCGGCTTTGGAGGAGTGGGGAGCACCAAGAAACGAGCCTTGCGCCTACCTGAAGAATATCAAACAACCGGTTCTGATCATCAACGGCAGCAACGACGTTATCATTTACACTGTCAACTCATTTATCCTTCAGCGGAACCTGCCCAACGCTCAGCTTATCCTCTACCCTGATTCTAATCACGGATCGCAATACCAATTTCCAGAACTGTTTGTGGAACATGTCACGCTGTTCTTGGCGGGACCGTCGATTGGGAGGTCACGCGAGACATTGAGTCAAGCCGCTAAGGAGACCCGCCATTGGGTGGAATTTGTAGGAGCAGTGTAACATGCGAATTCTACGGAGCCACTCCACGGGGCCACCGGATACTTAGGAAAGGCAGAGGTTCTGCTGGCCTGCACAAGACAGCGCGGGTGTTGGGCGCACGCTGTGGCTGTCGGCACCGCGACTTTCGGTTATGTGGCGGAGAAATTGAACGGGTATGGGATTGGCTTATATCCACGTCATCGAGCCCCGTATCAAGGGCAACGTAGAGGTTGAGGATGCCTTTCCTGCGGTTGCCGCCGGTCATTTAACGGAAGCAATTTCGGGGCGCGACTATCGCTGCAGGCGGTTCCAATGCAGACAGTGCCGAAGCGATTCTCGAGAGCGGTGACGCCGATCTAGTCGCCTTCGGCCGGCACTTTATAGCGAACCGCGATCTTCCACAACGCCTCAGACTGGGACTTCCCCTCAATCCCTATGATCGCAACACTTTTTACGGCGGTGACCATCGTGGATACACCGACTATCCGTTTTATGGCGAAAAGGCAGCTTCGCTGGCCGCGTTGTGAAGACCGTGGCATAACCGCCTCTGGAACCAACAACCACCAACTTCTTGGAAAGAAAGAAATAACAATGGACGATTCAAAAACAGAAAACAATAAGGCGAATTGTACTGGAAGCCTTCGACACTCTGCCCCGCCATTCTATCGAGGTCAGGATGAGATCAGCGGCTTTTTCCAGTTCGTCCGAGACCTCTATCCCGGCTTTGTGAACAATCCGGGCTGCGGGCTAGCAGTGTAGCTTGCGCAAAAGTCCGACAGGATGAGCAAGATCCCGCGAGATGATTTTTTATTTGGTCGGTAAGCTCGACTCAGTGAGAACAAAGCAGAATCGACAAATTATATGAACACTCCCACAGTACTTATCACTGGCGCCCTGACCGGCATCGGCCGAGCCGCGGCCCTGGCTTTCGCACGTGAAGGAGCGCGCATCGTTGTCTCGGGCAGACACGACGATAAAGGCAAGGCTCTAGTCTCCGAACTCCAAGAACTCGGCGCTGAAGCCACGTTCATCAAATCCGACGTTCGCCATGAGGATGAAGTTCGCGCTCTGGTTGATGAAACCGTGAGGCGATTCGGTCTTTTGTTGCAGTCAACAACGCGGGCACAGAGGGCAAGCCAGGTCCGTTAACCGACCAGACGCCCGAAAGCTACGCGGCTACCTTCGATACTAACGTGCTCGGCACGCTGCTGAGCACGAAGCATGAACTACGAGTGATGCTTCTCCAGGGCAGCGGTAGCATTGTTAACGTTTCGTCGACCTACGGCAGAGCAGGTGCACCCGGCGCTGCTCTCTACGTTGCCAGCAAACACGCGGTGGAAGGTTTTACCAAGGCAGCTGCGCTTGAATACGCGGAATCCGGGGTGCGCATCAACGTCGTCGCTCCAGGACCGACTGAAACCGGCATGATAAACCGGTTCACCGGCACTCCCGAAAACAAGGCGGACCTCATCTCGCGAGTCCCAATGAAACGCATCGCGCAGCCGGAAGAGATCGCGGAAGCCATCCTTTTCCTCGCCTCCAATAAGGCTTCGTACATCACCGGGGCTTCAATTGCCGCCGATGGCGGAAAACTGGCTCGCTAAAGGCCAAAGGGCCACCGCGCCATGGTTAGTACAACAGGTAAAATTGCCGTTATCACCGGCGGCAGCGCCGGCATCGGTCTCGCCACAGCGAAGCAGTCCGACCTCGAGGGCTTTCCGCTGTCGTCGGGCCGCGCCGGTCGCGGGTTGCGGATCAGGGTCGCCCTTGGTGCGGTGATCGTGACGGCAGGTTTAGGCCTATGGGCCTATGCCAATTTTACGGCGACGCCGGTCAGGCCGTCGGTGGTGCCGCCGCCCAGCGTCGCGGTGGCGACGCCGGTGCAAGCGAACGTCGCTGACCGGACCGATCTCACCGGTCAGTTCTCCGCGGTGAATCAGGTCGTGCTGCGCGCCCAGGTCAGTGGGTACCTGACCGAGATCCATTTCAAGGACGGCCAGATCGTGCACAAGGGCGACCTGCTGTTCGTGATCGATCCGCGTCCCTATGAAATCCAGCTCGAACAGGCGGTTGGCCAGTTGCAGCAGGCGCAAGCCAATCGGCAACTGCAAGATGTGACCTTCGAGCGCCAACAGCGTTTGCGCGAGACGGGGGTTATCGCGAAGGAAGATTACGATGCGGCTTTGTCTAACAAGAACACCGCTGCCGCGCAGGTGGTTTCGGCGGAAGCGGCCATCCATGCGGCGCAGCTCAATATCGAATTTACCCACATCGTGGCGCCGTTCAACGGTCGCGTCAGCCGGCGGCATGTCTCGATCGGCAGCCTGATCACCGGTGGTCCCGGTGCCACCAGCGCGACCGAGCTCACCACGATCGTGTCGCTCGATCCGATCTATCTCGACTTCGACATGAGCGAGGCCGACTACGCGGCCTATCAACATTCGGCCACGGCGCGGAAGTCCGGCGCGAACGCGGTTCAGATCAGCCTGGACGGCGAGCGCCCTTGGGCCCGGACCGGCGATCTGGACTTCCTCGACAACGAGATTGACCGCCGCAGCGGCACCTTGCATGCGCGCGCCACGCTTGCCAACCCGGACATGGCGATCGCGCCGGGCGGGTTCGCCCGTGTGCGCGTGCCGCTCTCGGCCACCTTGCCCCAACTGCTGGTGCCCGACGCAGCCGTCGGCACCGACCAATCCGGCAAGCTGGTGATGGTTGTCCAAGACGACGGCGTGGTGGTGCCAAAGCCGGTCGAGACCGGCCCGCTCGAAGACCATGCGATGCGCGTCATCACGCGCGGCTTGCTGCCGACCGATCGGGTCGTCGTCCAGGGGCTGATGCGCGTGCGCCCGGGCATGAAGGTCGCGCCGCACCTGCGAACTGTCGACGCAAACACGAACAGCTGAAAGCCATATCATGCGCCTATCGCATTTCTTCATCAGCCGGCCGATCTTCGCGATCGTCCTTTCGCTGTTCATCACTATCGTCGGTGCCGTCGCATACTTCGTGCTGCCGGTCGCGCAATATCCAGAGGTGGCGCCGCCGACGATCGAGGTGACCGCCAGCTATCCGGGCGCCTCGGCCGAGGTGCTGAGCAAGACCGTGGCTACGCCGCTCGAACAACAGCTCAACGGCATCGAGAACCTGCTCTACTTCTCCAGCCAGTCGACAGGCGACGGCAAGCTGGTCGTGACCCTGACCTTCAAGCTCGGCACCGACCTGAACACGGCGGAATCGCTGACGCAAAGCCGCGTCCTGATCGCCCAGCCGCGCCTGCCGGAACCGGTGCAGCAGCTCGGTCTCACGGTCAAGAAGGTGTCGAGCGACTATCTCATCGTGCCCCATCTCTTCTCGCCCGATGGCTCGCGCGACCAGCTCTACTTGTCGAACTACGCCACTCTGCACATCAAAGACGCGATCGCCCGGCTCGATGGTGTCGGTGACGTCCAGACGTTCGGCGCGCGGGATTACGCCATGCGCATCTGGCTCGACCCGGCCAAGGTCGCTGCGGACGATCTCACCGCCGGCGACGTGGTCGCGGCATTGCGGGCGCAGAACGTCCAGGTCTCCGCCGGCGTGCTGGCACAGCCGCCGGTTGGATCGTCGGGGGCGTTCCAGATTAATGTCGAAACCCTGGGCCGTCTGACCGATCCCGCGCAATTCGCCGACATCATCGTCAAGTCCGACGCCGACGGCCGGGTCACCCGCGTCCGTGACATTGGTCGCGTCGAACTGGGCGCGCTCGATTACAGCGCCAACGGTTACAAGGACCACGTCCGCTCCGTGCCGATCCTGATTTACCGCCAGCCAGGCTCGAACGAGTTGACCACCGCGCGAGAGATACGCAAGACCGTGGCTGAACTGGCCAAGGATTTCCCCCCCGGCGTCGCCTACGATAACCAGTATGATGCAACAGTGTTTATCACCCAGTCCGTGCACGAAGTGGTCATGGCCATCGTGGTCGCGATCGTGCTGGTCGTTCTGGTCGTCATCCTGTTCCTGCAGACCTGGCGGGCCTCGATCATCCCGATCGCCGCCATTCCGGTGTCGCTGATCGGCACCCTTGCGGTCCTAGCCGCCCTTGGCCTCTCACTCAACAACCTGTCGCTGTTCGGGCTGGTCCTCGCCGTCGGCATCGTGGTCGACGACGCCATCGTCGTCGTCGAGAATGTCGAACGCAATCTGCGCATCGGTCATTCGCCGGCGGAAGCCGCCCGGCGGACCATGGACGAGGTGGGCGGCGCGCTCATCGCCATCGCGCTAACGCTCTGCGCGGTATTCGTCCCCGCCGCCTTCATCGCCGGGATCTCGGGCGAGTTCTTCCGCCAGTTCGCGGTCACGATCGCCGCCTCGACGATCATTTCCTGCTTCGTCTCGTTGACGCTCAGCCCCGCGCTCTGTGCCATACTGCTGTTGCCGCATCAAGCCCACACCACCGTCCCGCACCGCTTCCTGCTGGCACGGCCCGTCGCAGGGTTCTTCGCGGCCTTCAATCGCGGCTTTGAATGGCTGTCCAACCGGTTCGGTCAGCTCACCAGCCGCCTGATCCGCGTGAGCGTCGTTGTGCTGATTGCCTACGCCGGTCTGACCGCGCTCACCGGTTTGCAGTTCAGCCGCGCCCCGACAGGCTTCATCCCGCAACTCGACCAGGGCTATCTTATCACGGTCCTGCAGCTGCCGCCCGGCTCCTCCCTCGCCCGGACCGACGCCGTGACGCGCGAGGTGAACGAGATCCTGACCTCCACGCCGGGTGTCTACTCGACCGCCGCGTTTGCCGGCCTCGACGGAGCGACGCTGACGCTCGCCTCCAACGAAGGCGCCATCTTCTCGGTGTTCAAGCCGTTTAAAGAGCGCGATGCCCAAGGCCTCACGGCCGACGTGATCCTGGCGTCGATCAACAAGCGGCTGGCCAAGATCGACGGCGCGTTCGTCATCACCATTCTGCCGCCGCCGATCAACGGCATCGGCAATGCCGGTGGCTTCAAAATGATGTTGGAAGACAAGAAGAACCTGGGCCCGGCCGGGCTCGAAGCCGCGGCGCAAGAGCTCGCGGCAGCCGCCAATGTGGACCCGCGCCTGTCGGGTGTATTCACACCCTTCACCAGCACCACGCCCAATCTCTATGCCGACATCGACCGTGTCCGGGCCGCCAAGCTGGGCGTGCCAGCGCAGCGAGTGTTCGAGGCGCTGCAGGTGTATCTGGGCTCGGCCTACATCAACGACTTCAACTATCTGGGCCGGACCTACCAGGTCATGGCGCAGGCGGATGAGGCCTACCGGCTGACTGCGGACGACATCGGCCGCTACAAGACCCGTAACGATACCGGCGAGATGGTGCCGATCGGGTCGGTCGCGACCTTCCACGACACTGCCGGGCCGTATCGTGTGCCACGCTATAACCAGTTCCCGGCTGCGGAAGTACAGGGCAATGCCGCGCCGGGTGTATCGAGCGGCACGGCGCTGGCGGCGATGGAGCAACTGGCCGCCCTGCACTTGCCCGACGGCATCGGGTACGAGTGGACGGATCTGTCCTATGAGCAGAAGCAGGCGGGTAACACGGCGCTCTACGTGTTCGGGGCCTCGGTGCTGTTCGTGTTCATGGTGCTGGCGGCGCAATACGAAAGCTGGTCGCAGCCGCTGGCGGTCATCTTGATTGTGCCGATGTGTCTGCTGGCGGCGGTCTCTGGCCTGCAGATCCGCGGCATGAGCATCGACATCCTGGCCCAGATCGGCTTCGTTGTACTGGTTGCGCTCGCATCCAAGAATGCCATCCTGATCGTCGAGTTCGCCAAGCAGGCCGAAGACGCCGGCGGGACAGTGCACGACGCTACCGTTCGAGCCGCCCGTACTCGCTTGCGGCCGATTCTGATGACGTCGTTGGCTTTCATCCTGGGCGTGGTTCCGCTTGCGGTCGCGACCGGCGCTGGCGCTGAAATGCGCCAGTCGCTCGGCACCGCCGTGATCTTCGGGATGCTCGGCGTGACGCTGTTCGGCCTCCTGTTCACCCCGACCTTCTACGCCGTGGTGCGGCAGCTTTCCGGCAATGCGTCTTCGCAGAAAGGGAGGATTGATGCCCCGGCTCGCTCCTTTCAAAGAAACGGGGCAAGACGACAGATACAATAACTTTGCCTGCGAGAGACAACGAACCCATCGTAGCTTTGAGGAAAGGCGTACAGATCCACAACGAACTCGGCGGTGTCATCTCGCGGCGCGATCTGATCGCCAAACTGGGCCGGCTTGAAGTGTCCCGAGTGGTCCGAGGCGACTTATCTCACAGGTATGCCAGGAGGATTCGGTTTTCCTTTCGGCGGAAATCGCCGCCGTCACGACGAACCCAGGAAGGGTTAGTCTTCCAGGCAGCTACGCTGACGGAGTATCCGAACGGTTTTTCCGCTGAGGCGTTACGCTTTCAGGAAGGTCAGCAGGTCGGCGTTAATGGTATCGGCCTCGGTTGTGGGCATGCCGTGCGGAAAGCCCTTGTAGGTTTTCAATGTGCTATTCTTTAGTAACTTTGCCGACAGCGGTGCCGAATCGGGATATGGCACGATCTGGTCGTCATCGCCATGCATCACCAGGACCGGCACGGAGATCTTCTTCAGGTCTTCGGTGAAGTCCGTCTGGGAGAAGGCGACGATGCCGTCATAATGCGCCTTGGCGCCTCCCATCATGCCTTGGCGCCACCAATTCCAGATCACGCCGTGAGAGGGTTTCGCACCAGGCCGGTTATAACCATAGAACGGTCCAGCCGGCACA
>Ga0209656_10000236_pt1 | contig 37238 bp, 29 predicted proteins | sample BogFormECP12_OM2_FD_188239 | JGI IMG/M metagenome (GOLD analysis project Ga0209656, IMG submission 188239) | Bog forest soil microbial communities from Calvert Island, British Columbia, Canada - ECP12_OM2 (SPAdes) (version 2) | ecosystem: Environmental > Aquatic > Freshwater > Wetlands > Bog ...
TGAATGCTGTGATTGCAGTCACCGTTTTCCGTGACCGTGTTCACATGTGGGGGCTAAAGGGTCTGTTTTCAGACACCTGTCAGGCAATCAGCAGATAGGTTTCAAATGAATACACATTTCCCACAAAAGGTTGAAAGTGACAGGCCGGCCGGAACCTCAGACGCTACTGCGTGATGGCCAGCGCCTTAAGAGCCGCCTTATTGCGGATCAGCAAAGTAGAGCCCTTAGACTGCACAATCTGCCGCCGCTTCAGATCGGCAAACAGCCGAGTCACAGTTTCTCGTGACGTGCCAATCATTTGTGCGATCTCTTCGTGAGTGAGAGCGAGCTTTAGCCGCGGCTCGGCCTTGGTAGCTTCGCCGTTCTTGGCACTCCACTCTAGCAGCAGCTTGGCCAACTTCTCTGCCGCCGAATGAGAGAGACCCAACGCGCGGATTTCGCGGCAGGCGCTGTTATATTTGTCGCTGAGCTGCTCGGCTACCCGCAGGCAGGCGTCACTGTGCTCCTTCAGGAAGCGAAGGAAATCCTCACGTTTGACGAAGTTTACCTGGCACGGATCGACCGTCTCGGCAGTCAACTCGTAAGGCTTGCCGCTAACTGTCGCGCTGAGTCCCAGCACCTCTCCCGGTTCGGCGATTTTAAGGATCAGTGTTTTGCCATCGGTGGAGCAGATGGAGAGCTTCACACGGCCTTTGCACAACACAAAGATCCCGCGTGGCGTCTGCCCTTCGACAAACAGGACCGCGCCTTTCGGATAGGCAGTGGCGTATTTGACGGACTCGAACGACTGCAGTGCGGCGGGTGGAAGATCGCAAAAAATATGCTCTGCCCGCATCTTGCAAGCCAGGCAGCTTTCTATGATGTCCAGACCATACGGTGTAAGCACGACGGACCCCCTGTACTCTACATCGTATCCCCGTTTCTTACGGCCGGAATGTGTGTGCAACGCACTCCCGGGGAAAAAGCTTTCAAACCGCCGTGTCTGGTGCTTTGCGCACCGCGCTTTATGTCCCCATCCGCTGTCGCGGGGAAAAGATGATTCGTAGAAAAAGGCCCATAAATAAAGGCTTTCGCGACTTATGGCCGGGGGCCGGCATTTGAGGCTCTACTCCAGATACAGTCCAGCGGAACATTCCTAGCGCACATCGAACAAGTACATACGTCACAAAGGGGTGTGACGTATGATTTTCCACCGTGGGGCACAAATGTGGTGCCAGGCCTCCCCGTGAAACGGCGCCGCACAGGGATCGGCGGCCCCGTTCCTGGACTCGTGGAATCAGACCCCGACTGCCTGGGCGGTCGCCACCTTCTCAGTATCGAGCACTACGGCGATGGCATGAACCACGGACGCGATCCGTATGGCTGCCAGGATTTTCTCTTCGCTCAAGCCCTTTTCCCGCAGCGTCTTCTCGTGGGAGTCAACGCATGCCCCGCAATTGTTGATAGCCGACACCACCGTGGCCCACAGCTCGAAATCGAGAGGATCGATGCCATGCGTCCGCATTACATTCATCCGTAATCCAGAGCGCATGGTGCTGTACTTCTCATTGGAGGTGAGGTGCTTGAATCGGTAAAAGACGTTGTTCATGCCCATGATCGCGGCCGCTGCTTTGGCCGCGTCGAGAGCTTCAGGTGTCATATGGGATGCGGCCTCCTCCAGGACCGCCGCAATCAACTGTTCGTTGCGCGAGGCAACGGCCGAAGCCACCACTGTTCCCCACACCTGCTGCTCGGTCAACTCGGTCTGTTGCCGCACCACGCTGGAGAAATTCAGCTTCAGGTCCTTTGCATAGGAAGGCAGGCTTTCAATAATTCCGTCAAGATTCATATCATTCTCCTTAAGAACAAACTGCCTGTTAGCCCTTTTAGATCACAACAGCACACAGGCTTCTTCAAAGTCCAGCCGCGGAGTACGGGGAAATAGCTTGGCTGGATCGCCGTAGCCGAGGTTGCAGAGAAAATTTGAACGCACATGGGTGGTAGGGAAGAACTCCTGGTCGTAGCCGTGTTCCTCGCGTCCAGCGCCGAAGAACGCATGGTCCACCTTGGCGTTGTCGAAGCCCGACATTGGACCACAGTCGAGTCCCAACGCCCGGGCCGCAATGATCATATAGGCGCCCTGCAAGCTGGAATTGCGCTTGGCAGAAACCTCCGCCAGATCCGGAGCTCCGGCGAAAAGGCTGGCCATCTTCGGATCATGCGGAAACAGTTTCGGCATCTTGTCGTAGAAGCGCATGTCGTAACCAATGATGGCCGTCACCGGCGCTTTCATCGTCTTTTCGACGTTGCCCGGCGCAAGCGCCGGCAAAAGCCTTTGTTTGGCTTCCGGAGTGCGCAGGAACAAGAAGCGCGCCGGAGATATGTTGGCGCTGGTCGGGCCCCACTTCATCAGGTTGTACAGTTGTCGAAGAGTGTCGTCACTGACGGGTTTGTCCAGCCACGCGCTATGTGTGCGCGCCTGGCGGAAGATTTGATCAAGCGCTTCGTCGCTGAGCGGCGGATGCATATAGCTGACCTTCGCTTCGGTAGTGATCGCCATGGGATCTTTGGCGAGAAAAGGCTCCGTTCAAGCGAGCGGAGCCGCATAAATGTTGTTTACACCTGTAGCGTTTCCTGGCCCTTTTGCCAATTGCAGGGGCAGAGTTCGTCGGTCTGGAGCGCATCCAGCACGCGCAGGACTTCCTGCGGGTTTCGGCCCACAGAAAGGTCGGTCACGTACACGAAGCGGATAACGTTATCGGGATCGACGATGTAGGTCGCGCGCTGGGTCACGCCTTCCTTTTCGTCGAGGATGCCGAGCGTGGACGACAGATCGCGCTTGATGTCGGAAAGCATGGGGAACGGCAGGTCCCTCAGGTCAGCGTGATTGTTGCGCCACGCAAGGTGCACGAACTCCGAGTCGATACTGCCGCCCAGGATCTGGGCGTCACGGTCCTGGAATTCCCGGTTCAGTTTGCCGAACGCAGCGATCTCGGTCGGACATACGAAGGTGAAGTCTTTAGGCCAGAAGAAGAAGATTCTCCACTTGCCTGTGTAGTCCTGGTTGGTAATGGTTTTGAATGCGTTGTCTTTATTCGTGGTGACGGTAGCGGTAAGACTGAAATCAGGAAATTGCTCTCCTATGCCTAACATTTATTTCTCCGTTCTTATGTAAGTTTAGGAATGTTTGAATTCAGTTGTTGCGCACGCTTTGCAGATACCCTGCAACTCAATACTAAGCTTCTCGACCCTGAAACCGGAAGGGACGGCGCCGCGCAACTTCACGGGAGCGAGCGAGTCCACCGGCAGATCGGTGATGGAACGGCAACGCGTGCAAACCAGGTGGTGATGAGGATGGCGGTTGGCGTCAATACGCCATGAGCCGTGATGAGGGCTGACCTCGTGCAGCATGCCGGCGTGCACGAAGGTCTTGAGGTTCTTGTAAACCGTCGCGAGTGAGATCGACGGCAAGTCTTGTTTTACCTGCTCGTAGATCTCCTCCGGCGAATAATGCCCGGGTCGTGACACCAGCGCTTCGTAGATTTTTTGCCTCTGGTGTGTCGCCGCCAGGTTGTGCACTCGGCACAACCGGCGAAACTCGTTGTAAGTTTCCCGGCGCATATTTATCAGATGATAGAACTTATCAGAAGATTCAGTTTCTCGCAGGCGACTATTGAATCGTCTCGCCCCCAGAGGACACGTGCCTCCCGCAGTGCCTGTGGTACTCTTTTTTCTCTGGCAGTGCTCCTCCCATGGGAACCCGAACAACACCTCCATCCGCTGAATTGCCGGACAAGAACGCGTTTTTGGCTGCACCGGTGAAGCGCAGCCCTCGCTCCTCCTGGACTGACTCGCGGTGGTTCGATCTTGCTTTGGCACTTGTCGCTGGTTTCCTGTACGCCCTGATCGTCATGGGCCCCGGCCCGCTGAATCCGCGCAACGTGGACTGGGTGACGTTCGATCCTGCCTATCACTACATCGGATGGGAGTTGTTTCGTCAGGACCCGCATGTCCATTGGCCGCTTACCTACAGCGACAGGCTGGGTTATCCCCAGGGAGAATCCGCCGCCCTGCTGGACTTGAATCCGCTGGCGGCGGTGATGCTGAAGCCGCTGTCGCCTCTGCTGCCCGAACCTTTCCAATACTTCGGCATTGAAGTAGTTCTTGCTTGCGCCCTGCAATTCTTCTTCGCGTTCCGAATCTTTCGTCTGATCTTGGGGACGGGCGTTCTGGCAGTTGCATTGTGCAGCATCTTCTTTCTGCTTGCGCCGCCCTTGAATTACCGCTTCATGGGGCACTACTCGCTGACCAATCACTGGCTGCTGCTGGCGGCGCTGTTGGTGTTCCTCCAGGTGCAGAGGGAGCCCGGGTATCCCACCCAACCAGAAGAAGCTTGGGCGGAGCACCCGTCGATTCGGCATTTTGCGATAGCCGGAATTGTATTGACGGCGATATCGGTGGGCATCAATCCCTACCTCGCATTCCAGGTACTGGCGGTTATGACGGCTGGCGTCATTAGCCTGCTGTGGCAGCGAAGAGTCACGCTCCTGCAGGCCGCAGGCATCATGGTCTTGTTGTGCGCGACCGGATTCTTGGTGGCTGATTCGCTGGGCCTTGTTATTGAAGGAGGGCGCGGCTACAAGAGCGGCGGCTATCGCGTGTTCTCCATGAATCTCCTATCGCTGGGCGATCCACGCGGATGGCGTTCCATCCTTCTTCCGCGGATCTCCCCCGCGACTTCAGGCCAATATGAAGGCTACAACTACATGGGCGTCGGCGTTCTCGCACTGGCGCTCATGGTGGTGATCGTGGCAGTTTGGCAGCGACGCAAGTTGCCAGCGCTCAATCGGCAGTGGCTCATTCCACTGTTGCTTTGCTGCGGGACGCTCACACTGCTGGCGCTTTCGACCAAGATTACGCTCGCCTCGAGAACTCTTGTGGACCTGGACCCGGGCGAAAAGCTGTCGCCTTATCTGGCGTCGCTGCGGGCCAGCGGACGGCTGTTCTGGACTCCTTATTACTTGATTCTGGTAGCTGCGCTCGCCGCACCATTTCTCTTCTTCAAGAGACTATGGGCGAACGTTCTTGTCGGGTGCGCGTTGCTGCTGCAAATTGCCGATACGCAATCCCTGCGTCACTGGGTGCACACGACCATCAGCGAACAGCATCCCTCGCCGCTAAGGTCGCCGATTTGGTCCACGCTTGGTTCCATGCATCAGAACCTTATTGTTCTTCCCGCCTGGCAATGTAACGGATCGGCGGCGCCGCTTGGTGCGGAGAGTTACCGCATTTTCGGCTTCCTAGCCGTCGGGCAGAAGATGAGGACCAATAGCTATCAGTCGGCCCGTTACACAGAAGTCGCGCGCGACTGGCATTGTCGCCAGGCGATCAACGCTCTCTCGGAGCAGCCGCTATCGCTGGATTCGGCATATGTAGTGACTCCTGAACTCGCTGCTCGGATTGCGGCAGGTCCAACCGGGCCGGGAAAGTGCCACGATCTGGATCGCGTTATCTTGTGTTCCACCAAGACGGACTTCGGGCTTAGCCCTGTGCTCATGACGCCGGAGGCAAGGCTGGAGAGCGCCATTGCAAATCCTGGGTTCGAAGAAGGCGACTTGTCGCCTTGGTCGCCAGTGTGGGAAGTTGGCGCCAACATGAGTTCCGCTCGCGCTCACAGCGGCTCGCACAGCCTGTCTGAATCCGGATTGGGAAGCGTGTATCAGGACGTGACTGGGCTGGATCCGGGCGCGACGTATAACGCTTCTGCATGGGTGTCTGGTTCTCCCGATGCTACCGCGCAGGCGCAGCTTACGATTTATGATCCCAGCGACAACGGCAGCATGTCTTCGCCGTTCGTCAGCGTTGGACCGGATTGGCGGAACTTGTCTCGCTCCTTCACAGCCGGACGAGACGGCACGATTCGCCTGCATCTGTTGCGCGGCCCGGGCTCGGGGACAATCTACTGGGATGACATTCACATCTCCCGCGAGAAATAGGAATAGCTGAGAGACAATTGAGTCGTGAGTACAGTTCAGACGAACGCGGGACGAGTGGGAGCTCTTGCGCACTCACACATGCGGAACCCCGTGATCAAGCTCATCTTATTCTTACTATCAGTGGCGCTCAGCGCGGCGGTGTTCCTCGCCTTCGATTATTTCTACACTTCGGCGCTGCAAGGGTCGGTGGTCTCAGGGGGCGCGCAGGGATATTGCTTTGCGCCGATCGATCCGGTGCGATTCTACGCGCTGCTGCCAAACTGTTCCTGCATTCGTCTTTGGGGCAAGTTTTCGTATCCAATGTTTACCAACAATCTCGGCTTCCGCGACGACCGGGTCCGGGACGTTCCTTTGACGGACGCGAAACCGCGTGTCCTTGTCCTGGGGGATTCGCATGCCGAAGGCATGACAACGTGGGACGACACGTTTGTCGGTCGAATCGCGGCCAACTTTCCGCAATACGATTTTCTGAACGGAAGTATGGGAGCTTATTCGCCGTCGAACTACCTCAACACCGCGCGAATTGTTTTCGAGACGGGAATCGAAGTTGACGAGGTAATTGTTTTCATCGACATCTCCGATGCGCAAGACGAAGCTGCTCTGTTTCGCGACAAAGACGCAACGGGAGCGGTAACGGCGCCAAAGGCAAAGGGAATCGTCCAGGATCGATATGGCAAGCTGCGCGAAACTATCAACAAGCATTTGCTTATCACGGACGATATCGTTGAGTTCGTCGAGCGGACCGCGGTTCGCTTCGGCTACTACCATCTCGACCGCGGCGAGGGCAACGAGTTCGATCAGGAGCGAGGTGCCTGGACCTATCGTAAGGTTTCCGACACATTGCCTTTCGAAGCGGGCTACGGCCCGCTTGGGCTGGAGCGCGGCATCGCTAAAGAGAAGACCAAGATGGACCTGCTTTGGCAGGAGCTCGCGGCGCGCAATATACCTATCAGCGTCGTCGTCTATCCGTGGCCAAACCAAATCGTGCATGACAGCGCGGATTCGCGGCAAGTGCGCATCTGGCGCGAGTGGTGCGAAGGAAAGTGCAGGCGCTTCGTGTCGTTATTTCCGGCCTTCTTCGCGGTAAAGGCGCAATGCCCGCGACTGGAGCCGGGATGCTGGTATCTCGACTACTTCATCTTCGGCGACATCCATTACAATTCCGCCGGCAACGCAATCGTGGCCGATGCGGTGACGAAAAGTCTCACGGCGACACCGCCAGAAAAGCAGCGAGCTCCGGTTGGCAGCGACAGCGCTCCGAAAACAGCTTCACTCCATTGACACTCCATTCCTCACTGCGCACCCTCGGGTTTGAAGATCATGCCTTCGCTGGTCTTGCTGTTCATCAGCACAAGCAGCGGCGAGGCAAGCTGCAAGTGGCGGACGCAGCCGTGTTCCGCGACGGCGGGTTGAGCGGTGAGCCACTCCCAATCCACGAAGCCTTCGCCAGCGTCTGGATTGACGGTGAAGTAGCCGATCTGGAAGGCGGTGAGGTTCTGGAAGAAATGGCTGCCTTGCGAAGGGACGACGCGAAAGTCGCGGAAGCCTGACTCGACGATGACGCGCGCGCCGGAGATCTGGTCCCACGCCACGGGGATGCCGAGCCAGGAATCGGCCGAGCCCCAGCGGCCGACGCCGATCAGCAGATAAGGCGTGTTACTTTCGCTAAGCTCTGCGTTGAAGTGGGCTACGCTTTGCGCGATCTCGAAGCTTTGGGCGCGCTCGAAACGGTGGAAGTCAACCACGACAACATCGTGCAAGTCCTGCACGCGGCCGTGTCCCAGCACCTGCGAGCTTCGGCACACCAGACGCTCCGGCTCGACCTCTTCGATGCGGACCTCTTCGCCTTCGCGCGACATTACCAGCGGACGCAATTGCAGGAAGCCGAAATCGGACGGTTCGTTTGGAAGCTGCGAGAGGCGGACCGCGAACTCGATCTCCACCGGACGTCCCAGCGCGTCTTCGCCGATGCGCATGAGCTGGTCCAGAATCCCCGGCAACGGAAATAGACCGTACTTCAGAATGGGCGCGAAGCTCACAATCCGCGGCCCGCGGCGGCTAAGGCCGTCATAAACAGCATGATTGTCGATGGAGTACGTGGAGCCGAGCATCTGCAAGGTCCCATCCGCCTCCGCGACATCGAGCCGGAAGGGAACTTCGCGCAGGTCAGCCGCAGGGTCACCATCGCGCGAGGGATGGTCCATTTCGAGCGCCCAGAATTCGGTCTGCGAATTGGCCAGGATGTCCTCCACCGAGGAAAACTGCACTAGGTGTTGTGGATATCGCGGGCTGAACATCAGACACTTTCCGCCGCCCACGACCTCGCGGCCAAGTCCGAGCGCGACGGCAGCAATGCCATCCTCCACTTTCATCGGCGGATGAGGATAGAAATTGCGCGAGCGCACCACGCCGGAGAAATAAGGATAGAAGCGGTTGCCGTGGGTTGTACCCACCACCTGTTGCAGAAGCACCGCCATCTTCTCCTCCTCCAAGCGGTACGGTGTGGCCCGGACGTACGCCTTGGCATGCTGGCTGAAGGTGGAGGCATACACCAGTTTGATCGCCTCCACAAGCTGCTCCAGGCGAACCTGGATGTCGGGGCTCTGATTGCCCAGCATGAAGGTTTCGTACACGCCGGAGAACGGCTGGTACTGCGAGTCCTCCAGCAGACTCGACGAACGCACGGCCAGCGGATAGCGCACTTCCTGTAAAAAGGCCAGCAGCATGTCAATCAAGGTGATGGGAAACGTCGCCGCCAGGCAGCGGCGAACAATCTCCTCGTCGTCCGTGCTGTGAAGGGCAAGGTCGGTCAGGTCGTTCTCTCTAAGAAAGCTGTCGAAGACCTCGGTGGTGAGCACCAGAGTCGCTGGGACCGCAATGCGAATGCCGGGATATCTGCGCGCAATTCGGCGCTGATGCAACAGGTGACGAATGAAGGCCAGGCCGCGCGCCTTTCCACCCAGCGAGCCGCCACCGATCTGAAGGAAGAAATTTTCGGACGGCTGGAAGGCTGCCGGATTGAATTCGCCGATCAGGACCTGGCTTTGTTCGCGGCGATACTCGGCGATGGATTCGATGAGGTCGCGGCGGAGGTGCTCGGTGTCAACGAAGTCAGAAACTTTTCGGGGTCTCAGTTTCTGCGCCAGGACAAACTCGGTGCGCGCCATCAGCCAATGCGAGAAGTGGTTGCGTTCACCGTGGTAAGCGATGCTCTCTGCCGGAACCGTGGCCAGTTGGGTCTCGAGTGCATTCAAGTCGGAGGCGCGCGAAACCTCAGTTTTGTCGGACAGGCGAAAGACGAAATCGCCGAACCCGACCTGCTCGGTGAGGATAGCCCGCAAGTCACCGAGCAATGTAGGTGAGCGCTTCTGCAAAAAGCTGAACTCTTCCTTGTGCGCGCGGGCCATGAACTCGTTACGGCCGGATTGCAGCACGATAGGCACATCGGGTACGAGGCTCCGAACCGCGCGCGCCAGCTCGAAGCCGGCTTCCGGCGTCATCTTGCCGCCGCGGGGGAACTCGATGTCGGACACCACGGCCAGCAAGTGTTCGCGGTATTTTCTGGTCTCCCGCTCCGCGTCCTCGTAGTTGGAGCACAGCAGGATCTTGGGCCGCGCTCGCATTCGCACCAGCTTGTGGGCGACGTTGATTCCTTCGCTCATCAAACGCCGCGACTGGCTGATGAGCTCGGTATAAATCACCGGCAGGAACAACGAGTAGTAGCGGATGTCGTCTTCCACCACCAGGATCACAGGCACGTCCATGGCCTTGGTGTCGTGGTGGACGTTGCGCTTGTCCTCGATGTACTTCACGATCGAAATGAGGATGCGCGTATTGCCTTGCCACAGGAAGATGCGCTCGATGCCATGGTGCGGATTGCGCGCAATGAAATTCGTGATCTCGCGGTAGTCGTAAGCCAGCACAACCACTGGAACGTCAAGACCGGCGGATTCGACCTCGTATGCCAGTTGCGCGGCGTCCATATCGGCGACTTGCAGGTTGGTGACGATCAGGTTGAAGCGCGGTTGCGAGCGCGCCAACGCCAGCGCTTCCGCTCCGGTTGAAACGTGGGTCACGCCGGGAACCTGATGCAGGTCCAACTCCAGTGATTCGCCGATGAGCAACTCGTTGAGTCGGCCGTCCTCGCGCAGGATGAAAGAATCGTAGAGACTGGAGACCAGCAGAATGTCGTTCACGCGGAACGGCATCAGGTTCTCGAAGGCGTCAAAGAGGCGCTCGGCGGGAGGAGCGGAATCGGGTGCTGGGTAGGCGGTCAAGGTGTCCCCCCTCCCCTCCCCCGGTTCTTTAGAATCATGCGATCACGAACATTTTCCCGGTAAGCTATTGAAACCGAATGGGATACACGTAAGAATAAGAGCGGCAAGGGGTTAGCGGTAGAGCTAGGCTGCCACTTGTCGGCCTTCAGCCACGTCGCATAGCCCGTCATGCCCGATGGCTGAGGTCGAACCGCGTACACAAAACGCGAGTTTATGCCGCCTAAGGCCACAATCGCCTCCGAGGATGATTCTACTTCGGGCGAGCCCAACTTCGGAGCGAGATTCGTCACAGATGAAGGTGGAATACGTCACAAGGCAGCAGCGACGCCGAATCCCCTCTTCGCCGAAGGCCTCAGTGAGTGACCACCTTGGAAAACATTTCCGGCAATCCGGAAGTCAAGCCGTTCCACATGATCTGCACCCCGATTGCCAGCAGGATGAAAGCGGAAAGGCGAGTCAGGATGCTGGTACCCGATTTGCCGAGCATTCTAACCAACCGGTCAGCATTGCCGTAACAGAACATCACCAGAAGGCAAAGCAGGGCCATGCCCAGCAGGGCAGCCAGGAAGTGGCGGGGATAGCCATGCTCAAAGCCTGTGCCTGCCTGGTGCCGCAAATGTGCGCCCAGCGTGATCGCGATGGAGATGCAGCCCGGGCCGACGGTTATAGGGAGGGTCAACGGAAAAAAGGCATGCTCCAGAGCGTCCTCCAGCGTCTCCGGCGATTGCTTTCCATCGGAATCATCGTCTCGTTGATTGAGCAAACTCCAGCCGGTGGCCGCCACCACCAGGCCGCCGGCGATCTGTATGACGGGTAGAGAAATGCCAAAGAAATCCAGGATGACACTGCCGAACAGGAATGAAGCCGCAAGCAGCCCGAAACCGTAAGCGGCGATCTTTCGTGCCAGCAGCTTTTGTGCGGACTGGGGGTAGCGACGGGTGAGACTGAGGAAGATTGGAGCGTCGCCGATGGGATTCACAACCGGGAACAGCGTCACAAATGTGACGACCAGAGTTTGTAGGAAGTCGGCAGGATTCATTCCCTTTACCCGGCACAAACGCAGCCGGATTTTCCTCCGCCTGTGCTTTCCGCGAGATGCTGTTAGCTATGCACGTCGCGAGGCGCCAGGCAGTAGGATACATTGTCCAGGTCAACCGGCCACCAATTTCGGCGCGGCCAGGGGTCATTCGTCGCACCCCCTCAGCCGCACAGTACATCCATAGTCTGATGAGACCACCCTGCGACGAGGCCGTAATCGATTCCCAGAGCGCGACCTCGCCGTGTAGGGGTGCCGCTGGAGCCTGGGTGCTGACGACGACGATTCTTGCGTCGAGCATGGCCTTCATTGATAGCACTGTGGTGAACGTCGCTTTACCTGCACTACAGACGAGCTTTGGAGCCAACGTCGTAGAGGTGCAATGGGTCATTGAGTCTTATGGGCTGACTCTCGCTGCGTTGATCATGGTGGGCGGCTCCATGGGCGACCTCTTTGGCCGGCGCCGGATGTTTCTACTGGGAACTGCGATTTTCGGAGGCGCTTCCGCGCTCTGCGCTCTCGCCTCCAGCGTTCCTCTACTCATCCTGGCCCGGGCCGTGCAAGGTATAGGAGCTGCATTCCTGGTTCCGGGAAGTCTGGCGCTCATCAGTGCATCGTTTGACGAGAAGGAACGCGGCCGGGCGATCGGCACGTGGTCAGGGTCAACCGCGATTACGACTGCGATTGGTCCGGTCCTGGGGGGATGGCTCATCGAACATTTGTCGTGGCGCTGGGCGTTTTTTATTAACGTGCCTTTGGCAGTCGCGGTACTTACGATTGCGCTGTGGCGCGTTCCCGAAAGCCGCAGCAGCCGGCACGGGCGAATCGACTGGTGGGGAGCACTCATGGCGACAGTCTGCCTGGGTGGACTTGTGTTGGGCTTCCTTGAATCCGCGAGTCTGGGCTGGACACACCCTTTAGTAGCGGGAAGTCTTCTTGCAGGCACATTCGGCGCAGCCGGATTTCTCTTGGTCGAAGCCAGGTCGACCTCGCCCATGGTGCCGCTGGGCCTGTTTCAGTCACGTGCCTTCAGCGGCGCGAACCTGCTCACGCTGTTCTTGTATGCAGCGGTGGGAGTTTTCTTCTTCCTGCTTCCGCTGAATCTCATTCAGGTACAGGGCTACTCAGCGACCGCTGCCGGAGCTGCGGTATTGCCTTTGATTCTGCTCATGTTCTTATTGTCTCGCTGGTCAGGTGGCTTGGTGAATCGTTACGGAGCGCGGCTGCCGCTGATCGCGGGACCCTCGATTGCGGCATTGGGATTTTTGCTGTTTGCGGTGCCCTCGGTCGGAGGCAGCTACTGGACTACGTTCTTTCCGGCAATGGTCTTGCTGGGGCTGGGAATGTCCGTGAGCGTGGCTCCTCTGACGACGGTGGTGATGGAATCCATCGATCCAGACCGCGCAGGAACCGCGTCGGGCATCAACAATGCGGTTGCCCGAGTGGCAGGGCTTCTGGCCGTGGCGGTTCTGGGCGTGGTTATGGTCACGGAATTTGGCGCGCACCTGAATCGCACTCTGGCAAATGTTGCCATGTCCGCGAGTGCGCGCAGCGAACTACAATCAAACGCGACGAAGTTGGCTGCGCTGAAGCCTCCCGCAGAAGTCGGTCCCGCGGCGGCCGCGTCGATCGAGTCCTCCGTCGTTGCCTCCTTCGTGTTTGGTTTCAGGCTAATAATGTGGGTGTGTGCAGCGCTCGCCATCGCCAGCGCAGCGGTGGCCTGGCGGACGATTCCGGCGCGCGCCAAACCTGTTTTGGTCACTGGGGTGCGCGGTGCGAGTCTGGCCAGAGTCGAGTGACCTCGTTGTGTTATCTAAGTAAAGGACGTAAAACCACGCAACGAAACATTGGAGAGGCGTACCCCTCGTGGCCAAACCGACGCTGCTGACTGTCGATGACGATCCGAATGTATTGAAGGCGATTGAGAGGGACCTGCGGTCTCGCTACGGCGAGAACTATCGGGTGCTGCGCGCCGATTCTGGGGATGCGGGGTTGGGAATCCTGCGTGAACTCAGAGCGCGAAACGACGCGGTAGCTCTGCTGCTGGCCGACCAGCGCATGCCGCACATGGATGGCGTCGGTTTTCTGAATGCAGCCCGAAAGGTCTATCCCGACGCCAAGCGCGCGCTGCTGACGGCGTATGCCGATACCAGCGCCGCCATCAACGCCATCAATGAGGTCAACGTACATTACTTCTTTCTGAAGCCTTGGGACCCGCCCAGTGAGCATCTTTACCCCGTCATCGACGATCTGCTGGAGGACTGGAACGCTTCCTATAGGCCCGCTTACGAAGGAATTCGGGTGCTGGGCACCCGCTGGTCCTCGAAGGCGTATGAGGTGCGGAATTTCCTGGCGAGAAATCGCGTTCCGTATCAGTGGATCGACGTTGAGCTATCGGCGGAAGATCCGGAGGTAAAGCAGTTGATTGCTTCCATCGGCGATGACGCCGCGAAGTTACCGTTGACGTTGTTTCCCGACGGCACGCGGCTCTTCCAGTCGAGCCCGGCTGAGCTTGCCGAAAAAGCTGGACTGAAGACGCGGGCGGACACGCAGTTTTACGATTTTGCGATTGTCGGCGGAGGGCCGGGCGGGCTGGCAGCCGCCGTTTACGGAGCATCCGAAGGACTCAGGACGGTGATCATCGACCGCGAAGCTCCCGGCGGACAGGCTGGCCTGAGTTCGCGCATTGAAAACTATCTCGGATTTCCCTCAGGACTGAGTGGAACCGACCTGGCGCGCCGGGCGGTCATGCAGGCGCAACGCTTTGGAGTGGAGATCATCGCTCCGCAGGAAGTCGTGGGGCTTCGTGCGGAGGGTCCATACCGAATTCTGAAGCTTGCGGATGGCAACGAGATTTCCTGCCATGCAGTGTTAGTGGCAACCGGAGTGCAATGGCGCAGGTTGGAGGTTCCCGGCATGGACCGCCTCCAGGGGGCAGGCATCTATTACGGCGGCGGCAGCCAGGAAGCGATCTCGTGTAAAGGCGAAACCGTGTATGTCGTGGGCGGAGCAAATTCGGCCGGGCAGGCTGCCATGAACTTCGCGCAGTATGCCGAGAAGGTGTTCATGCTGCTTCGCGGCGACTCGCTCTCGGCGACCATGTCGCGCTACCTGATTGACCAGATCGAGAAGACACCCAACATTCAGTTATGGACGCACGCCGAGGTGGTCGAAGTCCACGGAGAGACGCACCTGGAAGAGATCTCGGTACAGTGCTCCGACACCAATACCGTGGAGCGGGTGCCGGCCAGTGCGATGTTCATTTACATCGGAGCGCTGCCCAGGACAGATTGGCTCGACGCGACGGTCCTTCGCGACGAGCGGGGATTCGTTTTGGCCGGACCTGACATGCTGAAGGATGGGAAACGCCCGCCGCAGTGGAACCTTGATCGCGCGCCGCTCCTGCTGGAGAGCAGCATGCCCGGGGTCTTCGTCGTTGGCGACGTGCGGCACGGTTCCATTAAGCGCGTGGCCTCGGCGGTAGGTGAGGGCGCGATTGCTGTGCAATTCATTCATCGTTACATGGCGAAGGTGTAGAGATGGCTGTCGCAAGAGATGAGCTTCGCACGGTTGGCGTCTTTCAAGATCTCCCGGACGAGCAACTGGACTGGTTTCTCGAACATGCAACCGAGCTTCGCCTGCAGCCCGGCGAGGTTAGCACGAGGGCCGGAGAGCCCGCGGACAGGATGATGGTGCTCCTGGAAGGCGAGGTGCAGGCGCGAGTGGAGGGATCGAACGAAAACCTTTTTACGATTCAGGCTGGTTCGGTATCGGGCGTGCTGCCGTATTCGCGCATGAAGACCTTTCCCGCCACCAGCCGCGCGGTGCGGCCCTCGCGAGGCCTCCTATTTCCCGCCGCTCTTTTTGACGACTTGCTCAGCCAGATGCCGGAGCTCGGCAAGCGGTTGGTCGCGACCATGGTCGATCGCACGCGCGAAGTCACGCGGGCCGAGCAGCAGCGTGATCGCCTGGCTGCGCTGGGCAAACTCTCAGCGGGTCTGGCTCACGAGTTGAACAATCCGGCGGCTGCGGCACACCGCACCGCAGGTCGCTTGCGTAGCGCAGTCAGCGAATTTCGAAGTTCAGTGAGCAAGCTGGAGGGTGTCCAGCTCACGGAAGACGAACGAGCGGCCATCGATCAGTTCGAATTATCCTGCTGCACCGAAACGCCAGAGTTGGATGTGCTGAAGGCGAGCCAGCTTCAGGACGAGATCGAAGCCATTCTGCACCAGCATGGAATTCAGGATGGCTGGCAGTATGCCTCGTCGCTGGTGGAATCCGGCGTCCAACCCGCACCGCTCAACCTCGTGCTCGACGTTGTGCGACGTAACGTGGCAGAGCCTGCGCTCCGGCGAGTATCGGCGCTGGTGGAGATCAACGACCTCCTGGCGGAACTGGAGGACAGCACGTCCAAGATTTCCGATCTGGTTCGCGCCATCAAGGAGTACTCGTACATGGACCAGGCCCCGGTGCAGGACGTGGACCTGACCAAGGGCCTGGAGAACACGTTGACTATTCTGGCGCACAAACTGAAAAAGGGAGTGACCATTAAGCGCGATTACCATCCCACGGCGCTACTGGTGAACTCCTACGGCAGCGAGCTGAACCAGGTGTGGACCAACATCATCGACAACGCTGTCGATGCCATGCACGGCGAGGGCGAGCTGCGCATCAAGACCTTCGTGGAAGCAGATTGCGCCGTGGTTGAGATCGGGGATTCAGGGCCGGGCATTCCACCGGAGATTCAGTCGCGAATCTTCGAACCGTTCTTCACCACCAAGGGAGTGGGAGAAGGAACTGGTCTGGGACTGGATACGACGCTGCGAATCGTGCGGAAGCATCACGGGTCAATCAATGTGACCTCGGTTCCCGGCGACACCCGGTTCCAGATTCGCCTGCCCAGCGCTGGTTTGGCGGTTCGAGATTGAGAGCTCCACGACATGCAAAAAAACGCGGGGTGGATGGCTCCACCCCGCACGGTTCAGGAGATCGACTCGTAATTAGACGAGTCCCTGGTCCAGCATGGCATTGGCGACTTTGATGAAGCCGCCGATGTTGGCGCCATTCACGAGATTGCCGGGCGTCCCGTAGGTCTCGGCAGTCTCGAAGCAGGTCTTGTGGATGGCGACCATGATTTTGTGCAGCCGGTCGTCCACTTCATCGCGGGTCCAGGCCAGACGCGCGCTGTTCTGCGACATCTCAAGTCCGGAGGTGGCCACGCCGCCGGCATTCGCCGCCTTGGCCGGACCATAGAGGACTTTCGCCTCCAGGAACAGCTTGGTGGCTTCCAGCGTGCTGGGCATGTTGGCGCCTTCGGCAACGACCTTGACCTCGTTGTTGATGAGGTTGGTCGCGTCCTTGGCGTTGATTTCGTTCTGCGTGGCGCTGGGGAACGCGCAATCGGCTTTGATGTTCCACAGCGGGTTGTAGCCCAGCTTCAGGTCGGTGGGCATGAAGATGGCTTTCTTGTACTGGTCGGTGTACTCGCGGATGCGGCCGCGCTTCACATTCTTCAGCTCCATGATCCAGGCCAACTTCTCGTGATTGATGCCATCGGGATCGTAGACTGCGCCGTCGGAGTCGGAAGCGGTGACCGGCTTCGCGCCCAGGTCAAGCAGCTTCTCGATGGTGTACTGCGAGACATTGCCGCTGCCGGAGACCAGGCAGGTCTTGCCGTCGAAGGTTTCCTTGCGGGTCTTCAGCATCTCCTGCGCGAAGTACACACAGCCGTAGCCGGTGGCTTCGGGACGAATCAGCGAGCCGCCCCAGTTCAGGCCTTTGCCGGTGAGCACGCCGGTGAACTCGTTGCGGATGCGCTTGTACTGGCCAAACAGGAAGCCGATCTCGCGTCCGCCCACGCCGATATCGCCGGCGGGAACGTCGGTGTCCGGTCCAATGTGGCGGCACAGTTCGGTCATGAAGCTCTGGCAGAAGCGCATGACTTCGTTGTCGCTCTTGCCTTTGGGATCGAAGTCCGATCCGCCCTTGCCGCCGCCCATGGGCAGCGTGGTCAGCGAATTCTTGAAGACCTGCTCGAAGGCGAGGAACTTCAGGATGCCGAGGTTGACGGAGGGATGGAAGCGCAGACCGCCCTTGTAGGGGCCGATGGCGCTGTTCATCTCGATGCGGAAGCCGCGATTGACCTGGACCGTCCCCTGGTCATCGAACCACGGAACACGGAACATCAGGACGCGCTCGGGTTCCACAATCCGCTCAAGGATCTTGGCCGAGATGTATTCCGGATGCCGGTCGAGCACGAAGCGCAGCGAATCGAATACTTCCTGTACTGCCTGGTGAAATTCCGGCTCAGCGGGGTTCTTCGCCTTCACCAGAGTCATTACGTCATTGAGGTAGTTGCCCGGAGTCTTAATCGCGGGCGCATGGGTAGTTACTGTCATTGGAGGTCCTCCTCGAACCTTATATGTATGTTTTCGGAATGTACTGCGGTGACATAGTTCGCAGATGGAAAGGAGGCGAACATACTTGGATTGATTCCGTTACTATTTGAGTCCCGAACCGGCATTCTGGCTGTGACTGGCATCACCCAGAAGGGTGACTAATCCGGCAGCTATAGTAACTCTTTTGCAACGAGGCTTGGGGAAAAACCGGGGGAGGAATACGAGTGGGTACTTCGGATACAGGCTGTTCCCCAGTGGCTAGACCAATGCGACTTCGCGGTCAAAGTCGGGCTTCTTTTTGGCGCGGAGCTTCAGGGCGATTCCACAGGCAGAGGCTATGCGTTCCAGCATTATAAGTGACTGGCGCGTGTATTCTGCGTCCTCTAGCCGCGCAATAACCGACTGCGTAGAGCCGATCCTCCGGGCAAGCTCGGCCTGAGTTAATCCTGCGTTCTCGCGCATTTCACGAACCAGAAGAGCAAGGTCAATCTGGCGCAGCGTGCGTGCGAATTCCTTTTGGTAACGTGCGCTCCTGCGTGCGTGCCGTTCGACAATTTCACTATGCCGGTCGCGTTTCATAGTCCCAACTCCCTCAAGATAGCCGCCTTTTGTGTTTGGGTCCCCGGGCAGCGGTTTCCGTATTTCAACAAAGCTTGCGTAGTTGCTCGGCCCTAGCGATTTCGCCCGGAGGAGTGGCTTGGCTCTTTTTCTGAAATCCAGAGGTAATCACAAGTACCATTCCCGGCTGATAGCTGATAGAAGAACAATACCCGAAATATCCGGTCGAATTGCTTGATCCTGAGCTCAAAGATGTCATCCGAAAGCTTCTTTACAAATTTTCCCTGCATCCGGTTTCCGTACATCCGCAAGCGCTCAATAAATGCGTCGACTCGGGCGGCGGTCTTGTCATCGAGCGAATCCACGAACTCTCGGGCTGGTACCCGCCCGTTTGGCAATTCCACATACTCGATCGCGAATTGGCCGACTACGCTTTGAGTTCTCTCTGTTTCCGTTGATTATCGCATAATTGCGATAATACGGCAATGCCGAAATGAGCCGCCGAAATGAGCCGGCCTTACGACTTCTAAGCGATAGCATAAGGAGATATGTCGGAAGGCCCTTACTATTTGATCTCTGCCGCTGATCTGGAGCGCCTGCTCGAAGAAGTGAAGCGCTCGGCGGCGGGCCCATCGGGTGTGCTCTTTGGGCCCGATTCCATCAGTTGGAGGGTGAACCGCGAGGCGGGCCTGTTTCTTGCCGCGGGCTACGCCACTCTGCTGCAGTTGGCGCATCCCTGGGTTGCGGCGGCAATCGCGCAGCACTCCCGAACGCTTCACGATCCCATTGGCCGCTTTCATCAGACCTTTCGCGTGATGTACACGCTCTCGTTCGGCCCGGTTGAGCAGGCCAGCGCGACGGCGCGTCATATGCACCGCAAGCATCAAGGCATTCGCGGCGTAATGCCGGAGACCATTGGTGCGTTCGCCGCGGGCTCGCGATACGAAGCGAATGAAGTGAATGCGCTGCTTTGGGTGTACGCCACTCTGATTGACACCAGCGTCATGGCTTACGACCTCATTCTGCCGGCGCTTACATCCGAGGAGCGGGAACGGTACTACGCCGAGAGCCGCATGTCAGCGACATTCTTTGGCATCCCGCTGGATACCTGGCCGCGGGATTGGCGGCAGTTCGAGGAGTACATGGAAGCCATGTATCGCTCCGACACGCTCGCGGTCAGTGCTGTCGCGCGGCATCTGGCACAGCAGGTGCTCTCCGGCGCTGGCTCGTGGCTGAGGGTTCCCTCCTGGTATCGGGCGCTGACAGCACATCTGCTGCCCCCGCGCCTTCGCGAAGAGTTCGGCCTGGCATATGGCGAACGGGAAAGGCGATCTGCGACCCGCGCCTTAGGCTGGATTCGGCGCATCTACATACACTTGCCTGAAAGCATCCGTTTCGTCGGGCCGTACCGGGAGGCGCTGTGCAGGTTGAATGGAAGCTCCCGCCCGAGCCTGAGCGTGCGGCTGAGCAACAAGCTGTGGGTTGGCGAATCCACGCTGTTTTCTCGGAGAGAGCGCGTCTAAGAGTGCGTCTTGCGACATTTTGCCTGCGATTCCGGTTAGCATGTACGCCAACGGATTCTAGGCCGTGAGGGTCATAAGAGCGAAGTCATGAATATTCTGCTTTTGTCCATGCCCGATTCCTTCGAGCACATGCCCACGGTCGCGGTGCGCATGCCCAACGGAGCGCTGACTTCGCTGGCAGGCAATGTTGATCCGCATCACAAGGTCGCCGCCGCCGACCTGGTCCTGGTGCAACACAGCGTGCGCGAAACTGTCGAGCGGCTGGCGGCCGAGATGAAGCCGGACGTGGTCGGCCTGTCGGTGATGACCTTCCAGCGTAAGACCTCGATGCGCATTATTGAGTTGCTGCGATCGCTGTGTCCCGGTGTACGGGTCGTGGTCGGAGGGTACGATCCCAGCCTCGCGCCCGAAGCTTACATGGCAGACGGCAACGGAATCGATTACATCGTGCGCGGTGAAGGCGAAATCACGTTTCGCGAGTTGCTGCGCGCCATCGAAAGCGGAGAAGGCTTCGACCGAATTCAAGGCCTGTCGTATCGCGCGGATGATGGCTGGCACGTAAATCCTGCGCGTCCCGTGCATAGCCTGGAGGGCGACGAAATCCGCCCGCCGAAGCGCAGCGCCCGCGTGCTGAGCGGATACACCATGATGGGCCGGCAGGTGGACGTGGTTGAAACGTCGCGCGGCTGCACCTTCGATTGCGGCTTTTGTTCCATCATCGAGATGCGCGGCCGCAATTTTCACACCTACTCCTTCGACCGCGTGCTGGCCGACATTCGCGACGCCCACGACCACGGCGCGCGGGCCATCTTTATCGTTGACGACAACATCTCGCTCAACATCCGACGCTTTGAGGCATTGTGCCGCGCCATCATCGACGCTGGCCTGAACGACATCTCGTACACGGTGCAGGCAATGACGTCTCCCATTGCCATGCACGGAGCGACGCTGGCGCCGCTGATGCGCGAGGCAGGGTTTCGCTACGTTTTTCTCGGCATTGAGAACGTCCTCGAAGACGATCTCGTGTTCTTGAAGGCGGCTGCCAAGAACGAGTTCCGCGAAGGCGGTCGCCGCACCGGCAATGCCACGCTGCGGGCCATCGATTTCCTGCACAAGAGCAAGATGTATGTGGTGGGCGGACTCATCGTCGGCAATCCCGACGACACGCGCGAATCCATCCAGACCAACCTGGAGTTCGCCCGCAAGTACGTTGACTGGCCGTACATTCAGCATCCCACACCGTACCCCGGTACGCCGATGACCAAGGACTTCCGCGCGCGAAACCTCATCATGATCGAACGCATGGAAGAATATGACGGCACCACCGCGGTAGTGGCCACACAGCACCTCCAGCCGGAGGAGATCGAGTTCGAACGCTGGCGCGCGGAACGCTGGATGAAGACCCGGCACATCCCTGCGGTCATCGCGCATGAGCCGCTCTTCGTGCTCCGAAACTGGTGGAAGATGTTGTCGCACACCTTCCGCGGCACATCCATCAGGTCCATTCTCGGATTGGAGAGCGCTCGCAAAGTGTTCCAGCGCTACCGCAATCTGCGCAGCACGGAGCGGGTGTACCTATAGCCGAAAACGGTCGCCAGCCAGACATCTCTTTTATTTCGCCTGCACCAAACCGCTGTATAAATAAACTAGCGATTTCAAATTCATGCTGCCGGGTTCACGCACACACGACAAGAAAGCCGGGCTCCTCTACTGGGCGCAGCGCGCGATGGAGGAGTGCGACAAGGCCAGCCAGGATTTCGCTGCCGATCCGGTGCACGACCTGCGCGTCGCCATTCGCCGTTGTCGTTCTATGGCCGATGGCTTTCTCTCCGTCGATCCCGATCCGGAATGGAAGCAGATGAAGAAGCTGGGCAAATCGCTTTTCAGCAGCCTGGGCGAGTTGCGCGACACGCAGGTGATGATGGAGTGGGTGGCCAAGCTCTCTGAAGACCATGATTCCGTTCGCCACAAACTTCTGGATACTCTGGCTCATAAAGAGACCGAACAAAAAACTGCTGCGCAGGAGGCGTTGCGGAACTTCGACCGCAAACGATGGCTCGCGCTAAATACGAATCTGGCGAAACGTACGGGCAGAGTGCCGCTGGAAGGGCCCGTGTTTCAGCATCTGGCGCTGGAGCGTTGGCTTGACGCAAAGGCCTTACACCGGCAGGCGCTGAAGAACCGCACGCAAGCCGGCTATCACCAGTTGCGCATTGGTATCAAGCGGTTCCGCTACACGGTGGAGAACTTTCTCCCGCAGCGTCACGAAAAATGGGCGCCGGACCTGCGCACTCTGCAGGACGCGCTCGGCGAAGTGCATGACCTTGATGTTTTGCGCGCTACCATCAGGATGCATGATGACTTCAGCCCCGAAGACATGGCGCGCTGGCAGCAAAGGATTGCGGACGAGCGGCAGAAACGCCTGGACCTCTACCGCAGTAAGATGCTGGGGAAGAATTCGCTGTGGCGAGTGTGGCGGGCCGAGTTGCCAAGCGGGCCGGCGCTCCAGAAAGCTGCGTTGGAGAAATTGCGGACCTGGGCTTCCTTTCTCGATCCCGATACCGGTCACTCGTATCGGGTTACGCGCTTCGCGTTGCAACTTTACGACGCATTGTCGCGGCACGCCGTGCTCTCCGGCCGGCCCGAGTACCGGCGCATCCTGGAGGCGGCGGCCATCGTACACGATGTGGGACGGAAGAAAAGTGCGAACGGCCATCTCAAGCGCGGCTATCGCATGATCTGTAAACTGAAGCCGCCGCTGGGCTGGAGCGATGAGGAGTTGCGTTGTGTTGCTGCGGTTGCGCGCTATCACCGCGGGGGGCTGCTGCAAAAAACAGATTCCTACTTTGTGGGACTGAGCGCAAGGCGGCGGGCGGGGCTCCTGCCGGTCATCGGAATTCTCAGGCTGGCGAATGCGTTGGATTCTGCACACGACGGAAAGATCACGAGAATTTCGGTGGAGCAGAATGATCGAACGCTCACCGTCACTGGGCAGGGACTGGAAGAGATCAGTGCGACAGCGGAGCGGCTGGCCCGGGACAGATATTTGTTGGAAGTGGTCAGCGGCATGAGTGTCAGAATTCTTCCGCTAATCACAAAACCGGCAGCCTCCTCGCGCGTCGCTGGGCGCAGGCCGCGAGTGGCCGCCGGCTCCTGAAATAAAGTTGGATCGTGCTATGCCGCGGCCACTGGCTTCTCTCGGCGCGGCCGTCTCTGGTAGGGGTCACCCACAAAGACAAACGAGTATTTGCTGAGCGCCTGCACATCACGCGCTTCAGCGTAGCGCTCAACTTCTGCCATCAAGGCTTCAGCCTGCTCCCGAGGCATGTTCTTGGTCGCTTGCCAGAACTTGTCGGGGAAAAACCATATGCGTTCGCGATGGTTGACTTCCGCAGGATGATCAGCAACGGATTCCATATATTATTACGCCTCCCACAATGTCAGATACGTCGATTTTGGAGACTTAAGCGCCTGGGACTGCGCTGTTACCTGAGTAATATTATCAACCTCCGGCCGACTGTTTGTAAACCACCACCGTCGTGCAACGATCTGCGAATTCGCAACCCAGCCAAATCAAAACTACGTGATTGCGTAAGTGCAAGAAAGCACACGGAGCACGGTCGATTTTCATAGCCCTCGCGGCGAGTTTTCGTTTCGGATTTCGACGCGCTAACCGGTTGCCTGTGGAAAACGCAAAGTCTCACTTAGCGTTCAGAGGAGCACAAAACTCATTCGCGGACGGCAAAGACCAGTGTCACACATTGTGGGAGATACGTAGTCCGGCGCATTGAGGGCTGGCGCGCGGTCACGTCAGCCCCTCAACTCAGTAGTCCAACTCCGCAGGACGCCCAGTCAGACGTTCGATGCGTTTGGCGATCGGGGGATGGGTGGAGAACAAATTTGCGAAGCTGACGCCGCTGAGCAGGGGCGCGACAATGAACAGGTGCGCTGTCGATGGCGACGCCTGCAGCGGAACGCGCTTCGAGTACGCGTCAAGCTTCTTCAGTGCGCTGGCCAGCGCGTAAGGATTGCCGGTGAGCTGCGCACCAGTGGCGTCAGCCTGGTATTCACGCGAGCGTGAAACGGCGAGCTGAATGAGTGTGGCTGCGATGGGCGCCAGAATCAGCATCAACAGTCCAGCAATGCCGCCCCCGCGGTCACGATCATCGCCTCCTCTGCCGCCGAACAGGGAAGCCCAATAGCCCATGCGCGCCAGTAGAGTGATGGCGCCGGCCAGCGTTGCCGCCACCGAACTAATGAGGATGTCGCGGTTCCTCACATGTCCGAGCTCGTGCGCCAGCACGCCTTCGAGTTCCTCGTCGTTGAGCAGGTTCAGAATTCCCGCAGTTACGGCAACCGAGGCATGCTGGGGATTGCGTCCGGTAGCGAATGCATTGGGCGAGTCATCGGGGATGACGTAGATCTTAGGCATCGGAATGCCCATCTTCTGGGTAAGGCGCTCGACGACTTCATAGGCGCGCGGCAATTGTTCGCGCGTGACGGGCTGGGCACGATACATCGCCAGCGCGATCTTGTCGCTGAAGAAATACGAAGCGAAATTCATGACGACGGCAAGCCCGAGCGCCATCTCCATGCCGCGCTGGCCGCCGAAGATTTGTCCCATGAACAGCAGGAATAGCGTCAACGCCGTCAGCAGCAACGCTGTCTTAAATGTGTTTCCCATATCTAATAAGTAGATGATATTCGAGGCCGCCGGTTGCTGGGAATCGGAACTCCCTTAGGGAATGGGCGTTGCATCGTTCCTTCGATTCTGTACCATGTGTCCATGCCTGAGCTCCCGATCATTCACCCGCCACACCCGCATTCCCACGAAGAACTGATCCTTGTCGGCTTTCGCCTGGATGCCCGCCATGAAGGTCCGCAGTTCTACACCCTGCTTTCGGTGGGTGGTGGAAACGAGCGTCCGCTAACGGCCGACGGCTACATTCTCCTCTTCACTCATCCCCACCTGGCGGCCAAGGCGCTGGCGCTGGATGCCGGCCTGTCGTCGCTTGGTCCGCCGCCGGAAGAGATGGAGACCTTCTGCGATGTGGCCGAAACACTGTACCGCGTAAACTCGCAGAGTGCCGACCCAGACGGCGTCATCCTGGATTGCCTGCTGGTCTTCGACGACCTGGTTCGCGCCACGAAGCTGCACATGCCCGACCGCTACCAGGGAATCCTGACCGAGTTGGCGGCGCGGCTCACCGAGGGCACACCGTTGGGGAAAATATTCAGCAGCCACGCTCTTCGCGAACACGTGGAAGACGCCCTCTTGTGGTGCATCGGCGCGGTGACGGTCAAGACCCGACTGATAACCTCGTGATCCTCGCCCAACCCATCGGCCTGGCCTAGGGCGAAGGATTGGCGAAAGTATGAAAACCTTCTACAATAAACCCTATGGCTGTGGGGCAGATTCCAGCAGCGCTCGCCTGGGCGCATCCGCTGGTTGCGGAGTGGTTCGTCGGGCGCTTCGGTACGCCAACGGAACCGCAGGAGCAAGGCTGGCCAGAGATTCTGGCCGGTCGCACTACCCTGATTTCCGCTCCCACCGGATCGGGCAAGACGCTCGCCGCATTTCTCATCTGCATTGACCGGCTGGTGCGCAAGGCATTACAAGGCGAACTCTCGGACCGCACGGAAGTCCTTTACGTCTCCCCGCTAAAGGCGCTGGGCAACGACATCCAAAAGAACCTCGAAGTGCCGCTGGGCGAAATCCTCGCGCTGGGCGCAGAGCGCGGCTTGCTCATGCCGGAGATTCGCACCGCGGTCCGCACCGGCGACACGCTCATGAAAGAGCGGCGCGCGATGCTGAAGCGTCCGCCGCACATCCTGGTGACCACACCAGAATCGTTGTACATCCTGCTCACCGCTAACAGCAGCCGCGCAATTCTCCGCGATGTCGAGACGGTGATCGTAGACGAAATTCATGCTGTCGCTGACGACAAGCGCGGCGCGCACCTGACGCTGTCGCTCGAGCGTCTCGATTTGCTGGCCAACCAGCCGACGCGCATTGGACTTTCCGCCACGCAGAAGCCGATCGAGGAGATTGCGCATTTCCTCACTGGGGCGGGACGGCCTTCTCCGGCCATCGTGAATGTCGGCCACCGGCGCAAACTCGACCTCGCGGTGGAAGTCCCGCCGTCAGAGCTGGGCCCGATTGCCAGCAATGAGATGTGGGGAGAGATTTACGATCGCATTGCCGAGCTGGCGTTGCAGCATCGCTCCACGCTGGTTTTCGTGAACACGCGGCGTCTGGCCGAGCGCGTCGCGCTGCACCTCGGCGAGCGCATCGGCGAAGAACTGGTAGCCGCACACCACGGCAGCCTCGCGCGTAAGCTGCGCCTGACGGCAGAGCGCAGGCTGAAGAACGGCGAGATCCGTCTGCTGGTGGCCACAGCGTCGCTGGAGTTGGGCATCGACATTGGCACGGTCGATCTTGTCTGCCAGATCAACTCGCCACGCTCGATCGCGGTCACCCTGCAGCGTGTTGGCCGCTCCGGACACTGGCGAGGCGCCATCCCCAAGGGAAGGCTGTTTGCCACCACGCGAGACGACTTGTTGGAGTGCGCTGCCGCCGTGCGCGCTATCCAGCACGGTGACCTCGATCGCATCCAGGTCCCTGCTGCGCCGCTCGACATCCTGGCACAGCAAATTGTGGCCATGTGCAGTTGCGAAGACTGGGACGAAGACGCGCTCTTCGAGTGCGCACGCCGCGCCTATCCCTATCGTGAACTCCAGCGCGAGGAATACGACCGAATCCTGGAGATGTTGTCGCTAGGCATCGCGGCCAAGCGCGGGCGGTATGGCGCGTATCTGTATCGCGACTTGGTGAATCGGCGGCTTCGCGGACGGCGTGGAGCGCGGCTGGCAGCCATCACCAGCGGTGGTGCCATTCCGGACACGGCGCTGTTCACGGTGGTGGCGCAGCCGGATGAGATTGTTGTCGGCACGCTCGACGAAGACTTTGCGGTGGAGAGCAACGCCGGCGACATCATGCTGCTCGGCAATACTTCCTGGCGCATTCACCGCGTGGAGTCCAATTCTGGACGCGTGCTGGTCGAAGATGCCCATGGCGCCCCACCCACGATTCCGTTCTGGCGAGGCGAAGCTCCCGCGCGCACGGACGAGCTGTCGCTGCACGTCGCTGAGCTGCGCGACCGCACCAGCGCACTGCTCCCGAACACCGCGCCGCTTCCAGCGTCGGCGAATTCTGAGTTTGCCGATCGGGAAGAAGCGACTGGGTGCCCCACTCTATCGCTTCCACCTTCTTTTGGGGGAAGCGCTAGGGTGGGTAAGCCAAAGGTCCGTGTCCGTGGCATTGAATCCAGTCCCGAGGTGCAGACTGCAGTTGCATGGCTGAAGGATGAATGTGGCCTCGATGACGCGGGCGCTGAGCAGTTGGTCGAATACATCGTCACTGGCCGCGCGGTGCTGGGCGATGTGCCCACGCAGCAGACCATCATTGCCGAGCGCTTTTTTGATGAGGGCGGGGGAATGCAGCTCATCATTCACGCGCCGTTTGGTGGGCGCGTGAACAAGGCGTGGGGCCTGGCGCTGCGCAAGCGTTTCTGCCGCTCGTTCAACTTTGAGTTGCAAGCTGCGGCAACTGATAACGGGCTGAATATCGCGCTGGCCGAGCAGCACAGCTTTCCGCTCAGCGACGTCTTCCACTATCTGCAAACCGGGACGGTGCAGGAGATTCTGGAGCAGGCCGCGCTGGCTTCGCCAATCTTCGCGACGCGCTGGCGCTGGGACGCCAACCGCTCGCTGGCGTTGCTGCGCTTCCAGGGTGGCAAGAAAGTCCCGCCGCAAATCCAGCGCATTCGCAGCGACGATCTCCTCGCCTCGGTCTTTCCCGATGTGGCCGCGTGTCAAGAAAATATCGTCGGCGACATTCAGGTTCCCGATCACCCGCTGGTCCACGAGGTCATGAAGGATGTGCTCACCGAGGCCATGGACATCGAGGGCCTGCGGCGCGTGCTGGAGGGAATTCGCGAGGGAACAATTCGCTGCCTCGCCGTGGACACGCCGGTGCCGTCGCAGTTCTCGCACGAGATCCTGAACGCCAATCCCTATGCGTATCTTGACGACGCTCCGCTGGAGGAGCGCCGCGCACGAGCGGTGCAGATGCGCCGAATCTTACCCGAAGCTGTCTTGCAGGAGGTCGGGAGGCTCGACCAGGCGGCGATTGCGCGAGTCCGCGAAGAGGCGCGTCCCGACGTTCGCGACAGCGACGAACTGCACGACACCTTGCAAACTCTTGTCGCCCTTCCGGAAGCGATCGCCGATCCCGACTGGCAGCACGCAATTGCGGACTGGATGCCGTTCGTTGCCGACTTGATGGAAGGCTGGCGCGTGGTGCGCGCGCAGGTGAACCAACGGCGCTACATCGTCGCCTCGGAGCGCGCGAAGGATTTCGCCTTGCTCTTCCCTGACGCCAGGTTTGAGGTTGTGCCTCCCGAGCTGCCATCCAGCGCAACCTCGCGCGATGACGCACTGCTCGCCCTGGTTACCGGCTGGATGATGCACTGCGGGCCGATGACATCGGAGGCGTTGGGAGATTGGCTCGGGCTTCTGAGCGCTGACGTGGAGAAAGCTCTGCTGCGCATGGAAGCCGCCGGTTCCGTTCTGCGCGGCAACTTCACTGGCCGGGCGACGGGCAACGAGTCTCATACTGCCGAGTGGTGCGATCGCCGCCTGCTGGCGCGCATTCATCATCTCACCGTCGCTACGCTGCGCAAGCAGGTTGAGCCGGTTACGGCGGCGCAATTCATGCGCTGGCTGCTGCGCTGGCAGCACGTAGCCCCGCAGTCGCAGTTAAGCGGCGAGCGCGGTCTGCTGGAAGCCGTGCGACAGTTGCAGGGATTTGAAATTCCGGCGAACGCCTGGGAAAAATACATTCTGGGCGCGCGCATGAAGAATTACGATCCTGCCGCGCTCGACCAGCTTTGCCTGACCGGAGCTGTCGGCTGGGGACGTTTGTCGCCCCATCCGGCGACGCTGGAAGAGTCAGGAGAAGGGCGCCGCCGCGTGGTGCCTACCAGCGTTGCGCCCATCACGTTCTTTGTTCGCGAGGACTCTGACTGGATGCAGCCCAGGCTCGGGGAGGAAGAACAGAATTACGAACGCGTGCTGAGCGACGGCGCGCGAACCGTGCTGGAGTTCTTGCGGCGACGCGGGGCGTCGTTCTTCGCCGACATCGTGCGCGGTACCGGCAAACTCAAAGCCGAGATCGAGACGGCGCTGTGGGAGCTGGTGGCGGCGGGCATGGTCACTGCCGACGGCTTCGACAATCTGCGCGCACTGATCAGTCCGCGCCGCCGCAACGCTGTAGGATCTCCAAAACTTCCCCGACCGCGCCACACGGCCGGGCGCTGGTCACTGCTCTATCCAGTGGAAGGCATTGATCGCAACAAGATGACGGAGGCCACGTGCTGGATGCTGTTGCGGCGATACGGCGTGGTCTTCCGCGAGCTGCTGGCGCGCGAGTCGAACCTGCCCAAGTGGCGCGAGTTGCTCATCGCGCTCCGGCGTCTGGAAGATCGCGGGGAAGTGCGCGGCGGCCGGTTCGTTAACGGATTTCTCGGGGAGCAGTTCGCTCTGCCGGAAGCGGTTGAATCGCTGCGCGCTATGCGAAGTATCGTGGCGAGCGGCGAAAGCATAACGATCTCTGCCGCCGACCCACTCAACCTCGTGGGCTTCATCGTTCCCGGCGAACGCGTGCCGGCCATCTCCGGCAAGTACGTCAGCTTCCGCGATGGAGTTGCCGTCGAGGCCGAAGAGCGCACGCTTGCGTTGCGCGAAGCTGCGGCGCAGTGATGCCGGAGCACATCGTCGAGGGAATCGACTATTACGTAGAGAATGAGTTCGTGGTTTTCACCGCTCACGATCTGCGTAATCGCGGCCACTGCTGCGAGTCAGGATGCCGGCATTGCCCGTACGGGTTCGTGCACAAGCACTGCGAAGAATTGGATTCCAATTCAAAATAGTGCCGTTCTGGCAGGTGTATCCGGTGGAGTGGGACTTCAGGCCCGCGTCCATCAGCGGCGTTACACGGCCCGCGCCGATGCCTTCAATGCGGTGCGGACCGCCTTTGCCGGTGCTGAGAACCGGTGACGATGTTTGGAGGTGCGATGTAGGGGAGAGCGATGAGCGACCAGACGTCACTCATTTTCGTAGCTCTGCAGAATCTTCAGTTCCTGGTCTGCGGCATCCAGGCTCGCACGTGCCCCAGTCAGATCGCCTCCGCGCAAGGACCGGCCGGCGTTTTCCGTGCTGCGGGCCAAGGTGCCCAGAGCCTTCTGTATCTGCGGCCGGAGGGACTGATTGGAGCGAGCGAGATCTGCCTTGATGGGGGCCCAGAAGCCAGTGGCGGCCTTGGCCTGTTCCTGGGTCTCGACCAGGCGCTGCTGCAACTGCCGGTATTCCGGATTGCTGGCAAGGTTGGCCACAGGCTTCGCGACTGTGTCAATCCTCTCGGAAGAATTCACCGGTGGATTGAGTGGCTGGTCCTTCGTTCGTTCAGGCTTCGTGGTTTGCCTTTGATTCGTATCAGCCTTTGCAATGGGCGTCGGGTTTGGCGCCACCACAACGTTAGGACTGGACTGGCGATTCGAAGGCGGGGTGCTCGAGAGCGTCTTGACTCCAAACCAGAGCAAAGAGCCTAACAGCAAGAGCGCTGCCGCGCCGATGGAAGCTTTCTTCGTGGCGGAGCCTCCAAGTAAAGCTGCTCGCCCCTGCTCCTGGATTTTCGAGCCATCCGGAGAAACGGAGCTGTTGCCTGGCTTAGTGGCCGGATAGGGAGGGGCTGGGACGTCCAGCGTGGATGGATTCGCGTGGTCACCTTCGGGAGCATGCAGAGTGCGCAGGAGTTCCTGGAATCCCCGGTCATAATCGCTCTTCAGATCGACGTATTGCAGTCGCCGCAAGCGAAACGGAACTTCGCAGTCAACATAAAGAACTGGGATTACCGTCTTCTGGTTTTCCAGCGCGAAGTTGACCTCATCCAGGACATTCGTGGAAGCGACCGAGGAGGGAGACAGAACCAACAACAGGCGGGTGCAGCTTGCCAAAGCATCTTGAATCGCACCGTCCCATCGCCGGCCGGGAGCGATGTCCAGTTTGTCCATCCATATGACCGCGCCGGCCGCCTTCAAATCGCGGGCCAGGTTCACCACGAAGCCGGAATCGTCACGGCTGTAACTGAGAAAGGTGGTTGAGCTGCCAGACGCCACCACCAAACCTCCGCTCGAAACAACGTGTGCTTGGGACATAAATTACCCGTGAGTCGCGTGCGCCGGCCTTGCGGTCCGCATCGGTTTTGAGGTTGGCACAAGCTTCACTTTATCGTTCTTTTGCGCCAGCGGAGCCGTTCCTCCCCGGGCTTGCGCGATACAGTACTGATCTTCGACCTCCGTGATTACCAGGGTCTCAACCTTCTCGATAATTTCAATGGTCCGTCCGCCGGCGTCTTGCATGGTCCCCGACGGACGCCGGATCTCGACTACCTCATCAACTTTCAGCCCGGCATTAGCGCCGGCCGTGATGTACACCTTCCTTCCGTCAACTTTGCCCACCAATATTTCTGGAATCGACGCAGGAGAAGTGAATCGTTTCGCCGGTGCAGTTGATGCACCGTTCGGATCTACGGCGGTCGAACTGCCAGGGGCTACGGGGCCGGCGTCCTTGTGGGCCACCATCACGACCCCGTCCGTCGTCTGCCGTGTAGGCATCTGGTCAGCCCTGGCAACGATTCTTGCGGCCAACTGACCAGCCGCCTGGTTCACCGCCTGGGTAACTGCGACGGCACGAGGATGGGCGGAATCGGAGTCGCTGCTGGAACCCCCTTTATCTTGGAAGTTAGTTCCCGTTCCCCGGTCCTGCTTCGAAGTGGCGTCCACCGTGTCGGCGAGGAAGATTTGCCCCGTCCGCGTACTGATGACTCGCACACTGACGTTCACTTCGGCCTGGGCCTGGGCCTTGCCGATGTCCATATGCAGGACTCCGAACTTGCTCTTATTCACTTCCGAGGAAAGCTCCTCTACCGTGCCCGTAACGATCGCGTCAACATTGAGGAGTTTGCCCAGCTTCGGCGCTTCTTTGGGATCGAAGCGGGCGCTAAACTGGAGATTTTGCTCGTGTAATATCTGGTCGATCTGGTTCCGATCAATTACGTCGAACTGCGAGCTGTTGACCAGGTCGGCAATCATGCGATGGGCGACCTGCGCCCCAAGTTTCTTTTCCGATCCGTAGGCTTCCTTGACTTCGCTTTTCACCGCCGAGTCGTCGAAGTCATAAACCGCGATTCGCCTCACATTCCTTTGGGCGAAAGCTGCTGTCGCAGGAATCACCGCCAGCAATAGAACAAAGTAGGTGGCTGCACGTCTCATGGGTCCCTCCGTAATATCCCGGCCTGATAGGTCCGTCGGGTCCGTAGTTGATGAGGATTGATTTCGCCGCGAAGTCTCTGGCTCCGCAACTTCGTGCCCGCCATCCTCTGGGTGAATCCATGGCGCGCAGAACTAAAAACTGCAACAACCCTATGAGAACGTTGCAAGTAACTCTCCACAAGCACAAGAACCGGAACCAACCAATGTTGTCAGTCATTTAGGCAACTTAGGTATCGGTTGGACGAGCCGCCAACGTGCGGTGAGACTCACCCAATCGGTTAGAGATTATCCGATTGGTTTGGCACCAAGGTGGATTTGAGGGCTCATACGCAGCGCGGAATGAAATGCCGGGACAGGCTGCCTTCTGTTGTCATCCCGACCGAGGAATTTGTTCCGAGTGAGAGGGATCTGCGGTTTGCCAAGGCTGGGTGAGCGAGACGGGCAAACCGCAGATCCCTCGACTTCGCTTCGCTCCGCTCGGGATGACAACGGTGGACTTTTCCGCCGAGCTGAAGCCCGGCGCTTCCACCCCTCGCGCTGCGACCCTGTCACACTGCCGCACTCGGCTCGCGCACAAACATCTTCGTCGGGTTTCCCTTGTAGGTCGTGCGCTGGAGCTCCCGATATCCGCATTTCTCCGCGACGCGAATCGAGGCAAGGTTCTCAGGGTGGATGATGCAGGCGGTCCGCACCGGCCCGAAGTGCGCATCGCCCCAGGCGACGACGGCGCGAACCGCCTCGGTCGCGTAACCTTTGCCGTGGGCCTGCGAGACGAGGACCCATCCGATTTCCGGCACACCCTTGAGCGATGGCTGCAGGTCGCGCTTGTAGTCGGCGAATCCCATCTCCCCGACGAAATTGCCGGTCGCCTTCTCCTCCGCCACCCAATAGCCGAAACCCAGCAGCGCCCAGTGTCCCACATAGCGCAGCAGCCTCGTCCAGGACTCCTCTTCGGTATGTGGCTTGCCGCCGACGTGGCGATAGACCTTGGGGTCGGCCCACATCGCGGCGGAGGAGGCGAAATCGTCCACGCGATGACCACGGAGCTTGAGCCGTTCGGTCTCGATAATTGGCACTTGTATAGCAGATTGGAACGAACTGGACATTGCAGTAGTTTACGGCGGAACCGCAGATCCCTCGACTCCGCTTCGCTCCGCTCGGGATGACAAAAGGGTGGAAGCGCCGGGCTTCAGAGTGTGTCTGAGAAGTGACTTCATCTTTTCGGCAAATGGAATAGCAGGCCGAAAGACCAGCGCCGTAGGCGCGGCTCAGTCTAGCCCAGCACGCAGCCGAAGGCGGAGTGCTGGGTAAGGTGGAAAATTGATTCCGAGCCCCTTCAGGGGCGGCACAGATTTGCACCCGCCCTTCGCCAACCAAGGCGGAAGGCTACGGCACACGGCAAGAACGGCGAAGCCTTGGGGTACGCGGCTGTCTGCCGTCATGATTTCTTTTGGGATCGCTTCAGCCCATCAACAAACTGCTGGGGCGGCATCTCATCGTGGCGGGCGTCCAGAAATTGATAACGGCCCAGTATCGCAAGTGGTTGACCCTCGCGAAGAATGGGAAATATGGGAATGCCTTCCCTACCGGCGACCGCTAGTTCCCGCGCGACCCATGCGGAGTTGGCTGCACGCGGGGTCATAACGACCACTAGGGCACTGGCGTCAACAATAGCGCTGGTAATGGCGACGTCCCACCGAGCTCCCGGTTCGATACTGCCGGGCGCGCTCCACATCCTGACCCCGCGGCTTCTCAAATACTCGGACAGCCGCGCAACGTAGTCCCTGTCTTCTGCAGCGTACGCCATAAACACTCCCGGTTCAGGGCTTGCAGGCGGCCTCACATTCGCATCGGGCAGGAAGAGCCCTCGGTCAAGCGGTTCCTCCGCCGCCTCGGAAAAATCCTTCGTCCGCGACGTCGCACCGAAAAGTTGAGCGCCCAGAAGTTCAGCAAGCTGCTGAAGCCCCGTGTCATAGGCCCCAAGGAAGGAAATGCGCTGGAACTCTCGCAAAAACAGCGGAACCTTAGCCTTCTTGAGCTCAAGCGGAATGATTTCGATCGCTCCATCTGCTTCTAGGAGTAAAGCGGCGTTGAATTCCTTGCGTACCCAGGATGACTCATAAGCCTCGGGCGTCGACACCAGCGTGAAGTGCGTGCTCGTCTCAAGTCCTCGACTGATTGCATCTAGCCACTGCTCTCCGGGGCGAATACTGGTTGGAGCAACCCAGACATCGATATCACTCCTATCCAGGTCTCGCGCGAGTCTATTGGCAAACTCGCCGTCTGCTTCCGTGGCATGACTGATGAACACTTGCTTCAGCAAAGCGCCCACAAATCACTCCTCCGCTAGCGACTTCTGGTAATGGTGCTTCGGGTAAGCGATTATACGCGCCAAAAGAAACCCATGTCCGTGAGCGGTTGTCGAAGCCCACGATTACCTATCCGTGACTGTCGGGTGCCCCACCCTTGTCCGTCGCTTTTGCAGACAGAATTGGAGCAAACGCACGGGCAGAGCGGCGCCCCGACCTTCCCCTGGTTACCTTCGTCCCAAAAGTTACTAACGTGCCGTTACCTTCGTAAGTTGACAGCTGTGCCCACAGCGGTACACTCGGTTCATAAGGCCTAGTGTCTTATCGCCAGGGGCAGCGCAATCGCCCGCTGGCGTTGCTGCTCTTTGACAGGTCGGGGACGGCGGCGAATGGCTTGAATAAGCCTCGGCTTACCAAACATCCGCAGCAGTCGTCGGCAACCGGGGAACAAACCTGGCCACTGACAACTGGCCACTGGATACTGGCAACTGCTCCTAAGTCCTTGTGGCTCAAGTATCAACGTGTAAACCACTGGGGCTCAAGTATTTGCCGGGAATTTTGGGCTAAGTCGTTGATTCCAGGGTAAGACGCAGGAAAAAATAATCGAATTCTGGCGAATAGTGAAAGGCAAAAAGCGTTCCAGTTAGAATCAGTCAATGGCCCTACTGCGCAGCGTCGGAACTACTCTGGAGATGATCAAGTGGGAGCACTCGGTCCTGACGCTCCCTTTTGGCCTGACGGGCGCTGTGCTGGCGGCGCGCGGCATCCCCAGCCTGCACACCTCCCTCTGGATCGTGGTGGCGCTGGTGGCGGCGCGTTCGGCGGCGATGGCGTTCAACCGGCTGGCGGACGCGGCCATCGATGCTGCGAACCCGCGCACCCGGGTGCGCGCGATCCCGGCCGGGAAGCTGAGCAAGTCGTTCGTGGCTTGGTTCGTAGTGGTCGCGTCAGCGGTCCTGGTGCTTGCGGCCTACCAACTGAACCCGTTGGCGTTCTATCTGTCGCCGGTGGCGCTAGCGATCGTCTTCCTCTACTCGTTCTCCAAGCGCTTCACGCGCTGGACGCACGTGGTGCTGGGGATCGCGATGGGGACAGCACCGGCCGCGGCTTGGATCGCGGTTCGAGGGTCGCTCGATCCGCGGATCCTGATCCTGAGCGCAGCGGTGGTCTTCTGGGGCGCCGGATTCGACATTCTGTACAGTTGCCAGGATTACGAATTCGATCGCGAGGCCAGCATCTATTCGGTACCGAAGGCGTTCGGCATTCCAACGGCGCTGGTGATCGCGCGATTGTTCCACGTGATCACCGTGCTGCTGCTGGGGTGGATGGTGGAGGCGTTTGGACTGGGCAGGATTGCGGTTGCCGGCGTGGTGTTCGTCGCGTTGCTGCTCATCTACGAGCACTCGCTGGTGAAGCACGACGACCTCAGCCGCGTGAACGCAGCGTTCTTCACCATGAACGGACTGGTCTCGATGGCGTTCCTGTTCTTCATCGCAGCAGACTTGCTGCTGGCGCGGTGAGAAGCGCGGCGACCACTGATTGCCGCGGAGTTGAGTACGGTATGATGTACAGGATGTCCACTGCCTTGCAGACGCCCAGCGCCAAGCAGCTCCATGCCTTCCAAACCGATGATGCGCGGCTGAAGCCCATTCACGACAAGGTGACGGCGCAGCAGCGCCTCTCGGCAGACGACGCGCTGGCGCTTTACCGCTCGGGCGACATTCTGGCCATCGGCTGGCTGGCGAACCATGTTCGCGAGCGCATGCACGGCGACGTCGCCTACTTCAACGTCAACCGGCACATCAACTACACCAATGTTTGCGTGGCCGCCTGCCGCCTGTGCGCCTTCGGCCGCAAGAAAGACGTGCCCGGCGCTTACACCATGGCGCTGGAAGAGGCTTGGAACACCGCTGGCTCCGGCTACACCGAGGCGATCACAGAGTTCCACATTGTCGGTGGACTGCATCCCGACCTGCCGTTCCAGTACTACGTTGACCTCATCGCCGGCTTGAAGGAGCGGTTCCCGCAGGTGCACCTCAAGGCGTTCACTATGGTCGAGATCGCCTTCTTCGCCAAGATCGGCAAGATGACACCTCGCGAAGTGCTGCTTAAGTTCAAGGATGCGGGACTCGATTCCATGCCCGGCGGCGGCGCCGAGATATTCTCCGATCGCGTGCGGCACATCATTTGCGACCACAAGATTGACGGCGGCCAGTGGCTTGAGCTCGCGCGCACGGCGCACGAAGTTGGCCTGAAGTCGAACGCGACCATGTTGTACGGCCACATCGAGAACGACGAAGACCGCGTTGACCACTTGCTCAAGCTGCGGGCGCTACAGGACGACACGCACGGCTTCCAGACGTTCATCCCGCTGGCGTTTCATCCCGACAACACGCCGTTGCAACATCTGCCGAAGACGACCGGCATGTCGGACCTCAAACAAATCGCCGTGTCGCGCCTGGTGCTCGACAACTTCCCGCACATCAAGTCGTACTGGCAGATGGTCACGCCGAAGATGGCGCAGATCACACTCCGCTTCGGCGCTGACGACATTGACGGCACCGTCGTCGAGGAGAAGATCTACCACGACGCCGGCGCGACCACGCCCCAGATGCTGCGCCGCCAGGACTTGATCCGGCTCATCACCGAAGCCGGCCGCGTTCCCTTTGAGCGCGACACCCTGTACCGGCCGGTCACGCGAACCGAAACCACGGTGACCGTTGCGGTGTAGTCACTTCTTCTGCTCCGGCGCCGGAGCAGAAGAAGTGAC
>Ga0209656_10000237_pt1 | contig 37221 bp, 38 predicted proteins | sample BogFormECP12_OM2_FD_188239 | JGI IMG/M metagenome (GOLD analysis project Ga0209656, IMG submission 188239) | Bog forest soil microbial communities from Calvert Island, British Columbia, Canada - ECP12_OM2 (SPAdes) (version 2) | ecosystem: Environmental > Aquatic > Freshwater > Wetlands > Bog ...
CGATAGGTAATGACACTGTGTTCGGCACGTCTTTTCTCCATGCCTTGGTTACGACTGCCGGAGTTTATTGATCCGGCTGCCCCTGCGCCATCATAGGATCTCGGGACGGCGATTTTCGCAGTGCGCGCATTCCCACGCCGCTGGCCTAGCCGCCGCAGCCAAGCCCTGCCTTTTCGGTCCTGCGCCGGCCCGCGAAACGCTGCCACAACGGGCGGATGCGAACGCCTTTCTGGCTGCCAGTGCTGCTCGGCTTTCTCACCGCCGTTGGGCCGGTCTCCACCGACATGTATCTGCCGGCCTTCCCCGCGATCGAGGCAGCGCTCGGAGTGCCGGAGGGCTCGGCCCAGATCACATTGGCGACCTGGTTTGCCGGGCTTGCCGTTGGACAGGTCACCCAGGGCACGCTGTCGGACCGGTTCGGGCGGCGCGGCCCGCCGGTCGTGGGGACTCTAGTCTACACGGCTGCGTCTGCCGGCTGTGCGCTGGCGCCGGACCTGCTCAGCCTGTCCATCTGGCGAGCCGTCGCCGCCTTCGGCGGCTCGGCGAGCATGGTCATCCCCCGCGCAGTGGTGCGCGACCTCGCGGACGGGCATGCGGCGGCGCGGCTGATGGCGCGGCTGATCCTGGTCATGGGCGCCGCGCCGATCCTGGCGCCGACACTCGGGGGGCTGATGCTCGCCCGCACCGGCTGGCAGGCGATCTTCTGGGCGGCGACCGCTTATGGCGCCGTGTGTTGCGTGCTGGTCTGGCTGCTGTTGCCGGACACGCTGCCGCGTACGGCTCGGGTGCGGCTGGGAGCCGCGGGGGTGCTGGCGCGTTTCGGCGTCATCGTACGCGAGCGCGGGTTCATCACCCACGCGCTGATGGGCGGGGCGGGGATGTTCGGCATGTTCGCCTACATCAGCGGCTCGCCGCCGGTGTACATCCAGATGTTCGGGCTCAGCCCGGCCGAATACGGCATGATCTTCGGCCTGTGCGCGGCGGGTTACGTGACTGCGGCACAGCTCAATTCGCCGTTGCTGTCGCGCATCGGCACAGGCCGCATCCTGAACGCGGCAAGCGCCTGCTACCTGGTGGCCGCGCTGGCACTTTGCGGGGTGGCGTTCGGGCGCGTCACCGTGTTGCCGGCGGTCGTCGTGCCGATCTTCTGCGCCCTGGCCTGCATGGGGCTGATCCTCCCCAACGCGGCCGTCGGCGCGCTGTCGCGCCACGCACCGCACGCGGGCAGCGCGTCGGCGCTGATGGGCACGCTGCAGTTCATCCTCGGCGCGTCAAGCAGCGTGCTCGCGGGCTGGCTGACCGACGGCACCCCGCGCGGCATCGCGGCGCTGATGCTTGCGGGGGCGGTCGGCGCTGTGATCGCGAATGCGCTCAGGCCGCGAGTTTCGCCGCCATCTCCTTGATGTCGCGGAAGACGAGCGTGGGGTTCATCTCCTCGGTCCGGCGCATCATGAACGGGCTGGTCGCCAGGAACACCGGATCGCCGTCCACGTCGTCCGCCATCGCGCTGCGGTTTGACGCCGCGAATGTGTCGATCGCTGCGCGGTTGGGCGCGGTGATCCAGCGCGCGACCGCGTAGGGCACCGGCTCGAACCCGATCCCGACGCCGTACTCGTTTGCGAGCCGCGCCTGCAGCACGTCGAGCTGCAGCACGCCGACCACGCCCACCAGCGGCGCCGAGCCGTCTTGCGGGCGGAACAGCTGCACCACGCCCTCCTCCGCCAGCTCCTGCAGGGCGTTGCGCAGCTTCTTGGCCTTCATCGCGTCGTCCAGCCGGACGCGGCGCAGGATCTCGGGAGCGAAATACGGCACGCCGACGAAGTTGATGTCGGCGCCCTCGGTCAGCGTGTCGCCGATCCGCAACGTGCCGTGGTTGGGAATGCCGACCACGTCACCGGCGAAGGCCTCCTCGGCCAGTTCGCGCTCGCGGGCGAAGAAGAACTGCGGCGCATGCAGCGGGATCAGCTTGCCCGTGCGCACCTGTTTCAGCCGCATCCCGCGCACCAGCCGCCCCGAGCACACGCGGGCAAATGCAATACGGTCGCGGTGGTTCGGGTCCATGTTCGCCTGGATCTTGAACACCAGCGCGGTCAGCTCCGGTTCGGTCGCCTCGACCGTGCGGGCGTCCGCCTTCTGCGCGCGCGGCCGGGGCCCGAACTCCGCCAGCGCGTCGAGCAGGTCGAGCACGCCGATCTCCTTGATCGCCGAGCCGAAGTACACCGGGCTCAAGTGCCCCTGCATGAAGGATTCCAGGTCCCATTCCGGCAGGGCCGCGCGCACGAGGTCGATCTCCTCGCCGAGCGTGATCATGCGAGCGTCGCCTTGCGCAACCGGCGTGGTCAGCCGCATCTCGCGGGAACGCACGTCGTAGGTGCCGATGAAGTCCGCCGCCCGCCCGACCGGCCATGTCAGCGGGGCGGTGTCGAGCGCGAGTGTGCTCGCGATCTCGTCGAGCAGCGCGAACGGGTCCTGGCTCTCGCGGTCCATCTTGTTGATGAACGTGACGATCGGGATGTCGCGCAGGCGGCAGATTTCGAACAATTTTCTGGTCCGGGCCTCGATGCCCTTGGCGGCGTCGATCACCATCACCGTGGAATCCACCGCGGTCAGGGTGCGGTAGGTGTCTTCCGAGAAGTCCTCGTGCCCCGGCGTGTCGAGCAGGTTGAACACGCAGCCCTTGTGCTCGAACGTCATCACGGAGGTGACGACGGAGATGCCGCGCTCGCGCTCGATCGCCATCCAGTCCGAGCGCGTCTTGCGCTGCTCGCGCTTGGCGCGCACCGAGCCGGCGAGCTGGATCGCCCCCGCGCTCCGCAGCAGCCGCTCCGTCAGCGTGGTCTTGCCCGCGTCAGGGTGGGAGATGATCGCGAAGGTGCGGCGGCGGGCGATCTCGGTGGCGGGGTCGGTCATGCGCTCCCCTCGGGTCCCTCAAATGCGACGACGCCGGGCGGAGACCGCCCGGCGCCGGCAGGCATATGGGTCGGATCGAACCTCAGCGCGAGTAGAACTCGACCACCAGGTTCGGTTCCATCTGCACCGGGTAGGGCACGTCGGTCAGCTTCGGCGCGCGGGCGAAGCGGCCGCGCATCGCGCGGTGGTCCACCTCCAGGTATTCCGGGACGTCGCGCTCGGGCGACTGGGCGGCGTCCAGCACCATCGCGAGTTGCTTGGACTTCTCCTTCACCTCGATCACGTCGCCGTCGCGCACCAGGAAGCTCGGGATATTGACACGCTTGCCGTTGACCAGGACGTGGCCGTGGTTGATGAACTGGCGGGCGGCGAAGGGAGTGATGGCAAACTTGAGGCGGTAAATGACCGCGTCGAGGCGGCGCTCCAGCAGTTCGATCAGCTTCTCCGAGGTGTCACCCTTACGGCGGACGGCTTCCTCGTAATACTTGCGGAACTGCTTTTCGCTGATGTTGCCGTAGTAGCCCTTGAGCTTCTGCTTGGCCATCAGCTGCACACCGAAGTCGCTGGGCTTCTTGCGGCGCTGGCCGTGCTGGCCGGGCCCGTATTCCCGCTTGCGGATCGGCGATTTCGGCCGGCCCCACAGGTTCACGCCCAGGCGGCGGTTGATCTTATACTTGCTCTCGACGCGCTTGGTCATCGTGCGCGCTGCCCTTTCGGTTCTGTGCCCGCTGGCTGGTGGCCTTGGCGTGGCTTGTTGCACCGGTAGGCCGACGCAAAAAGCGACGGCGGGGCGAGACAGAGCCTCGTCCGCGTTCCCGGCAGTGGGCGGGGGTTTAGGCGGGGGGTGGCCTAGTGTCAAACGCCTGGCCGTGTGCCCCTGCGGGCCGGAACCTCGCAAGAGATCAGCAAAGGGCGTCCACCACGCATCCAGCCGCCGGCCGGCTGCGCGCGGCGGCGATCGCTGGCACGGCGGGCGTGCCGATCTCCACGTATGTGCATCCGGGAGGTCGGTGCGCACGTGATGCGCGTCAGCGAAGGCGCGCACTGGCTGGATGGGACGACCCGTTCGTGAGCCCGCCCTACGAGGTGAAGGATGCCATGGTGCATATCCCGGACCGGCCCGGCACCGGGCTGGAATGGGACGAGGAAACCGTCGCCGCTCACCTCATCGACGTTTAGGCGGAAGCCGCAGGCCGGTGAAGCTCTTCACACCTGCCGCCGGAAGCAGCACTGTATAGAACAGCCGTGTTCGACATCAGGGGGAACGGGACATGAGCGGCACGAGCGTATCGTCCGAGCAGGACGGCGGCTACTTCAGTTTCTACGGGCGGATCTCGCGGAAGACCTACTGGCTCAACTACTTTCTGCCGATTCTCGTCCTCGACATAATCGGGTCCGGCATCGACTATGCGGCCGGCACCCAGTTCGTCGCAGCGGTGGTCTCGCTCCTCACGTTGGTGCCGAGCCTCGCGAGCGGCGTGAAGCGCTGTCATGACCGCGACCGAAGCGGCTGGTTCCTTCTGGTGGGTCTGATTCCCATCGTCGGCGGCATCTGGCTGCTGGTCGAACTCGGCTTCCTGCGCGGCACGCCTGGTCCCAACCGCTTCGGCAGTGACCCGCTTGCGGGGACCGCGGGCTACCAGCCGATGGCCGCCTGACCAAACAACTCGGGACGCTGGCAACACGCGCCTTGGCGCGTGTTGCCAGCCTGTCTGTTCACAGGACTTATGGCGAAGACGACTTCCCTCGCTTGCCGAACATCTCCTGCGCCGCCACACCACCTCCATGGTGACACGAGGCGACATCCTGTGGCTCGGCATCGCGGCCGGCGTCGGGGGCGGATTGATGGGCGGGCTCATGCTCGGGATCGGCATGGACCTCGTGGTCAACGGCCAGCCACTCGGGCTTCTGCTGGTCTTGCCGGGCGCGCCAGCGTCCGCCCTGCCGGGGTGGATCATGGCCCGCCGTCTCGCGCAGCAACTGACGCAGGGCTAGAAGCGGCCTCCGACCACTCGTTCCGCGAGCCGCCCGCGGTGCCATGCCATGCTGGAGCAGACACCGCAACCTAACGTCCTGTCCGGCCGCGGATCACGGCTGCCGTGGGAGTTCTGCGGACTTGTCGTCGTCACCGCGCGACCGCTGCCGATTTTGCTCGCGCGGAGCCGCCCGGCCCTATCGGCCTCGGAACACGAACTTTCGTTTCGCCAGAAACGCTTCCGCAGCGCCCTTGAAGTCTTCCGTGTCGGCGAATGCGTTAACCGAGCGCTCCTCCTCGTCAGTCACAGGCAGAGGGCCGCGCAGCTTGCGGATTGCCGCCTTGTGAAACCGCGCCGACAGCGGGCTGCCGGTGCTGATGCGCTGGGCGAGCGCGATCGCTTCGGCCTCCACCGCGTCGTCGTCGACCAGTCGGGACAGCAGGCCTTTCTCGTACGCTTCGCGGCCTGTGAAGATGCGGCCCTCGATCAGGATTTCGGCCGCGACGCCCGTTCCGGCCAGTTCGATGATCGGGTCGATCTCGGAATAGGGATACCAGATGCCGAGATTGCGCGCGGTGATGCCGAAGCGCAGGCCGGGGCCGCCGACGCGGAAGTCGCACATGCTGGCGATTCCTGCCCCGCCGCCGACGCAGTAGCCCATCAGCATCGCCACCACCGGATGACGGCACAGCCGGATCGACTGCATCGAGTGATGCAGCACGTCGGCGTAGATGTCCTCCTTCTCGCGTGAGCCGCGCTCGACGGCGAAGGCGGAGATGTCGGCGCCGGCACAGAACGCCTCGGCGCCCGCGCCGCGCAAAACGATGCAGCGGAGGTCATCTTCGGCAGACAGAGCCTCCATTGTCTTCTGCAAGGACCGCCACATCGCAAGGTCCATGCAGTTGCGCACATCGGGACGATTGAAGGTCACGGTCGCAATCACGCCGTTGCGAGTGACCGGCATACGAGGGTCGAACATGCGCGCTTGTCTCACGCGGCCGGAAAGTCGTCCATCGCCGGACGGCCGGTGACGAAACGCCAGTGGTGCCACAGCAGCCGCGCGGCGATGGAGCGCGCCGGCCGCCAGTGCTCGGCCATCGCCCGCATCGCCCGCTCGGACGGCCGGGCGTCGAGGCCCTTGAGGTGCGCAATCGATGCCTGCAGCGCGACGTCACCGGCCGGAAATACGTCCGGCCGGGCGTGGGCGAACAACAGATAGACCTCGGCCGTCCAACGGCCGAGGCCGCGCACCGACGCGATGGCCGCAACCGCCTCCTCGTCCGGCAGCGCGAGGATGGCGGGGAAGTCGAGGCGGCAGTCCAGGCATGCCGTCGCGAGTTCCCGAGCGTGAGCGATCTTCGGCCGTGACAGTCCAGCGCCGCGGAGCGTCTCGTCGGCCAAGTGCAGGAGGCCAGCGGGGTCGAGCGCACCGTCGATGACCCGCAGCCGGGCCCAGATCGCCGCGGCTGCCTGGTTGCTGATCTGCTGCGCGGTGATCGCCTGGAGCAGGCCGGGAAAGCCGGGCGTGCGCGTGCGCCACACCAATGGACCCGCGTGCGACTGGATGCGCCCGAAGTCCGCATCGGTGGCACAGAGGCAGGCGATGAGGTCTCGAACCTCGGCGGGCGGAGCGGTCACGCCCTGGTATGGCGCGACACGCGCGATCCGGGAATGGAGTCAGTCGATGCGTCCGGGCCCAACGGAGAAGGTCGAAAACCCGGTCGCAGGCTGGCCGCCGAAGTTGCGGTACGCCGAATTGGCATACGGCGGGGCCACCGGCGCGTCTATGCCGACCGGCGCGCCCAGCACGCTGAAGCTGGGGTTCGGCGCGACCGTGGTCATGGACTGGCTTGGGTTGGCCGGGAAGGCGAATCGCCTGTTATCGGCCTGCTCTGCGTGCGCGGCCGCACCGTTGACCAAAGCCGTGAGCGCCGCGAATGCGGCCGCGAACATCGTGATCCGGTTCATGAAAGCCTCCTGTCCTGATGCGTGATCTACGCATCGGAGGTGATGCGTGCTTTACGCATCGGAGCGCGAGGCGATCGGGCTTTGCACGATCAACCAAGCGCGATCAGTCAAATCAAACTGCCGCAAACGCGAGAACTGCCCGCCATCAATCCCTGTCGCGGCGCCAGTTGAGCAGCTGGTCGCCGCTACGCTGGGGCTGGCCGCCGAAGTTGCTGTAGGCCGAATTACTGTACGACGGCGCAACCGGAGCGTTTATAGTCACCGGCGAGCCGAGAATATTGAAACTCGGCGCCGGCGCCTGGCCGGTGACGCTTGGGCCTTCCGGCGCAGGCTGGCTCGTCCCCGGCGCGGCCGCCGTCGCGCCGAACTGGTCCCCCTGCGCCGCACTACCTGACGGCTGGCCGGGACTCGGCTGGAGCGGTGCTCCGGACGGTGTCGGTGTCGGCTGCTGCTGGGCAAACGCGGCGGGGAGCATCAGCGCCGCCGCGGCGGCGTATGCCAGAACGAGCGGACTGCGGGGCATGGCCTATCTCCTGCGGCGGTGCCGCCGTTTGCGCCTTGCAGCCTTGGTCGCCGAAGAGCCGGGGACAATGAGGAAAATCAAGGCCCACGAAGAAGTGCAACCAAGTGCAACGGCCGCTGCACGGACGCGCCTGTTACAGTATGTTCCCGCCATGGAACACCCGCCGCACATCCTCGTGGTCGACGACGACCGCGAGATCCGCGACCTGCTCGCGAAGTTTCTCGAGCGTCACCGGATGCGCATAACAGCCGTGCGCGACGGGCGGGAGGCGCGACGGGCCTGGACCCAGGGCCATTACCAGCTCGTCGTGCTCGATCTGATGCTGCCTGGCGAAAGCGGGCTCGATCTGGCGCGCTGGATGCGCAGCCAGTCCGACATCCCGATCGTGATGCTGACGGCCATGGGCGAGGAGACCGACCGCATCATCGGCCTGGAACTCGGCGCCGACGACTACGTGCCGAAGCCGTTCAATCCGCGCGAGCTGCTCGCCCGCATCCGCGCGGTGCTGCGGCGCGCCGGCGAGGTGGCTGAGCGCCGCGCCGAAGGGATGGCCAGCAAGGCCCTGACGTTCAACGGCTGGATGCTGGAACCGGCGCGCCGCCGTCTGCTCAATCCGGAGGGCGTGGAGGTGCCACTGACGGGGGGCGAATACGACCTGTTGCATGCGCTGTTGGAGCGGCCCAACCGCGTGCTGACGCGCGACATGCTCCTCGATCTGTTGCGGGGGCGGCAGGCGGGGCCGTTCGACCGCGCCATCGACGTCGCCATCAGTCGGCTGCGCCGCAAGCTGGAGGACGACGGCCGCAACGCGCAGCTGATCAAGACCGTGCGCGGCGGCGGCTACGTTCTGGCGGCGACGGTGGAGCGCGAGTGAGCGCGCAGTGAGCCAACGCACGTGAGACTGAGCCCATGGCCCCGCAGCCTCGCGGGGCGAACCGCGCTGATCGTGCTGACTGGCCTCGTGCTGGTTCAGGTGGCCGGGCTGACGATCCATGCGTTCGACCGCATCGACCTGCAGCGCCTGGGCGAGGCGCGCGATGTGGCCGTGCGCATGATCAACATCTACCGCGTCGTGGCGACCACGCCGGGCCCGGAGCGCGAGGACGCGCTGAAGGACGTCACGCTGCCACCGGGCTACACCGCCGCGGTCTCGACCACCGCGCCCAACGACGACATGGACATCACGCCTGTCCCGCTGCAGCGGCTGCTGCGGGCGAGTATGGCGACGACGCCGATTCCTGGCGCGATCCGGCCGCGCGAATTCATCTTCCTGGGCAACTGGGCGTGGCGCAAATTGACGGTGGGAATGCGACTGTCCGACGGATTCTGGGTGAACGTAAGTGCGCCGCTCGAGCCGCCACGGCCCTGGCATTCGATCACGTTCCTGATCGCCTTCCTGCTGATGACGATCACGGCGGCGCTGCTGATCACCTGGGCGGTGCGGCGGATGGTGCGCCCGGTGCAGGTGCTCGCCTCGGCCGCCGAGGCGCTGGGCCGTGACGTGTTCTCCCCGCCGCTGCCGGAGACCGGGCCGCTGGAGACCGCAACAGCGGCGCGGGCGTTCAACACAATGGCCGCACGCATCCGCCGCTTCGTGCAGGACCGCACGGAGATGCTGACGGCGATCGGCCATGACCTGCGCACGCCGATCACTCGGCTGAAGCTGCGCGCCGAGTTCGTCGACGACGACGAGTTGCGGCGCAAGATGCTGAACGATCTCGAGGAACTGGAGGCGATGGTCTCGGCCACGCTCGCGTTCGGCCGCGACTCGAAGAGCTCCGAACCGGTCTCGCCGATCGACCTCGCGGAGCTGTTGCAGACGGTGCTCGACGAGGCGGGCGATGCGGAGCCGACAGCGGCCGATAAGCTGAAGTATGACGGGCCGCAACACCTGACGGTGCGCGCGCGGCCGCTGGCGCTGAAGCGGGCGCTGGCGAACCTGATCTCCAACGCTGTGAAGTACGGCGGCAGCGCGTATGTGCGCCTCGCCCACCCGGCCGAGGCGGGCGCGGCGCGGGGCTTCGTGCGCATCGAGGTCGAGGACGAGGGGCCGGGCATTCCGCCTCAGGAACTCGATCGCGTGTTCGAGCCATTCCACCGCGTCGAGAGCAGCCGCAACCGGGAGACCGGCGGGGTGGGGCTGGGGCTGCCGATTTCGCGCAATATCCTGCGCGCCCATGGCGGAGACGTGACACTCAGCAATCGCGCCGGCGGTGGTGCGCGGGCGACGGTGCTGATCCCGGCGTAGCCGCGGCGGCCGCTTGCGCCATGTCAACGCGCGCGGGCGAATAACCGGCAGCATCCCGGCTGACGGTTGAGCAGGACCGGGCTCGGATTGGCAGCGCCACAAGACTCCGCGGCGTCCTGCTGGGATCAGTGCTTCTCGCTCTCGGCGTCGGTTTCCTCGCGTCCTGTCGGGCGAGGAGGAGATGCTGTCGCAGGTCGAGGACCTGGGTATGGCGGCCTGACACGGCGGCGCGACCGGAGGACGACGCTAGGCGCCGACGTAGACCATCCACAGCACCCCGAACCGGTCGGTGACCATCCCGAAACAGGGCGAGAAGAACGTTTCGTCGAGCGGCATGCGGACCGCGCCGCCTTCGGCCAGGGCGGCGAACTTGCGCTTGGCGTCGTCGATGTCCGATGTGGTCAGCGACAGCGCGAAGCCCTCGAAGCTCGGCGCCCCGCCGCACCTTCCATCGGAGAGCAGGACGACGGCATCGCCGATGCGCAGTCTGGCGTGCATGACGCGGTCGGCGGGCGGGGACATCGCCATGGTGCCCGGCGCCGGGTGGTCTCCAAACCGCATGAGCATGTCCACTTCGGCGCCGAGTGCCGCCTGGTAGAAGGCAATCGCTTCCTCGGATCGTCCCTCAAGAAACAGATACGGCTGGATGTTCATGGGTTGGCTCCATCCTGTCGCCAAGTGGCGGTCCATGGCACGGTCAGATCTGCGGTCAATCATACTGCGGGGCGCTGCCACGGAAACCCCACCGGGCACGCCGCTGGCACGCCGCGTGCTCCCCCCTGGATCGTAGCCCTCGAAGCGTTCCGACCCACCCCGTCAGCGTGGCGGCGGGCCGCTTTTTGGGCATCCTGCGCCGTCGAAGCGGGCAGCGATCAACCTCGGGACAGGGGAGAGCGGCATGACCGTCGGCCCACACAGTATGTCGCCTGCCACATCGTCGCCTATCTACACGTCGCTGTTCGCGCAGGTAGTCGCCGGGCTGATCCTCGGGATCGTGCTCGGCATGGGGGCGCCCGGCTTCGCCACCGGGCTCAAATTCTTCAGCGACGCGTTCCTCAAGCTGATCTCGATGATCGTCGCGCCGATCGTCTTCTGCGTCGTCGTGCATGGCATCGCAGGCGCGGGCGACCTGAAGAAGGTCGGCCGCGTTGGCGGCAAGGCGCTGATCTACTTCGAGGTGATGACCACGGTCGCGCTGATTGTCGGCATCATCCTCGCCTTCGTCGTCGCCCCGGGCGAGGGGATGAACATCAACCCCGCCACCCTCGACCAGCACGCGCTCTCGACCTACGCCGACAACGCCCACAAGCTGCGCGGCAGCGGCCTCGGGGGCTTCGTGCTGAACATCATCCCGACCACCTCGTTCGACGCGCTCGCCCGTAATGACGTGCTTCAGGTGCTGTTCTTCGCCATCATCTTCGGCGTCAGCCTCTCGCTCGTCGGCGAACCCGCAGCACCGGTCGCGGCGATGGTCGAGGCGGTGTCGAAAGTGCTGTTCCGCGCCATGGGCCTGATCGTGCGCCTCGCCCCGCTCGGCGTGCTCGGCGCGGTCGCCTATACCGTCGGCGAGTACGGCGTCGGCTCATTGCGTCAGCTGATCTCGCTGGTGGTGCTCTTCTGGGTCGCCGTGGCCTTCTTCGTGCTGGTCGTGCTCGGCACCGTGATGCGCCTCGTCGCTGGGCTGAACATCCTGCGTTTCCTGAACTACTTCCGCGAGGAACTGACCATCGTTCTCGCCACCGCCTCGTCGGACGCGGTGCTGCCGCAGATCATGCGCAAGCTGGAGCGTATGGGCGTCAGGCCCTCCGTTGTCGGGCTGGTCGTGCCGACCGGATACTCGTTCAACCTCGACGCATTCTCGATCTATCTGACGCTCGCCACCGTGTTCATCGCGCAGGCGACCAACACGCCGCTATCGATCGGCGACCTGCTACTGGTGCTCGGCATTTCGCTGGTCACGTCGAAGGGGGCGCACGGCGTGCCGGGTTCGGCGATCGTTATCCTCGCCGCGACCTTGAACGCGGTGCCGGCGATCCCGGCGATCGGGCTGGTGTTGGTGCTGTCAGTCGACTGGTTCATTGGCATGGCACGCGCGCTCGGCAACCTGATCGGCAATTGCGTCGCGACCGTCGTGATCGGCGCGTGGGAAGGCGACCTGGACCAGCCGCTCGCTCGTCGCGTACTCGCCGGCGACGTGACGGTGAACATCGTCGAGGATACCGGCCCCGCCGTCGTTGCGGCGGAGTGAGGCCGCAGTGCCGGCGCCAGCGGCGAGGAAGACGGCGGCCCGGCGCTACACGGTCGCGACAGGCGTCGCTGGTGAGCCGACCGCGCCGGGCAGGCGGAGCGGTGGCGCGGTGAGCAGGAAGCGCGAGCGGTTGTTGACGCGCAGCCAGTCGGCCAGCTCGGTGAGGTACCACAGCTCGCCCAGGTAGCAGCCCAGGCGAAACAGGCAATGCGCATGCAGCGGCAGGTGCGCGCAATAGTTGTCCGTGCAGGGACGGGCTGGCACCGCTTCAACACCGTAGTTGTCGGCGATCAGCGCCACCGCGCCGCTCTCGGTCACCCATTGCTGCAGTTTCGTGTCGCGCCCATCCAATGCGCACGTGGTGGCGAACAGGTGCTGCGGGTCCGGCTGCTTTTTCATCTCGAGCAGCGCCTGCGCGAACCCGGTGCGGAACAGCACGAAGTCGCCGGGTTCCACCTCGACGCGGTCGGCCTCGATCACCCGCATCAGCTCGTCGTACCCGACAATGGTGCCGCTGCGGCCGTAATGCGCGAGCAGGTCGATCATCACGCCCCTGCCCTGCATGCACGCGGTCGCCATGTTCTCGACGCCTAGGTGCTTCGCACCCTGATGCCCACTCGTCGGCGTTGTGCCGCCGTCGGGCGTGTGGATCACCGGGCCGATCACGTCGTGGTTGGCGCGGAAGCCGTTGTAATAGACGTCCTCCGGCCGCCCATCGCCATCGACGTCGAACATCTGGCCGACATGCGCCAGCGTGTCCCATTGCGTCGAGTATTGCAGCGTCAGCAGCACGCGGTCGTCGCACACGACGTCGGTCGCGGTCGGGTCCTCGCAGCGCAATGGGTAGTTCATCAGCGGCTTGCCGCGCCGCTGCGTGGGCATCAGCTCCGGCGGGCTGCGACGCGGGTTCAGCACCGCGCCGCCCGGATAGTCGAGCGGCAGGCTGAGGCAGAAGGTGCGGCCCTCGCGCACCTCGCGGATGCCGCGCAACACGACCTCGGGCGTGAGCAGATTCAGGCGGCCGCGTTCGTCGTCCGCCCCCCAGTCACCCCAGGTGGACCCCTCCGGCCGGCGCTGCCACCGCATCAGGCGGCGGCCTGCGCGGCTTCCGGCTCGGGCACCTGCTCGGCGGTCATCGACTCGCCGGCCACCGTCGTGCGGCGCATGTCGCGCACCTCGCGGTCCTCGGCGTAACGCCGCGCGCGGTGCATCGTCTGCCGATTGTCCCACATCACCAGATCATATTGCCGCCACTGGTGTGCGTAGACGAACTCGCGCTGTGTGGCGTGTTCGGTCAGATCGCGAATGAAGGCGCGCGCCTCCGGCACCGGCCAGCCCACTATCGTGCCGATGTGCGAGGCGAGGAACAACGACTTGCGGCCGGTCACCGGATGCGTGCGCACCAGGCGCTGACGCACCGGACGGAACATCCGCTTCTCCTCGTCGGTGAACTGGTCGAAGCCGAGCGCGCCGCGCGAATACAGCAGCGAGTGCTCGCAGACCAGGTCCTCGATCTCGGCCTTGGTTGCGTCGTCCAGTGCGTCGTAGGCGGCGCGCATGTCGGCGAATTCGGTGTTGCCGCCGCTGCCGGGGATCACTCGGGCGGAGAGCAGCGAGTATTTGGCCGGGACCGCGCGGAAGCTGCTGTCGGAGTGCCAGAGCCGGTTGCCGAGGTTGAACATCCGCCGCTTGTCGTCGCGGCCGAGCAGGTTGTTGTTCGGGTCGAGGTTGGAGATGTCGGCAAGCTGCTGCGAGATGCGCCGGTGCTCGTGCTGAGTCTTGAGCTGGTTGCCGGCGGCGATCTCGATCTCGCCGAAGTTGCGGGTGAAGGCGACCTGCTGCTCGTCGTCGATGTTCTGGTCGTGGAACACCAGCACGGCGTAGCGGTCCATGCCGGCTCCGATCTGCACCACTTGATCGGGGGTAAGCGGGACGCCCAGGTCGATACCCGACACCTCGCCGACGAACAGCGGATGCAACTGGCGGATTTCCATCATGTCCTCCCGCGGGTTTTGCCCGCGAGATTAGGTCCTCGGCGGCGCGCTGCCCAGGGGTCATGTCCGTTCATACCAGCTGTGGGAATGGCGGAGCTGTCTTGTCGTTGCCGGGCCGCACGGTCGCTGGTAGCTTTCGTGCGCGTTACGATATCAGCCGCTCAACCGGGAGAACCGGATGTCTTTCCTTCGTTCCGCCAAGGTGCCGGCGTACACGTTCGCGTGGCTGATCGCGGCCTCCCCGGCGGCGGTCGCCCAGATCGGCTTGGGCAACCCCGCGCTCGAGTTTCCGGGGCTGTCGCAGGCCACGCTCGACAGCATGCATGCTGCCGCCGCCAAACTTTATGAAGGGCGCCCGGTCGGCACGGTCGAGGCATGGACCAGTCCCGACGGGACGGCCGGCGAGGTGAAGCTGTTGCACAGCTTCGATGCGTTCAACATGCCCTGCCGCACGATCGATTACACCATCGGTGCGCAAAGCACCGTGAGCGGCCCGAATCCGAACCACTATGTCCTGACGTGGTGCCGTGTGCCGGCCGGCGCCTGGAAAATCGTCCAGGTGCCCTCTCCCGGCTGAGACGCGACGGCGAACCGAGGCGGGCCTGCCGGGCTTCCGCCCGGCACGGCAAGCAGTCGGCAGCTAGGCGATCACGCGCCGGTACAGGTGCCAAGTGGCATGGCCCAGCACCGGCATCGCCACGGCAAGACCCACCAGCAGCGGCAGCGAACCCGCCAGCAGAAGCCCCGCCACGATCGCGCCCCATGCGAACATCGGCACCGGGTTGGCCAGCACCGCCTGGATCGACGTCTGCATCGCCGTCGAGACCTGCGCGCCAGCCGTCGCACCCAGGTCGTCGCGATCCAGCAGCATCGGGAACGAGATCACGCCGACGAACAGCACCACGACCGCGAAGACGAATCCGACGACGGTGCCGCCGATCAGCATCGTCCAGCCCGCGCCGGTGGTGAAGACGGTGTGCAGGAACAAGCCCGCCGAGACCGGCACAGGCTGGCCGGTGGGGGTGGCGGCCGCCGCCTGGATCATCGGCCCGATGGTCAACTGATAGATGCCGTGTGCGGCGCCGAGCCAGAGCAGGTAGACCGCGCACAACAGCGCACCGAAGAAGATGATGGCGGCCAAGCGCGGCGAGCCCAGCACCGCGAACGCATCGAGCCAGCGCACCGTCATGCCCTGCTCGCGGCGGCGGCTGATCTCCTCCAGCCCGACCGCGGCGAAGGGGCCCAGCAGCGTGAAGCCGGCCGCCAGCGGATAGATCAGGTGATAGGCATTCCCGGCATCCCCCATCGAAAGCCGCGCGAGCAGAAGGCCGACCACCGGATAAATCAGGCCCAGCACGACGTAGTGGACGCGGCTCTCGAGGAAGTCGTCCCAGCCATCGGCCAGGCACTCCCGCAGATCGCTCATGGCGATGCGCCGGACTTTTGGCGGGGCTTGGGCAACGGCGGTGGTGAGGTCAGCCTGTGACGCGGCGCTTGCGGCCGCGGCACTCGTCCTTCCCAGCAGGACTGAGACCCAAAGCAGCGGGTTCGCTGCCGCTTTTTCAGCCATGGTGTTGTTCCCTCCGGATTGTCACCCGGGCGGTTTGCCGTGGCGCGGCGGGACGGCTGCCGCACTGCGACCCGCCCAACTGGCACAAGGATACGCGGGGACGGGCACACGCGAGAAGCGCATTCTGCGCGGCGGGTTCGATCACCGCTGTCGGATCACTCGGCCCGAGCAAGGTCGGCGGTAAAGCGATCGCGCCAGCGGGCCAGCGTATTTTCCCGCAACACGGCCAGCATCCCCGCGTGGCGCTCCCGACGTTCTTCCAGTGACATCGACAGGCCCTGCTCCAGCGCTCCGGCGACGCCGTCGGGGTCGTAGGGGTTGATCAGCAGCGCCGAGGTCAGCTCGCAGGCCGCGCCCGCGAACTGGCTGAGCACCAGGACGCCCGGATCGTCCGGGTCCTGCGCCGCGGCGTATTCCTTGGCGACGAGGTTCATCCCGTCGCGCATGGGCGTCACCAGCCCGATCCGGGCGGCGCGATACATCGGCATCAGCGAGGGGCGCGCGAAGCCGCGGTTGAGGTAGCGCAGCGGCACCCAGTCCAGCTCGGCGAAGCGGCCGTTGATGCGGCCGGCCTCGCCTTCCAGCTCACGGCGGATCTCGCGGTAGGTCTCGATGTCTTCGCGCGTCGGCGGCGCGATCTGCATCATCACCACGCCGCCGCGCCGGGACGGGTGGCGCTCCAGGAAGCGTTCGAAGCCGAGAAAGCGCTGGCGCAGACCTTTCGAATAGTCCAGCCGGTCGACGCTGAGGATCAGGCTGCTGCCGCGCAGGCTCGATCGCAGGGCGGCCGCGTCGCGTTGGTATTCCGGTGCGACCACCTGGGCCGCGATCTCCTCGACATCGATGCCGATCGGATAGACCTCGGTGCGGACGAGGCGATTGTACGCGCGGGTGAGGCCATGCGCGACGATGTCGCCCTCGGCGATGCGCACCAGATAGTCGTCGAAGGCGACACGATCGCCTTCGGTCTGGAATCCGATCACGTCGAACTGCGCCAGCGCCCGGACCACCGCGGCGTGCGGCGGCACGGTCATCAGCACCGGCGGCGGGGGGAACGGCGTGTGGACGAACAGGCCGAGCCGCTGGTTGCAGCCGATCTCGCGCAGCGCCTCGGCCAAGCCGAACAGGTGATAGTCCTGCGCCCAGATCAGGTCGTCGTCACTCAGCAGCGGGGCGAGGCACAGGGCGAAGACGCGGTTGACCCGCCGCCAGGCCTCGTAGTCCTCCCAGGTGAAGCGGGCGAGCGACAGCTGGTAATGCAGCGTCGGCCAGAGCGTCCCGTTGGCGAAGCCGCGGTAGTAGCCGTCGTAGTCAGCCCGGCCGAGCGGGATCGTGTACAGCGAGATCGGCCCGACCTGCTGGGGACTGCCGACGAAGGACGGGCTGCTCTCCGTCACCTCGCCGCTCCAGCCGAACCAGATGCCCCCGGCCTCGCGCAGCGCATCGAGGAGACCGGCCGCGAGGCCGCCCGACGGAGGCTCGCCCTCCTTGATCGGTGCGACCCGGTTGGAGACGACGACGAGGCGTGCCACGTCCCAGCGTTAGGCGGCTTGCTGCACCTCGTCCAGACCGAGCGGGACGGCGCTTTCCTGCATCCGCAACAGGTCCCGGTACGGCCCTGGGCGGCTGGACAACAGCAGCGGCGGTCCGTCGTCGACGATGCGGCCGTGGTCCATGACGACGATGCGGTCGAAGTTCTGCAACGTCGACAGCCGGTGCGCCACGGCGATGACCGTGCGGCCCTGCATCAGGGTATCGAGCGCGGTCTGGATCGCGCGCTCGCTTTCGGTGTCCAGCGCGCTGGTCGCCTCGTCGAGCAACAGGATCGGCGCGTCCTTCAGCAGCGCGCGCGCGATCGCTAGGCGCTGGCGCTGGCCGCCCGACAGCTTCACGCCGCGGTCGCCGACCATCGTGTCGTAGCCTTCCGGCAGCGCCGCAAGGAAGTCGCACTGCGCCATCGCCGCGGCATCCAACACGTCGGCCTCGCTCGCGTCGGGACGCGCGTAGCGGATGTTCTCCAGCACCGTGCGGTGGAACAGGCTGACGTCCTGCGGCACGACCGCGATCAGGCGGCGCAGGCTCTCCTGCCGCACCCTCGCGATGTCCTGCCCGTCGAGCAGGATGTGGCCGCCCTGGATGTCGTGGAACCGCTGCAGCAGCGAGACCACGGTGGATTTGCCAGCGCCCGAGGCGCCGACAAGGCCGACGCGACTGCCGGGCTGGATGGTCAGGTTGAAGTTGCGCAGCACCGGCGCGCGGCCGGCATAGGCGAACGTCACGTCGGCGAACCGCACCTCGCCCTGCCCGTCGCGCAGCACAGGTGCCGCGGCCGGTTCGGGCATCGCGTGCGGCTCGAGCACCGCCTCGGTGGCTTCCTGAAGGCGTGCGATGTGCTGCGTGAGGTCGACCAACGCGACCGCGAGGTCGCGCGTGGCATGTAGGATCATCACGCCGAGCGAGGCGATCAGCACGACGTCGCCCGGTGTCGCCTGGCCCTTCTCCCACAGATGCAGGCCCCAGCCGATCAGTCCGGCCGCGAGCAGCGCGGTTACGACCGCGTGGATGAGGCGCAGGCGCTCCAGATAGAACAGGCTGCGGCGACGGGCACGCATTTCCGTATCGATGCAGCCGGCGAGGCGGTCACGCTCGCGGAAGGTGGCGCCGAACGCGCGTACGACATGAAAGTTGCTGATCACGTCGACGAGTTCGCCGTCCACCGCCGCCGCGCTTTGCGCGAAGGTCCGGTGCAGCGGCACGCCATTGCGGGCGAGCAAGAAGATCACGAACCCGATCATCGAGCCCGCAACGGCCAAGGCACCCGCCATCGTGGGATTGACGACGCTGATCAAGCTGATCGCGACAACCACCCCGATGCAGGGCGGCAACACATTGCACGCTCCGGTGTTGAGCGCTGTGAACATTGCGGTCGCGGTCGCGCTGATGCGGCTGGCGAGCCCGCCGGGAAGCCGTTCGGCGAAGTAGCTCGGGGAATGACCAGTCAGATGCGCGAACAGATCGCGGCGGACATCGCCCGTCACGGCAGTGAAACCGCGTGCCGCCGCCACTCCCGCGACGCGCCACAGCAGGTTGTCGGCGGTGATCAGCAGGCACACGGCAGCAAACGCCGTCCAGACGCCGGTGCCGCCAGGACCGTGCGAGACCGCGTCGACCAGCGACTTGAGGCCGTATTGAGTGCCGACGGCGCACAACACGGCGCCGAGCACGGTTGCCAGCACGATGCCGTGCGCGACCGGGTGGCGCGCCACGTAGTGGAGCACGATGCCGAGAGGGCGCGAACGCATCGCCGACAGCCGGCGCAAGCGCGCCGTCTCCGCCGCCGGGTTCGTGTTCTGCTGTCCCATGCCGAGAGCCTTCCGTGTCTTTTCGTCTTGCCGAATTTCTGCCGCAATTCCGCGAAGTTCGGCCACAGTCGATGCCTATTACTCACCGTAAGCGAGAACATAGCCGGCTTCAAGTCGGTTTCAAGTAAAAGATACAGTTTTAACGTCATCCCGCAAAGAAGGGGGAAGTAGCCGTGCGCATAGCCCAAATCGCGCCTCTGTTCGAGGCCGTCCCTCCCAAGTTGTACGGTGGTACAGAGCGCGTCGTTTCGTGGTTGACCGAAGAGCTGGTCCGGCAGGGACACGACGTGACGTTGTTCGCATCCGGCGACAGCGTGACGAAGGCGAAGCTCGAGCCGGTCTGGCCGATGGCGATCCGCCTCGATCCGACCTGCAAGGACTGGGTCGCCGCCTACCACGTGATGATGGAGTACGTGGCGCAGCGGGCGCGCGAGTTCGACGTGCTGCACTTCCACACCGACTACTTCCCGTTCTCGCTGTTCAGCCGGCTCGGCGTGCCGTTCCTGACCACGCTGCACGGCCGGCTCGACCTGCCCGAGTTCAAGAAGATCTACGGGATGTTCCCGAACGTGCCGCTGGTGTCGATCTCCGACGCCCAGCGCCTGCCGCTCGAGGGCCAGAACTGGATCGGCACCGTGCTGCACGGCCTGCCCGCCGACCTACTGACCCCGCGGCCGGTCGAGCAGCGCTACCTGGCGTTCCTCGGCCGCATCTCGCCGGAAAAGGGCCCGGACCGCGCGATCAAGATCGCCAAGCGGATGGGCATGAAGCTGAAGATCGCAGCGAAAGTGGACAGCGCCGACCGCAAGTATTTTGACGAGGAGATCAAGCATCTGCTTGAAGATGCAGATGTCGAATTCGTCGGCGAGATCAATGACAAGCAGAAGCCCGACTTCCTGTCGGGCGCACATGCCTTGCTGTTCCCGATCGAATGGCCGGAGCCGTTCGGTCTGGTCATGATCGAGTCCATGGCCTGCGGCACGCCGGTCGTGGCGTATCGCCACGGTTCGGTGCCGGAGGTGATGGAAGACGGCGTGACCGGCTTCATCGTCGACAACGAGGACGAGGCGGTCGAGGCCCTCCGCCGCCTGCCCCAACTCGACCGCGCAGGGGTGCGTGCCGCGTTCGAGGACCGCTTCACCTCCGCACGCATGGCGCGGGACTATGTCGGTCTCTACACCCGCGTCGCCCGCAAGCTGGAGCTGGTGCAGGCCGAAGCGGCCGACTGACGACGTCCGCCGTTGCCCTATGATCCTCGGTTCGTAGGGCGACGGCTGGTCCGACGCCGTGGCCGGCGCCACATGGTGCCGGTGCTCGCAGAGCGAAACGGCGAGGGACCATGACCGATCAGCCGTCCCCCATCACGCGAGACGCGATCGCGGCAACAGAGCGTGCGATCCGCCCCGCCGCACGCCGGTGATCGAGGCCGACGCGACCGAGTTCGGTCTCGTGCCGGGGCGGCTGGCGTTCAAGCTGGAGCTTCTGCAGCACACCGGCTCATTCAAGGCGCGCGGCGCGTTCGCCAACCTGTTGCTGCGCGACGTGCCACGGGCGGGCGTGATCGCCGCATCGGGCGGCAACCACGGCGCGGCGGTCGCCTACGCGGCGCGGCGTCTTGGCGTTCCGGCCACGATCTTTGTTCCGTCGATCACCTCTCCGGCGAAGGTCAATCGCATCCGGGAGTACGGCGCCGCGCTGGTGGTGACGGGCGACCGCTATGCCGACGCGCTGGCGGCCAGCGAGGCCCACGCCGTGCGCACCGGCGCCATGAAGGTCCATGCCTACGACCAGCCGGAGACGTTGCTGGGGCAAGGGTCGGTTGGCTTGGAACTCGAGGTGGATGCGTCCGGTGTGGACACCGTCCTCGTCGCGGTCGGCGGCGGCGGGCTGATCGGCGGCATCGCCGCCTGGTATGCCGGCCGTTCGAAGGTGGTTGCCGTTGAGCCGGAGGGCGCGCCGACGCTGCATGCGGCGTTCGCTGCCGGCGAACCGGTCGACGCTCCGGCAGGCGGTATCGCCGCCGACAGCCTCGCGCCACGCCGGATCGGCACCCTGGCCTTCCGCATCGCCCGCACGCATGTCGCGCCGGAGGTCGTGCTTGTTTCCGACGCCGATATCCGCGCAGCGCAGGCAGCGCTGTGGTCGATGCTGCGCATCGTGGCGGAGCCCGGCGGAGCGGCGGCGTTCGCTGCCCTGCTCTCCGGCCGGTAGCGTCCATCGGCTGACGAGCGTGTCGCCGTGCTGGTCTGCGGCGGCAACACGACCGCGGTGAATTTCGCGGGTTAGGCGGTGCCTCGCCGCTGCTCATAGGCGAACGCGAGGCCGAGCAGCGACGCCTCCGACCACGCCGGACCGATGAAGGATAGCCCGACCGGCAGCGGGCCGACGCGGCCCATCGGAACCGTGATGTGCGGATAGCCCGCGACGGCGGGAAGGCACGCGGTATTGAGAGGACCGCCAGAGGCCGGGGCAATCGGGCCGGCGGAATCGCGGGTCGGTGCGATCAGCGCGTCGAGGCCGGAGGCGAACAGGCGGCCGAGGCCGGCCGGCCCGGCGAGACGCTGCCCCGTAGCGCGCGCGTCGAGATAAGCGGGGTCGTCCGCACTGGTCTGCTCTGCCGCCTCGAACACGTCCTGGCCGAACAGGTTCATCTCCACGCTGGCGTGTGCCTCGTTGAAGGCGATCAGGTCGGAGAGGCTCCGAGGCATACCCTCGCCTGGAAGGCTGCCGAGGTAGGCCGCCAGGCCGGTCTTCAGTTCCGTTCGCAGCACGATCCTCTCGGCCGCCCGGATCGCGTCGATGCCGTCGAACGTCGGCACGTCGATCAACTCGGCGCCGGCTCTGCGCAGCGTTGCAAGCGCCGCATCGAAGAGTGCGTCCGTATCGGCATTTCGGCCCGTGAGAAACCAAAGCACGCCAAGCCGGCGGCCGCCCAAGGCGGCGGAATCGAGTGCTGCTGCATAGTCCGTCCGCCGGGAGTCTGCCTTGGCGGTCGCGGGATCGAGCGGATCCGTGCCAGCCATCACGGTCATCAGCAGCGCGGCGTCGGCGACCGTCCGCGTGATTGCTCCGACCGTGTCCTGGCTCTCGGAGATCGGCACGACGTGCCGCCGCGACAGCAGGCCAACCGTCGGTTTCAGCCCGACGAGGCCGGTGAACGAGGCGGGGTGGGTGACCGAGCCGTCGGTTTCGGTCCCCAGCGCCACCGGCGCGAGCGACGCCGCGACACCGGCGGCGCTGCCGGAACTCGATCCGCCGGGCGTCCGGTCGAGCGCCAGCGGATTGCGCGTCTGCCCGCCAACCGCACTCCAGCCGCTGATCGCGCGACTGTCGCGCATGTTCGACCACTCGGTCAGGTTGGCCTTGCCGAGTACGATCGCACCCGCGGCCCGCAGCCGCGCCACGACCGGCGCGTCCCGTCCCGTGACGTTGCGTGCGAGTGCGAGCGACCCGGCGGTGGTCGGCAGCGGATCGGCGGTTTCCGTGTTGTCCTTCACCAGGATCGGGATCCCGTGCAGCGCGCCCCCTGCCCGGCCAGCGGCGCGCTCGGCGTCCTTCACGCGCGCCTCAGCGAGTGCTCCTGGATTGACGGCCAGCACGGCACGAGGACCGTCGGCGTCGATGCGCGCGATGCGATCGAGATAGGCGGCGACCAGCGCCCCGGACGTCGTGCGGCGTTCGCGCAGCGCTGCTGCCAGGATGGCGATCGTCTGCCCTTCGACAAGTTTGTCCCGGTCCATCGCGCCCCCGCCCCCGCCCCCGCCCCCGCCCCCGCCCATGTGTCCGATCCCGGACATCCGGCCGATAGAGCGGATCCGGCTCCGCGACCATCCTGCCGGCATGTCGCAAACCTTCCCTCTGCTGATGCAGATCTCCAACGCCGTCAGCGCGCGCGTCGCCGCTGCCGCGCCATTCCTCGCTGCGATCTCCGGCCGGCACGGCCGCGACCGCACCGGCATGCATTGGCGCGACGACGTGATCGTCACGTCGGAGCAGGCCTTGCCCTCCGGCCGGGATTTCAGCGTGCGCCTGCACGACGGGCGCGAGCGGCCCGCCACGCTGGCCGGTCGTGATCCAAGCACCAATGTGGCGCTCCTGCGTCTGACCGAGCCGGCCAAGGCCGCGCCGCCGCGCGTGGCGCAGGAGCCTCGTGTGGGTGAGCTGGTGCTGGCACTCGGCGCCGGGCCGGCGGTGCGAATGACGGTGGTGCAGTCGGTCGGGCCAGCCTGGCATTCGATGCTGGGCGGTCGGATCGACCGGCGGGTGGAACTCGACATGCGGGCGCGCCATGTCGAGGAAGGCGGCCCGGTTCTCGACACCGAGGGCCGGCTGATTGGCATGGCGACCGCGGGGCCGCGCGGCACCTCGCTCGCCATTCCGCACGAGACGATCGTGCGGGTGCTCGAGCCGTTGCTGGGCGCCGGCCGGATGGCACGCGGCTGGCTGGGTGTCGGGTTGCAGCCCGTCGCGATCCCCGATGCGCAGCGCGCCGAGGCGGGTCAGCAGTCCGGGCTGATGGTGGTGAGCGTGGCCGAGGGCGGCCCGTGCGCGCAGGCGGGCGTGCTGATGGGAGACATCCTGCTGACGCTGGACGGCGAGAATCTGTCGCACCCGCGCGGAATTCGCGCCATGCTCGGGCCCGAGCGGGTTGGCCAGACGGCGACACTGCGCCTGATGCGGGCGGGGGCGGTGCAGACGGTCACCGTCACGATCGCCGCGCGGCCGGAGGAGTAGTTTGCAGACGACGGCACAGCCGGACACCGAACCGGACGCACCGGCGACCGCACTGCGGGTGGCGCTTCATGCGCGCGACCCGTCCCGCCTCGGGTCGCTGCTGGCGGGGCTGGCGACCGAGGGCATCGTCGCCGACGCCGAAGCCGACCTGCTGCTCGCCGATATAGGCCCGCACGAAGTGCTGCCCGACGACCTGTTCGCCTCCGTGCTGTTGACCGACGATCCGCTGCTGCTGCGCGACAGCGAGGCGGCGGGCGTGCTGCCGCGCGATGCCGCGCCCGCACAGATCGCGGCCGCGTTGCGCGCCGTCGCCGTGGGGCTGACGGTGCGTCCGCGCGCGCAGGCACCGGGCTTCGCCCCGTCGGACGATCCCGCCCCGCCGCCGCTGCTGACCCCGCGGGAGCTGGAAATCCTGACCGCCGTCGGCGAGGGGCTGAGCAACAAGGCTGTTGCGAGACGGCTGGGCATCTCGGCGCACACGGTGAAGTTTCATCTGGAAGCTGTGTTTGCGAAGCTGGACGCACGCACGCGCGCCGAGGCGGTCGCGAAAGGGCTGCGCCGGGGGCTGATCGAGGCGTAGATGCCGGACGCGATGAACCTGGCCGATAAGCTCGAGCAGTTTCACGAGCACTGGTCGCCCAGGATCGTCGCCAGCTTCAACGACAATGACGTGATGGTCGTGAAGGTCAAAGGCGAGTTCGTCTGGCATTCACATCCCGAAACCGACGACTTGTTCCTTGTTCTGAAGGGCCGCCTGAGGATCGAGCTACGCGAGGGGCCGGTACATCTCGCCGCCGGCGATCTGTTCGTGGTGCCGAAGGGCGTCGAGCATCGCCCTGTCGCCGAAGAGGAAGTGCATCTGCTGCTGATCGAGCCGCGCGGTACGCCAAACACCGGGGATCCGGCAACCGCCGCCACGAAGCAGGCGATCTAATACCCGGACTTCGTGGGAACCTGTAAGCCGTAGGTGACTCGGCCTGCAGCATGTGCTCTGACCCGGCCCGCAATCTGACGACAGCCGATCATGCCTCTTTCCACCGACATCTCCGACTTCGATCGTCGTGAGCTGACGTTCCGCGGCAAGACGAAGCCCGTTCTCGTCAGCGGCGTAGCCGGGCCGGCCGTCCTCGTGCTGCACGAGATCTACGGAGTCACGCCGACGCTGCTGCGTCTGTGCCGCTGGCTCCGCGACGGCGGGTTTCGCACCTACGTTCCGGTGCTGCTCGGGCACCCCGACGCGAGCAACCCCGAGAAGATATCGCTCGGCCGCACGCTGGCGCTGTGCGTCTCGCGCGAGTTCACGCTGTTCGCGACCGGCCGGCCTAGCGTCGTTACGGACTGGCTGCGTGATCTGGCCCACATGGCGCATGCCGAATGCGGCGGATCCGGTGTCGGCGTGATCTGACTGTGTCTGACTGGCGGCTTCGGGCTGGCGATGTCGATCGACCCGGTGGTGATGGCGCCGGTGCTCGGGGAGCCGAGCCTGCCGGCAGTTCGGCCCACGGCACTGGAGGTGTCGGATGCTGACCTCGAACGCATTCGGGCGCGCGCTCAATCTCCCGAGCGGTTCCGCGTGCGCGCGTACCGGTTTGCGGGCGACACACTCTGCCGCGCACAACGGTTCGCGACCCTCCGTCGGGTACTCGGCGATGCCTTCCTGTATCGCGAATTCCCTGACGAAGCAGGGAATCCGGCAGGGTTGCGCGCGCAGGGCAAGCCGCCCCATTCGGTGTTCACCGGCGACCTGATCGACGAGCCTGGCGCTTTGACGCGGCAGGCCGTGGACGAGGTGATCGCGTTCTTTCGCGAGCGGCTTTCCACCGGAGGTCGAGCGCCGGCGCCCACCTGAAGCGCGTCGGTCGGTCGTGCGCTAGAAGGCGGCGTGATCGACCCGCTCGTGCATCGCCGGGACCTGCTCGCCGTCTCGATCGCGGCGGCCATCAGCGCGTGCGCTGAACGGCCCCTGCTGTCCGCGCCGCTTCAGCCGCGCGGCCCGCCGATCTTGCTGGCTCCGGTTGCGGTCGAGCGCAGCCGCATCATCCGCCGCGTGGTCGGCCTGCGGCCGTTCCGTCCCGGGGGCTTCGTCGTCCGCGCCGAGACGCTCGGCGACAAGCTGCTCGTGCACAACTACGGCCATGGCGGCGGCGGTGTCACGCTGTCCTGGGGCACGGCCGAGATCGCGGCGGATCTGGCGAACGTCTCGCCGGGCCATGACTGCGCGGTCCTCGGGTGCGGCGCGGTCGGGTTGGCGACGGCCCGAACGCTGCAGGAGCGGGGCGCGCGCGTGACGATTTATGCGCGCGAGTTGCCGCCCGACACGACCTCCAACGTCGCGGGCGCGCAATGGTGGTCGTCCTTCGTCTTCGATCCCGAGGCAATCACACCCGAGTTCGCCGTACAGTACAAACGCGCGGCGCACCTTGCCTACTTGCGTTTCCAGGCTCTGCCGGGGGCCAGATACGGCATCCGGTGGACCCGCAACTACGCCGCCAGCGATCCGCCCGCCGTGTTGCTTGCGCATGAAGCAGCGGCCAATCCGGAGCCGTCACTACGAGACCTGTGCGTCGAATGCCGCCGCCTATTGCCGGAGGAGACGCCCCTTCCCGGCCTGACCGTCTCGCAGTTCGACACGATGATGATCGAACCGCCGATCTACCTGCCGGCCCTAATGCAGGACCTGCGCACCGCCGGCGGACGCATCGCCGTGCGAACCATGCGCGACCGGCAGGACATCGCCGTCCTTCGGCAACGCACGGTCTTCAACTGCACGGGCCTCGGGGCGAAGGCGCTGTTCGACGACCCTGAGCTGACCCCGGTGAAGGGTCAGCTGACCGTGCTGCTGCCGCAGCCGGAGGTCACCTACAACGCACTGTATCGCGGCACATACATGTTCCCCCGCGCCGACGGCATCCTGCTCGGCGGCACCGAACAGCGCGACGACCGGACGCTGACGCCGGATCTTCAGGCCGAGGCGCGCATCATGGCCGACCAACGCGCGCTCTACGCACATCTTCGCGGCTGAGCCGGCCCAGAAGCAGGCCAGACTGATCACCGCGATCCGGACTAGCCGGTCCGGGCTCGTGCAGCATGGCGGCCTCCGCTACACAGTTCCGGAATTCTCGGCTATCGACCCGCCGTCGCACGGCCGGGGAAGATTACCTAACCGGAGGGGCTGTAGTGTTCTTCCTTCTGACCTTCCATGGCAAGTTTGTCGGTTTTCACGACGAAACGTGGGAACTTCGGCAGACCGATATCTCGGACGGAACGCCAAACCTTGTAATCGAAATCATCGCAAATGAGGGACGGCTCTATCGTCGCGGAACGGACGGGGCACTCGGAAAGTGTCCTGGCCTGCCGTTCCGGATCCGCCACAAGCCTGACGATCTCATCACGATCGAACAGGCGAACCTCCTTCTTTGTGCGCTGCCCGACGGAGCGGTCGTTACGAACAGGCACGTCGCCGATGCCTGGGAGAGTTTCCGTCTGCTGTCGCAGGACGAGCTATCGTTCCTGCTGTCTCTCTACCGCCATGGCGCCTATTCAACCACACTCTCGTACCTGCTAACGCCAGGCAGCATTCGGCCGGCGCCCGAGTTCATGCTCTCGGGAGGCCCCATGTCGTTCCATATGCGGAGCTTCTCCGACGCCTTGGCGGGAAGACGTGCCTCGAAGCTGACGCTAGACCTCCACTTTGACGGATGGAAGCTGGAGCGGCTTCGACTGTTCCGTCCGCTGATCTACGTCACCGCCTTCGGCCATCCCCTGATATTCGAATGCATGCGCCTCATGCTGCAGTCGCTGGTCACATTTGGCGACTACCGGGGCGAGGTGGCTATCATAACAGATCGAGTTGCGGGAGGTGTGCTTGAGCATGTTCCGGCCGAGCTGAGAGGCGGGACTCACGTATTGAACGTTCCCGCCTTCGACGCCCTTGACTTCACGATCGCGCGCTACCGTATCGCGGATTTGATCGACACGTCGATCTATCAACCGATCCTTTCTCTTGATACCGACATCGTATGCAACGCACCGATCACGCCTCTACTGCTGGATGTCGCGCGTGCAGACCGCCTCTGCCTGGCACGGGAAGGTGACCTGTTTGCGAGTTCTCATTTCTGGGGCGCGACGCTTATTGAGCAGGACACAGCCGCGACCGCCGCATTGCCTGACGGTCTGAATACCGGCGTCCTCGGCATCCCCAACCATCACATAGCCGATGATGTCTTTCCTGCGATCTTACGGACGCGTTACGAGTATAGCCGGACAACCGGCATCCGGCACCCGCTGCCGGCGGAGGATCAGCCGTTCACGAACTACGTGGTGCATAAGCTGAAAGCCTATGATACCACAGCATTTGTGGACCGGGTCGTCAACGCGAAGGGGCAATTCGATCGTCCGTTCAGTGAGTACGTCCGGTGTGGTCTCGTCCACTTCTGCGGCGGCATCGGCAATGCCGCTCCGAAGCACATGACGATGACCGCGTATATCGACTACCTTAACGAGACTGGCGGCGATGAGGCCAAGCGCGCGAGCGCGAACGCTATCGACACGCTGCCGATGGAGGCGCAATGGGCCCCGTTGCGGGACCGGACGCGAAAGCCTGCCTTATGGCGGGATGCACCCACCTGAGCGCGATCGGCGCAGGATCACGCGCTTTCGGCAGGGGTGGTGAAGAACCACGGATGCCCGTCGAGGTCGCGGGCGGTATAGGTGCGGCCGTATGACTCGTCATGGGGAGGCTTGACGATCTCGGCGCTCGCTGCAACGGCTCGCGCGTGATGCGCGTCGACATCCGGCAAGTAGACGAACACGCCTTGCGTGGCGGCGCCGGCCTCATTGGCGGGAAGCATGCCCCAGTCCCTGCTACCCTGCCCCATCATGATGCGCTGCCCATCCAGCTCCATCTCGCCGTGCATGCCGCCGCTCGCGGTGCCGGTACGCATCAGCTCGGTGAAGCCGAACGCGCGGGACAGGAAGTCGAGCGCCGCGGGAACGTCGCGATAGAAGATATACGGGATGATCTCAGTGCCCCGTTCTGCTGGCATGTGCATTTCCCCCGGCGTACTGTTGCCTGACGGACGAAGACTCCGCGCATTAGAAGCCTCGCGGCAACTCACATCTGGTGCACCACGGCGCCCAAGAGCAAGCATCTGAACCGCAAGAGGACTACAGCCCAAGGGAGGATCGGCGTGGACCTGAACCAGCATCCGTTCGAAACCGGGCTCGATCGCGGCGGCGCGAACTTCGTTCCTCTGTCACCGACAACATTCCTTCGGCGCGCCGCTGCCGCGTTCGAGCGCAAGGTCGCGGTGATCGACGGGGCGCGGCGCATCAACTACGGCGAGCTGTACGCGAGGTGCCGGCGGCTGGCTTCAGCGCTGGAAGCGCGCGGCGTCGGACGGCTGGACACGGTCGCGATCCTGGCGTCGAACGTGCCTGAGATGGCGGAGGCGCATTTCGGCGTGCCGATGCTCGGCGCCGTGCTCAACCCGCTCAATACGCGGCTGGATGCGGCGGCGATCGCCTTCTCGCTCAACCACGGCCGCGCGAAGGTGCTCATCGCGGATCGGGAATTTGCCGCACTCGTCACCGCCGCGCTGAGGCAGGTGGATCATCCGATCCTGGTGGTCGACATCGAGAACCCCGGGATACCGGACGCCCCGGCAGTTGGCGAGATCACCTACGAGGCGCTCCTGGCCTCCGGCGATCCGGCTTTCGCGTGGCGCGAGCCGGAAGACGAGTGGCAGTCGATCTGCCTGCTCTACACCTCCGGGACGACCGGCGATCCGAAGGGTGCCGTATATCACCATCGCGGCGCCTATCTGCAGGCGCTCGGCAACGCGCTGATGTTCGGGCTGAACTTCAACAGCGTCTATCTCTGGACGCTGCCGATGTTCCACTGCAGCGGCTGGTCGTATCCGTGGGCGACGGTAGCGGTCGGCGCGACTCAGGTCTGCCTGCGCAAGGTCGATCCGGCGATGATCTACCGGCTGACCGCCGAGCACGGTGTCACCCACCTGTGCGGCGCGCCGATCGTGCTGAACATGATCGCGCACGCGCCACCCGAGGCGCGCGTTGCCCTGCCCCATCCCGTCGCCGTCGCCACCGGCGGCGCCGCGCCGCCGTCCTCGGTGCTGCGCGCGATGGAGGAAGCCGGGTTCCGGGTGACGCACCTGTACGGTGCGACGGAAACCTACGGCCCGGCGACGTCCTGCGTCATGCCGCCGGAGTGGCGGGAGCTGCCGATCGAGCAGCGATACCTGAACATGGCGCGGCAGGGCGTACCGTATCCGACGCTCGCCGACATGATGGTCGCCGATCCCGAAACGATGACGCCGGTGCCGCGCGACGGCGCGACGATGGGCGAGCTGATGGTGCGCGGGAACACGGTGATGAAAGGCTACCTCGCGAACCACGTATCGACCGGCAAGACGCTCGTGGGCGACTGGTGCCTGACTGGCGATCTCGCGGTGTGGCACCCGGACGGCTACGTCGAGATCAAGGACCGCTCGAAGGACATCATCATCTCCGGCGGCGAGAACATCTCGAGCCTGGAGGTCGAGGAGGTGCTGTCGCAGCACCCCGCCGTGATGCTCGCCGCTGTCGTCGCACGGCCCGATCCGACCTGGGGCGAGACGCCGTGCGCGTTCATCGAGCTGAAGCCCGGCGCGGAGCCCGTGGACGAGGCGGCGCTCATCGCGTTCTGCCGCGAGCATATGGCGCGGTTCAAGGTGCCCAAGCGCGTGGTGTTCGGCCCCATCCCGAAGACGTCGACCGGCAAGGTGCAGAAGTTCACGTTGCGCGACCAGGCGCGCGAGACGTGAGACGGCGGGACTTCAGCGCGTAGCGACGATGAACAAGCGCGGGAACGGCAGCAACACAGACCCGTCCGGCATCGCCGGATAGGCGCGGGCAACCTCCGACCGATAGCGGTCGAGATAGGCTGCCCGCTCGGCCTCGGCGAGCCGTGCAAGGAACGGCCGCAGGCCACTGCCCTTGAACCACTCCACGATGCCGTCGGCGCCGGCGAGCGGATGATGGTAGGTGGTGCGCCACACGTCGACGCGCGCGCAATGCGGTTTCAGCAGCGCGTAATAACAACGCGGACTCGCGATCACTGTCCGTTCGGCCGCGGCGTCGGCGAGCTTGTCAGCCCATGGCCCTTGCTGCGCCACTTCGCGCATCAGCCGCGCCGCCGGCTCGTCGAGATTGTCCGGCATCTGCACCGCGAGGCTGCCGGCCTTCGTCAGTTTCGCGACGAGGCCGGGAAACAACGTACCGTGGTCCGGAAGCCAGTGCAGCACGGCGTTCGCAAGGATGACGTCGAACGGTCCCGGCTCGTCCCACGTCTCGATCTCGGCGATGTCGAATCGAAGCTGCGGCAGGCGCGCGCGCGCCGCGGCGATCATGTCCGCGGAGCTGTCCAGGCCGCGGATGGTCGCACCCGGAAAGCGTCGTGCGAGGACCTCGGTTGAGTTGCCGGGCCCGCAGCCGACGTCCATAGCCAAGTGCACCTCGGTGGTGGGGATGGCGCTGACGAGGTCACGCACCGGCCGGGTGCGTTCGTCCTCGAAGGCGAGGTACTTCTGAGCCGACCAGCTCATCGTGAGTCCCCTGAACTGATGCTGCGCAACAGCTCGGTGCCGGAAGCGGTGAGCCGCACGCCCGCGCCCCCCTGCTTGGCGGCGTCCTCGACGTCGATCCGGACCAGATCATTCCCGATCGCGTCTTCCCATACAGACAATCGGGGGCACGACGTGCGCCAAGCCTCCATAGCCTCAGCATACGTCCGGGGCCGCACGGCAACCCAGGTCAGGAACTCGATCAAGTTGCCGGAGATCGGGACTTCTGCCGCGAGCTCGGCATCGCTTTGGGGCATCGCCCGCATCGCCCGCCTCCAGGCCAGCTAACCGGCGCTATTTTGCTCGGATCGACGACCACCTCCAACAGGATGCTATGGCGACACTGAAGCTATTGTCTAACTATCGAGGGCGCGATAGTAAAGTGTGTGCTTAACCATCAGCCCGTGCTCGACCGTGCCTTCCAGGCCCTCGCCGACCCGACGCGGCGGGCGATGGTGGAGCGGCTGGCGCACGGGTCCACATCGGTCAGCGAACTGGCGCGTCCCTTCGGGCTCTCATTGCCGGGAGTGCTGCAGCATCTGGCCGTGCTCGAGCGTTCGGGCCTGGTGACGAGCAAAAAGGTCGGCCGTGTGCGGACCTGCCGCATCGAGCCGGCCGCACTCGGCCAGGTGGAGGCGTGGATCCACGCCCGGCGCACCGAGTGGGAGCGTAGGCTCGACCGGCTCGGCGACCACCTCGACGAACTGCAAGCCAAGGGAGGAGACGCCAATGGCGAACGTGAATGACACCAGCATCAAGCCCGAGCCGCTGGTGCTGTCGCGCCGCTTCGAGGCGCCGCGCACGATGGTGTTCCGAGCCTGGAGCACCGCCGAGCACTTGAAGCGCTGGTTCAGTCCCGAGGGTCTGTCGGTCCCCGAAGCCGAGGTCGATTTCCGGCCCGGCGGGGTCTGCGCCGTCTGCATGCGCGCCCCGGACGGACAGGAGATCTGGTCGCGCGGCAGCTACGTCGAGATCACGCCCCCCGACCGGCTGGTGATGGAGGGCGCGGTCAGCATCGGCGGCGGGCGGAAGTTCACTGCCCGCACCACGGTCACCTTCCAGGATGAGGGCACGGACGCGCTGATGACCGTGCATCAGGAATACGAGATTTTCGACCCGGCGTTCGCGAACGCCGTCGAGGGCGCAACCGAAGGCTCAACAAGCTGGAGCGGGAGGTGGCGCGGATGCAGGAGTCCGTCGTCCACGCGACCTTTTCTATCGAGCGCACGTTCCACGCCTCCGCTGCGCAGGTGTTCCAAGCCCTGTCCGATCCGGTGGCGAAGGCGAAGTGGTTCACTGGCGGCGACGGCTACACGGAGCTCGAACGCTCTATGGACGTGCGGCCCGGCGGACGCGAACGCCTGCAAGGACGCTGGGCGAACGGGTTGGTCACCACCTTCGACGCCGTTTACTTCGATGTCGTGCCCGATCGGCGGCTTGTCTATGTCTACGAAATGCACCTGGACGAGCGGAAGATTTCCGTCTCGCTGGCGACGATGGAGCTGGAGAAATCGGACGCAGGAACCCGGCTGACCGTCACCGAGCAAGGCGCTTTCCTGGACGGCTATGAGGACGCCGGGCTGCGCGAAAAGGGCACCGGGTCGCTGCTGGACCGGCTGTCGGCATCGCTGGAGGGGTAGCAGGCGGGACCGCTCGCGCGGGGTCTCGGCTTGCGCGTTGCCGCGTCGGGGGGAACACCCGATATTGCGCGCACCGCCTCCCGAGGAGCGACATGTCCAACGCCGACTGGGAAATCCCGCTGAACCTGCAGCCGGACCCCGACGACTACAGCTTCGACCTGGAAGGCGCCTTGCGCTCCGTCGTGGGCTTGCGGTCGTTCGTGCCTGCCGACGCCTTTACCGCCGGCGCCCTTGGCACCGAGCGCGGCGGCAGTGGCGTGGTCATCCGCGCGAGCGGCCTAGTGGCGACGATCGGCTACCTGATCATGGAAGCTGAGACGATCTGGATCACCTCGGCCGACGGGCGGGCGGTGCCGGGGCATGCGCTCGCCTACGACCAGGATAGCGGCTTCGGCCTCGTGCAGGCGCTGGGCAAGCTCGATCTGCCGACGCTGGAGCTGGGCGACAGCGACCGGCTGCGGGTCGGCGACCAGGTCGTGTTCGCCGCGTACGGTGGCCGACACCACGCGATCGAAACCCGCGTGGTCGGGCGCCAGGAATTCGCCGGCTACTGGGAATACGTGCTGGACGATGCGATCTTCACAGCACCCGCGCATCCGTTCTGGGGCGGCGGCGGTTTGATCGGGGGCGACGGCAAGCTGCTCGGTATCGGCTCGCTCATCCTCCAGCAGGGCGACGGCAAGGGACGGCGGCTGGACATGAACATGGTCGTGCCGATCGCGCATCTGGCGGCGATCCTGGACGAGCTGCTGACCTACGGACGGGTGCGGCGCCGTCCCCGCCCGTGGTTGGGCCTGTATGCGACCGAGAACGACGACGCCCTGTTCGTCGGCGGCCTGATGGATGGCGGGCCGGCCGAGCAGGCGGGCGTGCAGCCGGGCGACCGCATCATCGCGGTGGACGACGACGAGGTGACCGACCTGGCGAGCCTGTGGCGCCGCGTGTGGTCGTGCGGCAGCGCCGGCGCGGAGGTGACGCTGCGGCTCGAGCGCGAGGGCCAGATGGTCGAAGTCTCGCTGCGCTCGGCCGACCGCGCGTCGTTCCTCAAGTCGCCGAAGCTGCACTGACCGTCATGGGAGCCCTGGCCGTAGCGACGGTGCCGGTGACGCCGTTCCAGCAGAACTGCGCGTTGGTGTTCGACCGCGACACCAAGCGCGGCGCGGTGGTCGATCCGGGTGGCGATGTGGAGCGCATCCTGGCGGCGATCGAGCGGCACGGCGTGACGGTGGAGTCGATCCTGCTCACGCACGGCCATATCGACCACGCGGGCGGCGCGGCGGCGCTGCGGACGGCGCTGGGCGAGCGGCAGGGTGCGCCGGTACTGGTGATCGGTCCGGACCGGCGCGACGAGTTCCTACTGGAGACGCTGGCCGAACAGGGCCGGATGTTCGGCCTCGCCGACACGGAGACGGTGACGCCGGATCGCTGGCTGACCGAGGGCGAGACGGTGGCGATCGGCGGCGTGCCGTTTGCGGTGCTGCACTGTCCGGGCCACACGCCGGGCCACGTCGTGTTCGTGGCCGCGGACCATCGCTTCGCGATCCTGGGCGACGTGCTGTTCCGCGGCTCGATCGGGCGGACGGATTTTCCGTACGGCGACCACGACGCGCTGATCGGGGCGATCACCACGAAGCTGCTGCCGCTGGGCGACGACGTCGCGTTCGTCTGCGGCCATGGCCCCGCTTCGACGATCGGCGAGGAGCGGCGCAGCAACCCGTTCCTGTAGGTCGTCCAGATCTCAACTCGAGAGATGCGTGGCCGGAAGGAAATTGGCCGTGCCCGCGGTGACGTTGCTGTTTGTGCTGTCGATCATCGTATCAGATGAGACCAGAGCGCCGCCATTGCCGGCGTCGAACTTGAAACAGTACGCCAGATACTTGAAGTGCGCACCCCCGCACGTGACAGCCTGACCACCCGACTTGATATGTATGCCGACGGCGTTCCCGCCAGACCCGAACAGCGTGCAACCATTCAGGCGGGTTACCCCGGCAAATGCCTGAACGAAGTCGCTGTTGGTATTGCCCATCCAGACGCCGTGCAGGTTGAGCTGATCCCCGCTTGCATTCAAGACCAAAGCTGTCGCGTCACTGCGACTGCTGGTTTGCAAGTAGCCGCCATCGAAAGTAATCTCGTGATCGTTCTGACTGCCCCCCTGAAGGTATATAGGCAATACGCAGTCCTCGGCCCCAAAAATTCTTGACGCTCACGAGAAGATTGTTGGTTCCGCTCTGCGTGAACAGCCCTTTCCCGGCGATGAGGAACCACTCGGAGCCGAGCACGCCATCGACGTTGTGGCCGATCTCGACGAGGTAGCGATTGCTCCACCCGTAATCGGTAGTAGCTGCCCCCTTGATCGGCTCCTGGCTCTTCAGGCGGCGCAGCCAGGAAAAATCGGCGATGTTGTTGAGGTAAACGAGCCGACTGTGCGCGTAACCTTCCAGCCCGTCGATGACAACGATGCCATTGGACGATGCCGTCCGGCTAGAACCGGCGGCGATCCACGCATCCTGCACGACGCAGTCGCGAATAAACTCCACGTTCGACAGGGTGGTCGGCCCCTGCGTCGGGTTGGCGTAGTTCTTGTTCGCGACATCGACATAGATGTCCTGGAAGATGGTCCCGACGCCGCCGTCCCACAGGGTCTGCGTCGGATCCGTGTGGCAGATGAACGTGGCGTTGTTGCCCGCACCGATCAGGCGCGCGAAGTGCCGCTGCGGGATGTGTGAGACTTGGTAGTAGCCCGGCGGCACAAACACCCAGCCACCCGGGCTGCCGCCAGCATAGATGTAAGGTGGGGTCGTATTATAGGGTGTGATGATCGTGTTCGTGGGATTGAGCGCGGCGACGGCCGCCTGGAATGCCGCCGTGGAGTCGGTCGCGCCCGTCGGGTCAGCGCCGAAATCGTCGACCACGTTCAGCCGGCGGCCGAAGCGTGCGGCGGCACTCGCCGGCGCAAGTGCACCCGGCGCCAGAAAGGCAGCGAAGGGCTGGTTGTCGACATACTCCTTCGTTGCCGCCTGTAGCGGCTGGGTGGGGTCGGCAGCGAGCGTCAGTGCGCCGCTGATTGTGTCGCCGGTGCGCATGATGCGCTGATCGACGTAGCGCTTGGTCGCCGCCTGGATCGGCTGCGTCGGGTCGGAGGAGAGCAGAAGCGGACCAGTGACCTGCCCGCCTGAGCGAGGCAGCGTGTTGGCAGCGAAGTTAGCGAGCGTTTGCGCCGTCGTCGACCCGGTCGGCACCACCGACTGGCCGGAGAGATTGATACCGGACAGCCCGGAGATGCCGGACATGAACGTCGCATAGCTGACGCTGACGTCGGTGCCGTTTTCCGACACGCCCACAAGGTTCGATGCGACCGGCGTGATGCCGGCGGGCAGCGAACCGATCGAGTAGGTCGGGCCGGACGCCGAGAGCGTGCCGTTGGCAAGGATCAGGTTGCTGCCAACAGCGACGGCCTGCGGGGTCCCGCTACCCGTGGACGGCCCGGCGAGAAGTTCGCCCGAGCCCATCGACAGCGTCGGCTGCACACCGGCAAGCAGCTGTCTGCGCGTCATTTTGCGAGCGACGCCGCCCTGGCTGACAAGGAGCTCATCGGAGTCGGAAGCAGCAAGTGCGTCGGGCAGCTGGTCGATGGTTGGCATGAGTGATTACCGTTCTGGGTCCTGGGAACAAGCGACCGGTCCAAGCGCGTGGCTGAGCCCGCCACGCGGCGGCTGACTCAGTCGGTCAATAGGAAAATTGGGCTATTTCCTGTGGAGTCAAGGTGATTCTGCACAGAAACCGAGCGGTCCAGCCCCGCAGACTCGCCCTTATGGCTAGTAATTCCGAGGCAGCAATCGCGCGGTTTCCCAGCGGCCGAGCCGGGTCCGAGAAAGCGTAACGTTGCCGTCTGGCTCTGCGCAAAGGAATCTGCCCTCCGCGTAGAGGGCCACACATCCTTCGCCGGCGAAAACAGTAGACCACGGCTGAGGATCACCGGCATCGTTCAGAAGGTCGACTTGACTGGCATCGAAGCCAGCTTTCAAACGCAACTTGTGCATACTGCCGTCTTCGCTTTGGTAAGCGAGGAAGCCGGCCGCATCTTGGTCGCCCGCAATAAAAAAACATTTTGCGGGCTGGTTCTTCGATCGCCGTGACGGAGGAGGCCAGTTGCGGGATCCAAGTAGATGATCGTGCCGAACGAGGTCACTATCCCGTCTTATTCAGCGCATAGCAGGGATTCAGAAACGAGTGTTGTACAAGCCGTTGAGTTCACGGCATGAATTGGCATCACGACTCACCCGTTCCCCTGCTCGCCGCGAGTCACGCCATGTCCGCCCCCTTTGGCTCTCCAGACGTGCCCCTGTTCAGCTTTCCGACCGTTCATCGCAAGAAGGTCGTGGCGGCGTTCGACGGCGGACGGATCACCTCGGACGGCGGCGTCATG
>Ga0209656_10000238_pt1 | contig 37068 bp, 34 predicted proteins | sample BogFormECP12_OM2_FD_188239 | JGI IMG/M metagenome (GOLD analysis project Ga0209656, IMG submission 188239) | Bog forest soil microbial communities from Calvert Island, British Columbia, Canada - ECP12_OM2 (SPAdes) (version 2) | ecosystem: Environmental > Aquatic > Freshwater > Wetlands > Bog ...
AAACCATGCAGAGTGCCGATCCACAATGTGCCGTCGCGCGTGGCCAGGAGCGACATGATGTTCGGGCTCGGAAGACGCTCGCCCAGCGGTGGACTCCACGGTACGAATCGCACACCATCGAAGCGGACAAGTCCGAATTCCGTTCCGACCCAAAGATAACCGTCAGGCGTCTGGACGATAGACCGCGTGCTGCCCTTCAAGCCGTCACGCGCGGTCCAGGCGGTGTGGGTGTACTGAGTAAGGTCGAGCGGACGATCTAAGGCTGGAGCGCGAGGGCAGACCACTACCAACAGGCTTACTGCGCCGAGCACAAGGCGCACAATTGCATCTCTCGCCGGGCTGTGCGCTCTCATTCTCATTGGGTAGCACATTCTACCCCGGAGCCTCCCAGCCCGTCATTCAGCTTTTCATCGGAAGAGTACGGGAGCATACAAAACGTTAGAGTAAGCCAACGGCAACCTAGTTCACAGGATCCTTTTTAATTTGGGACCCGGTCGGGGTTCTAGATTTCGCACGTTTACAAGTCATCGAAATGCGATAAGGTTATGGACCAACGGAAGTGGCCATGAACCGCTCCTCCACAAGAATCGGATTGTCCCTATGGCCTGGCGATTTGTTGCCGTTAGCGCTCTTCACTCTCGTGTCTCTAGCCCTTTGCGCATCGGGGTGGGCTCAAACCTCAATGACAGGACTTTTGAGAGGAGTGGTTACTGATCCTTCAGGTAGGGTGGTCCCAAATGCCGATGTTCGGGTGACCAATGAGAGAACGAATGAAGTACGGGGCGTGAAGACGGGTGCCGACGGTGCCTACACAATGCCACTGCTTCCTCCGGGAGGCTATCGGCTCGACATCTATGCAAAAGGCTTCGCTCACGCAATCGTATCCTCAGTGGCAATCTCAGTAACGGAAACGAACGTCACGAACGTCGCCCTCAGGGTGGGCAGTGAATCCACGATGATTGAAGTGACGGGAACGCCTCCGGTTGTGGATTCCAGTACGAATGCACTCGGCGATGTGGTCACTACCGCACAAGTTGTGGGCCTTCCCCTGGTAAATCGGAATTTCACCCAGATCATGACTCTCTCCGCTGGAGTTATTGCCAGCGTGACGGATGCTACCGAATTAGGCCGCGGAAGCGGAGGACAGATTCCGACGACGGAAGGTCAAGGGCAAAACGTGAATGGTGCCCGGGCAAGCGACATCAATTTTCGGATGGATGGGGTTGACGTGAATGATTACGATGGCGCGGCTTTCGGCGTGCCCATCCCGAATCCCGACACAATTCAGGAATTCAAAGTCCAAACGGGAATGTACGACGCGCAATACGGCCGGGATACCGGCGCGATTGTGAATCTGGTCACGAAAACGGGTTCCAACGACTTCCATGGTAATTTGTTTGAATTTTGGCGGAACGATGTCCTCAATGCCAACGACTTTTTTTTCAATCAGAACGGCGTGCCGCGCCCGGAACTCAAACAGAACCAATTTGGAGGCACTCTGGGTGGCCCGATCATCAAGGACAAACTGCTTTTTTTTGGCTCGTACCAGGGCACACGGCAGATCAACGGCGTATCGGGGCGGCAGACCTTCTTTTCTCCACTCACTACAAACGATCGTTCCGCCGCTTCCATCGGGGCACTTTTTGCGGGGCAACAGGGACTCCAATATATTTTTGGCCCTCCTGGATTTGGACCAGCGATTACCGCTGACGGATCCAACATCAACCCCGTAGCACTCAAGCTGCTGCAGCTTAAGTTGCCCAACGGACAATATCTCTTCCCGACTGCCAATCCAGCAAATGATTTGGTCTCCGTGAGTGCGCCTGCGACCTTCAATGAGAATCAGTACATGGGGAATTTCGATTTCTTGCCGTCTCCGAAGAACACGCTCCAGGGCCGATTTTTCACCGCGCTCAGCAATACCACGAACCCCTTGGGTGGTGGCGGCAATCTGCCGGGAGCTCCCTCGACGAATAACTTGAACTATCTAGTGACCTCCTTGACAGACACACACATTTTCAAGCCGAATTTCTCTAATCAAATTCGGTTAGGCTACGATCGAATTTCTTCCGTTACCACGCCGCATTCGCCATTCACATTTTCCGGGATAGGCGTGAACACTTCCGCACAAAATGACAACAAGCCGTCGGTAACCATCGCCGGTTCCGACAATTTTAACTCCGGCTTCTACTTCCCTTACGCACAAGACCTTTTCAACCTGGAGGACAACCTTGCCTGGGAGCGTGGACACCATAGTCTTCGCTTCGGTGGCGCAATCTCGAGAGCATATCTGATTAACAGCGGGGAAGAATACTACGGTCAGGTGAACTTCCCCAGTTGGCCGGATTTCCTTCTCGGAATGAACGGCATACAAAATGGAACTGCTGGCATGCCCGGGGTTCCGCCCAATGGGTTCAGCAATGTTTTGTACTCGCTGGAGGTGCTCGGTGTACTCGCGGGGCATAATCGGACCTGGGAGACTTCGGCTTATGTTCAGGATGCTTGGCGTGTCAACTCTAGGCTGACACTGGACTTCGGCATACGCTGGGAATGGTTGCCGCCGTTCACCAATCTCAATGGACGAGCGACAAATATCGACCCGGCACTACTGAACCCCAACCCACCGGCGACGGGCAGTCTGGCGGGATACGTTGTTCCCGCGAATTGGACTTATCCGATTCCAGCAGGCGTCGTGAAGTCAGGCATCAATGGGTTCGTGCCTGGGAGCGGAAACAATACTTGGGGTCCACGGGTTGGCTTTGCATATAGCTTGCTGCCTAGCAGTAACCGCGTCGTGTTGCGGGGCGGATATGGGATCTATTATTCGGCGGTGACCGGCAATAGCCAGTTCCAGTCCGTACCCAACTTGCCCTGGGCACTGATTGGTGTTTTTGTTCCCCCCTTCAACGGGGCCGCCTCGTGGGCGCATCCGTTCCAAGAACCGATCCCTCCACTTAGCCAATTCCCGTTCTTCGCTCCCTACACGCCCGATACCGACCTAAGTTCGGTCGCCACCCAGCAAACGATTCGTCCTGCGATAACGCAGGAGTATGCCTTCAATATACAAACTGCAATTACTCCAACCTTGGCACTGCAAATTGGCTACGTCGGGTCGAGTGCTAACCATCTGATTTACTCGCACTCCATCAACCAGGCCGGTCTGGCCACTCCACAGAATCCAATCCGCGGGCAAACAACCAGTACCTTGTCAAATCTCGCACTGCGGGTTCCGTACCAAGGGTGGGACCCCGCAGGATTTATGGAACAAGGCTCGGAAGGTCGGTCCAACTTTAATGCCTTGGAGGTTACCCTGAAAAAGAATCTCAGCCACGGATTGCAATTTCTGTCGGCGTACACTTGGTCGAAGACGATGTCCACCGGGGCCGCGAACGTCGTGGGGAGCACCTTCGGCGAAGGTACGATCGGCGACCAAAACAATCTCTATGCGGGCTACGGTGAAGCCAATTTCAGCAGGCCGCAGCGATTAATCGTGGCTGCTATTTACGAATTTCCCAGTTTTAACCACGGATCTGGCATCGCGGAAAAAGTGTTGAGTGGCTGGGCCGTCTCCACGGTAGTGACTCTTCAGTCCGGAACGCCGCTCACATTTCTCAATACCAATTCAACCAATTTGTTTGGCACGTCGAGCGACTTTGCGTACCTTGATCTCAGTGCGCCCGGATGCAACGGACGTCTCGGCCTCAGCGGCTCTGTAAACAGTCGCTTGAACGAATATTTCAACACGAATTGCTTTACCACTCCTCCGGTGATCAGTTCCGATGGAGGAACAGGCTTTGGCAACACGAGGCCCGGACTGCTTCGCGGACCTGCCCAGCACAATGTTGATCTTTCCATAAGGAAGACGACTGCATTAACCGAGCGGATGGCTCTCGAGCTCCGGGCCGAATTCTTCAACGCCTTCAACAGCACGCAATTCGGGAATCCGGATACCACATTCAGCGACGGCGTGCCCGCATTCGGCAAAATCACGAGTACCTCGGTAGCGCCCCGTGTAGGACAACTCGCATTGAAACTTAGTTTCTGACGATCGGAATGGAGCAGCCTGACCAAGGACGCATTCTCGGCGTGCCACAACAGCGTCTAGCCGCTCCCTGATCCGCCCACGATGGCGGCCATCTGGTCTCGATGTATTTCCGGGTTGATTCCGTCGAGCACTCGATGACTGCCAAAAGAAACCCCACGTGCATGCCGGGTCCCGCATCACGCCTCACGATCAGATTCCTTTATACTTCCGAACTTCTGCGCCTGTTATTGGCAAACGGTCCTACTGTTCGCCTATTCGTGACCGGTGAGTATCTCCCAGCTAACTCCACTGACGTCGGCTTCCAGACTCAATCGGCTGACAATCTGTTCGAGCACAGCGTTTTCATGGCCAGCGCTGGTGAGAATCGCATGCACCTCAACCTTGGCGGTGTGCTCGACGTCGTCGCTCTTTAACGACTTGAGAAACAGCGGCTGCCCGCTTAAGGACTGCAAAAGAAGCGCACGCAAATGAGCCTCCTGATCAGCTCGGGCCGTAATCCTAAACAGATAAGTAACCTCCTCATCGGCAGCTCCATTCCCCCGGTTTAGGGCTCTCCCGATGGGGCGAAGCCCAACATTAGCACCGAGGACTGCGATGGCACTGATGATTGCCGATCCATACATCCCGTAACCCGATAGCGTCCCGATTGCCGCCGAACACCACAACGTTGCCGCGGTATTAAGCCCGCTGACGTTCAGCCCGTTCCGTAGAATCACTCCTGCTCCCAAAAAACCAATGCCCGACACTACCTGGCCTGCAACGCGAAAACTGTCGTCGGGTCGTGACGCCAGTGCGGAAAGCATCACAAACATTGCGGCACCTGCTGCGACGAGGGCGTTTGTACGCAGGCCGGCCGTGCGCTGCCGCCACTGGCGCTCCGCGCCAACGATTGCCCCGAGAACCAGCGCTAGTGCCAGCCGAATTGTAAAGTGATGCCACAACATTCGTCCGCTCTTCGTTCCTTTCCGTTTCCGCCGATGTGCTGGGCACAACGAGCTCGATGTTCTGCTTAGTGAGAGGCTAAAAGCGGTATGAAGCTCCCAACGCAAACTGGGATCGTGCGTGCAGCCTCACACCCGGCATTATGTTGTTGGCCACTTGAGCCACGCCGAAATCAACATTCAAGGGTAGCTCGCCGCGAGGGACCACGCGCGCAAAATAGGTTAACGTCGTCGGAAGGTTGGCTCCCGGGAGACCTTCTATGTAGCGAGGCTCTTGCAAAACCTCTGAGCCGAATACGATTTTGCTGTTTACCGGGCCAGGGACCACGAATCCAACAGCGCCGAAGAGCCGGCCCTGCCAGTTAGGTGCATTGCCCGCTATGCCCAGTACGGAGGCGTTCGTGGCTTTGAAGCCGAAGTTGGCGACGATCGGCAAACCTTTGAAGTATGTGATCGTCTTGGTAGCAACTACATAGAAGTCTTCGTTGTGCGTATCTTTGCTGTCGAGGACTCCACCGACGCGCCGCACATTCGTGCGCGCCACGAATCCCAAAGAGATCGCGGGAATATAACTGTGCTTTCCTGCGTTTTCGCCCACCAGATTGACTTTGCCATGGAAGATGTTGAAACCACCATTGAACAGCGGGCTGAGACTAGGTACGGATCCATCCGAATTCAATGCGCGAGTGTACCCAGTTTCGAATCTCCTCAGGAAACCGACAGTCCCCGAGATTTCGTAGAATCCTCCGAGCACGTTGCCGCCATCGAGGTAGTGGAAACTGACGGCCGGAAGTCCGAAGCCTCGTGCGGGCGATGGGCTGGTGTACGCGAAGGGTGTTACGAAGGCTCCAGTTTGGCCCTCCCAGTTGAGGTTTTGCGCACTTCCGGCGGGAGTGATCGAGACGAGAAATATTACAACAAGGCTCCAGACCCAGCATGCACGTTGTGGAAACGACGCGCGATGGGTGAAGAATCTAAGCATCCGCCAAAATGTCATCCGTATTCCTCCATACCAAGCGGCATTCGAGAAAGCACTTACCCTTCCAAAAAAAAACTTCCAGTTAGCGCGCTGGACTTGCCTTTGTTATCAGCAGGAAAGAGCTGATTCGTTTTGTTCACGGCGGCGGAAAACGAGGCCGCACCTAGATACCGGTGTCGGGGTTGCGACGCGAAATCGCAGACGCGTCGACGCATCGATGACAGTCAGCAGGCAGTGTTCCGGTCCTGAAACAATTCCATGACAGCGGATCCAAGGAAGGCAGCCAGTGAAGTTTACAAGAGTTGAGTTGTTATCGTTTTCGGGCCAGCTAGCCGACTTTGATCGCCCACAAGCAGGCGGCGTAGCCTGGCAGCGACTGCTCTCCCGCATTCTGTGTTTGGAACTCCGAATGCCTGCGGTTACTGGGTGTAAGGGTTTGGCAGAGCCTACCCAGCAAATGCAGAAATTTCAGTTCCGAATGGCGCTGATCTGATCTTCATTTAGCCCAATGTACTCGTGGAAGAAGTTAGAAATCTTGGCGGGCTGCTCTCCTGCGGCCAGAGCGCAGCTCCAGAGCACCAAAGCGGAGACTCCAAGGAGTGCTGAGGATCGCAGAGTGACTGTCATCGACGGCCTCACAGCAGCAATGGCTAGTGAGGCACGAACACCCATATGAACAGGCCGAGCAACCCAAGGGCAACACCGGGATCGAGAATTCGTTGGAAGCTTGAGTCGGTCTGTTCAGAACCTGCCACTACTGGCGGATCACTTAGATGAGCGCTGTAGTGCAAGGGCTGAAATAACGCGTGAGGAATCGATTCTGGCAATGGCGTACTCCTTTCCGGTTGTGGTGATCAGTGAACGGTGTCATCTTGGCTTTGGACCAGCGGAAGTTGCGAAGTCACTTGCAGATCGATCATCGTGCTGATGCGGCGGTCCAGTTGGAAAAATGTGGCAGCTGTCTTTCCGGGTAACACCTTGCGGAAAATCGGGACATATTTCTGACGAAGGTTGGACGCGGCAATGTCTGTGTCGAGCCAACGACGGATAAGACTGTCCGCTTGTTCGTCAGTGAGCGTCCCATAGTCGTCGCTATACTCCTTAATGAGAGTGGTTCTCGTGTCATTTATCTTTTCCACTTCAGCGGAATATTGCTGGTACACTGGCCAGAATTTCGTGGCTTCGCTGTCCGTCAGGTTCAAATTTGCGGAAATGATTTGTTTCTTGATCGAGCGTATATCTTTGCGCATCAGCGCCATTTGCTGGTCAACAAACGCGCTATCGCTGCTCACTGCTGGAGACGGACGATCCTGGGCAACCAATGTTGTAGGCCCGGACAGGATACCCCCCAGAAATACAATTGCGGCAAACGTAATTCGTTTCACGACAATCTCCCTCTCTTTCGTTGCAACGAGAACTGACTGTACCCTCCGGAGTTCAGGGGCAGAGTTCGGAAAAACTATTCAAAACTGCCGGTCACACCCTGAAAGCCATTCAACGCTTGTTTGCAGAGCCACTTCATCACGCGGGCCGCGCTGTAGCAGTACGCAACGTTGTAGCCGAGTGTTGAAAAGCAATTGGGCTCGCAACCTTTTTTCATCTCCGCGAGTTGCTTGACGTCGAACTTTTCATTACCCACGGTGCCCCAGTCGTAAGTAGCGTTGTAGAGAGGAAAGCACGGAGCCAGAGTCCCATTGGTGCGGATGATCAGCCAGTTTTGGCCAGCGCGGCATCCCCAGTTCTCCCCGACGCCGCGCATGAAGCTCTTCATGTTCTGCAGGCGCGGAATCGAATCAACCATCTTCCAACCCTGACGCTGCTTGTCGATGAGCCAGTCGAGAAGTTCGTCCACCAAGGGGAAGTCTTCCGGTCGGATGTAGGTATCGTTTTCGTGAAGATGTTTGAAATGCCCCTGCTCCATCATGGGAGCCTCGTTGATGTGAAAGGTGATGGAGATGCCGTTGTCGTGCGCGATGGTCGCAAGTTCTTTCACGTCGTCAATGTTGGTACGACAGATGTTGGTGTTGAAAAAAACGGTGTAGCCGTAACGGTATTGGTGGCGCACAAGGTAGTCGAAGTTTGAGCGCACCTGCTCAAACGCTTTTGGGAGTCCCGGTTTTTCTTTGATCGAATCCACCGCGAAGTTGATCGTGGCTATGCCTGCGTCGGCAAGACGATCGGTAACCTCGGGTCGCAGAAGCCGGGCATTCGTCGCCAGGTACACCCAGAAGTCTTTCTTCGCCACGTAGTAGATCACCTTGTGAACAAAGTCGGGGCGTAGGAGGGGTTCGCCGCCGGTCGGAGCGAGAACGCGGCAGAGAGTGGAGTGTAGCCAGTCGATGGCACGTCGCGCCGTGCTTTCGGTCATGCCCTTGACGTGATTGTCATAAGACCAGCAGTAATGGCAATCCAGATTGCATTTCCACTCTGTGAACAGATAGGCGATGATTGGCTGAAACTCGCCCGGCAGGATGCGTGATTTGAAGTAAGGGAACATCCAGCCCCGCATGGTCTTCATGACCTTGGAAGCGGGCCAGTGCCGCTTCCCAGTCTCGAGAACGGTCTGGTGTGCGGCGATGTCGGCCGCGTCGATCTTGTGCAACAGCGAGGGATGCTGCGGGAAGACCGGCGAGGGCAGAGCAAGCGATGTTCGGGTCTCGTGCTCCGCCCCCGCCAGTGGGGGGAGGGGTCTTTCTGAAGAAGATTATGGAGAGGCACATCCAAGCGGAACGGCTGCGACGGCAGTGTGGGCAAGGGCGGAACGTGCAGTGGCGTCGAAGTGGACATGGACTCTCCTTGATCGTGAAACATGCAACACCCGTGCCAAAGACGTGTTCTAATCGAGCCGTCCGTACCTGATTGAAGACAGAAGAGTTCTACGTTCTGTGACTGCGATCCCGTGACGGAATGTCGGAACTCTCGACACTTTTCTCGACAGGTGTCGAGCGTCGATGACACTGATGATCTCAAAAGTACTGTGCAAGGAGTCGAGGTTCGCTGCCACAGAACATCCCTCCCGGCGGGGGTCAGCCGGACGGGTGACGGAAATGATGTCGGCAAGTCAGAATGTTGCTCTTTAACATCGTCGACGGATGAAGCCTCAAACTAAGTGAAAGCCAAAGTGATCGAGAGAGGATAATGGTCGGAAGCCGAGACTGAACGATGGACCTGAGCATGGCTCGAGTGAATGGGACCGCGCGAAAAAATCCAATCGATGACTCGCCCGCCCTTCAGGATTGAACCAGGTGTCGTTGGCACGTGGTCGTTCGCGAACGCATCCTGAAACAGTGCGCGACTGAGTGCAGTGCCCGGTAACTCCGAGACATCAAGATTGAAGTCGCCAGCGAGCAGAACCGGCGTGCTTTCGGCGTATCGGCCGGCATCCTTTAGGGTCTCGTCAAGCTGGGAGCAGCGCAACGCTTTGTCACTCTTGCTTTCGAGGTGCAAGTTATAGGTGACGATCGTTTTCCCTGCAATACTGGCCTGGCAGACCAGCGCCAGGCGTCCTCCGAGTCTCTCCTGAAATGGTTCAATCTGGGGTAGAAACCAGTGTGGGTGCCAGAAATCGGATTGCCTCTGGAATCGGATGATGCGGTAATTAGATAACGGCCAACGGGAGAGCGTGGTCTGGCCATGGTAGGCAGGTGACGCGCGGGAACCCTGCGCTAATTCTTGGAACTCGCGTCCGAAGACATAGTTCATCCGAAGCTTCTGCGCTATTTCCTTCCCCACGTTTATGTGATGCGTCCGCCGGGCATTGACATCCGTTTCCTGGAGAAGGATGAGATCGGCTTTTGCGCTGCCCAGAAAATCGATAACCCGTTGCAGCTGCAAACCCCGATCGATATTCCAGTTCACCACGCGAATGGAATCTGGCGGACAAAGCACCCACCGTGGGGTTGCAAAGGTTCCTGTTTCAATTTCCTGCATCGTAGTCACAGCTTGGTTCAACTCCCGTCCACCCAGAAACTGCGGGACTTGCCACGGTTGAAGTCCGTGATCCGGCGAAGTTGTGACAGGAATACAGCGCGATCGGCCAGACCAAATTTGCTGCTATCACGCTTAGAATGAACGCCACGTTCATGATGTTAAAGAGTGCAAACATCACAAGCGCATAAGGGAAAAAGCACCGCCGCGTCATGAACTCCATGTGCCGGGCCAAATACAAGAATGGATTGGACGCTCGTTTCTCCGCATAGTTCTGCCAGATTCCCAGGAGTTTTTCCGGACGCCCGGCAGCGAGGCGCTGCCGTTCCCATCCCACGGCCAAGAAACTTGCCCCGGCACCAAGGAGTAGCAGGCCACCCCATAGCAAGCTTGCCTTCGTACTTGAGCTTCTCCACTGTCCTATAGTCATTCCGATTAGGAGGAAAAAGTAAAAGACATAGTCACAGACCGTCTCGAGCCAGCATCCGAAATCAGACTCCAGCAATTTCAAGCGAGCGACTTCCCCATCGCAACCGTCCAGGATGCTCGCAAATAAACAAAGAAATGCGCCGAGCAGCGTGCTCCAGTAGCCGCCCAGAGCGAAGAATACAGCGGAACACATGCCAACTCCGAGTGTGAACAGGCTCACCATGTTTGCGGTGATTGGGAACTTGATGAGCTGCCGGCTAATAGGGATGGAAATGCGGCGATTCAACTGAGCGTAGAAGCCATCCGTTGGTTTGACCAGCCAGCGGTCCAATTTCTTTTCTGCTACCTGCCGATCTTCCTCTGTGATGACTTGCTGCCATAGATCTTCGCTAACATCCATAGAAACGATAGAACTTTTGACCGTGAGCGACGCGCGGAGTTCCTCGAACGGATTGGCTTTTGCGGTTCCTTGCGATCTAAAGCCATCAAGTATGTCCATGGATAGCGCGCAAATTCCAGCAAACTTCTGGAGGCTCGTTAGCTCCAGTGCTGCGTCTTTGTCAATCCATTCGCTGGCTTGGCGAATTAAGGCTGGGTTGTAGTTCGTGCTTCCGTCGATCAACACCAAGCGCTGGCTGCCTCCTTGACTCGCAGTAAAGTGCAAACGTTGTGGAAGAGAAGTGTCAGCGATTTCGTCGATCCATCGCACCGAGCCGGGAAACCGTCCTGTGGCGATGAGGGCTGGTTGGACGCTTTCTTTTGTCATGCGGTCAGCCACGACGATAATACCGGCGGGATGCACCTTCTGCGCGGCCAAGATCGTCCGGCACACAATCGGCAAAGTGCCCACCCGAGCCATGGAGGAGGTCGCGCTTGTGAGAAAAACGACAAACGTTGTGGCCCCGCCGGATGAGACGGGAACGCAAGAAACTTCCACTGGTGCCATCGCATCTGTGGTGTTGGTTTCCTGTTTCGCATCGTTGCCAAAATCGACTTTTGTTCTTACGCGCATCAGGAAAACGAGACAGACGCCACCAACGGTGGTCCAGAAGAATGCCCGCAACCTCCTGGCTATCGCTAACGTCATTGCGGTGGAGCTGCTGAGGCCGAAAATCTTGCCGATCAGCATGTTGCCACCTTCATATGTTCCGATATTCCCCGGGTTGAAGTTGCCCACAGCGTTCACGAGTTTGGTGAAAGCTTCCGTGATTAGCGCTCCGGTGAAGCCAATGTGCGAACCCAGCAGCCAAAGAACGAGACTCACCTCGAGTATGGCCAAGCATTGGCCCGCCAGATTCAATGAAAAACTTCCCCAAAACAGGCTGGGATTGTTGTGGTGAAAATCGAAGAGGGCACTCTCCATTCCCTGAATCAGCTCAAGCCGTTGCTCGATCCAGCCTTTCAGGAATGGAATGCGCCCGATTGCCCGTGTGCTTGTGGAGAGCAACGGCCAGCGTCTTCTTACTGCCATCAGTATTAACAACAGGAATGTAGTCGATCCAAAAACAAACAACTCCGCATAGATGCCCAAGGCGTGGGAGATCGAGATCTTCGGCAGGGCTGCCAGAACGCCGACGATGGCCACGACGATTCCGGTGACCACATAGAGTCCACGATCCAGGGTTACCGACGCGAGGCTCTTGGCTGTTTGCATTTCACGGCTCAAGTGAGAGACGCGGACGAAGTCCCCGAAGGTTTGCCCAAGTATTCCAAGTTGTCCGGCAGCTTCGGCACCTAGGCGAAGTCCCAACAAGCGCGGGAACGAAATTCTGTGTTGATCATGGCCTAGGGTCATTTGCCATGCCCAGGTCTTCGTAAGATGCGAAATCCCTGCCAGGGCTATGACGAAAGTGAAACCCCAGCCTAGCTTCCCGAGGTTCTGCCAAAGATTAGCGGGCCCAACGTGCCAGACGAGGTAGGCAAACAATCCGCCACTCGACGCAATCGCGAGAATCCGAAACGCGGGACGCACACTTGATGGGACTCTAAACATGAACGAGCCTTTGCAGGATCGGGCTTTCCGAAAAGTCTCGTTCGAAGATCGATTCGGTGTAGGCGAAGGCTTCGGGCGTGTCGACGTCTTGCCAATGTCCGTTACCGACGTCAAAGCCTTTCAGTTTTCGCTCGCGACCAAGCTGGCGCATGCCATCGGACAGCGAGCAATTGCCGTCCTTTTTTGCAGCTTCGAGTCTCTCAAACAAAGCTGGGCTACACAGAAACATCCCAGTATCCAGCGCATCGTAGTGGAGCAGGTCTTTGCCGATATCAACGATGTGATTTCCGTCGAGCTTGACCTTGGTTGCATCGTCCAGATCGAAGATGCGATTGATGTTGTAGTCCACACCAAGAATGACCTCATCCTCCTCCAGTGGCTGTCGCAGCAGGGCTCTGGCCGTTTTCGGTTCGAAAATGTGATCTGCCATCAGCAACAAGAAGGGGTTCCGAAGCAGTTTCTTTGCAGCCAGGGCCGAAACGCCGTTCGCTTTGTGATAGTCGAGGTTTTCTACCAAGGTGACGGAAAGGTCGTCGAGCGGATGATCAGCAAACCAGCAGCGAATAGCGTCGGCACGATAGCCCACAACAATTACAAACTTCTCAATTCCCGCCGCCTTGGACGACAAAACGATATGTTCCAGGAGGGGTGCGCCGAGAAGTGGGACAAGCGGTTTAGGCGCGCTGCCCGACATCGCGGCAATGCGGCTTCCATTGCCCGCGGCGAGGATAAGGCATTCATTTGCTATTGTCATTGGCTACCTCGAACTGGGCTGTTCTATTCATGGTTTGTAGGCTTCCTTTGCGGAAAACAGAGTGACCTGGGAAGACGGTTGAGTTTTAGGTGCGTAGTCGAAATACTCGATGTTCACGTCAGTAGGACCGAAGAAACGAGCGTCGGTGACGCTTTGCGTGGAGAGTGGGAACCACAGCGGCCCACATTTGTGATACACGTGCACGAAGTGTGTGCTCTTTGTCCAGAACGAAGGATTCTTTGCCGGGCTACCTTCCGCTCGTACCATTGCGAAATCTTCGGCGTCCACCCAAACGTGGCCCTGGAATAGGTATTTTTCTTTGCGTTTGGGTTTGACCTCTAAAACGTAGGTCAAGCGCCCGGCTACCATTTCTGCGCGGACAGTTTCGAACTCGTAGTTCGTGAAATTGAGTCTGGACATGGTCCGCTGCTCGGGCCGGGAGGTCTCGCTCTCGGATTCGAGCATCTTTCGCAATACGTGAGTGTTGGCCGCTTTCCATCCGTCTTCCGAAACGACTTCGAAGTGTTTTGTGCCGTCCTGATCGCCTTCTACCCGCACAAGAAGTTCGGCGCGCTTTTGCATGCTTCGGTTTTCGAGTACATAGCGCCGCATTCCGGCGTATCCCTCAATGGAGGATTGCCGTTGGAGATCCAGAGCAGACATTCGGCTAATGATTTCCTCAGCCGTGGGAAGCCTATCTGAATCGTCGGCCGCAAAAAGGGAAGTTGATTGAATCAGGAACAGCGTAATCAGTAAGAAGTAGTTTTTCATCTCTAGAACTCCAAAACGAATTTGCCGCGGTATTCGCGCCATGAGGAATTGAAGAACCCGCCGAATCTCGCGCTTGCAAGATTGTTCTGCACGTCTCGCGGATCAAAGTGGTTGAACAGGTTGAAGGCCCCGCCTCCCACTCGCGCGGGGATGCGTTTCCCGTGGAAGGACAGCAAAATCCTGCGTGAAACCTGGATATCGAACGAAGAGAAGGTCGGAAATCGATCGACGTTGCGCGGTCCCACGAAAGCGCGGTATTCGTCTTCGACCGAATAGGGAAAGCCCGTGTGCAGGTCGTAAACCGGTACGACCGTCAATTTCCACGGCGCGGCGATGGTGCCCCAGAAAAGGAGCCGGTTCGGCGCGTCAAAAGGCAATCGCGCACGAGCATCTGGCTGGATCACGGGTTGCGCGAGATTCCCATAGAACTGATTCAGATCATTGAGATCTCCATAAGCCCGGGAGTGAACGTAAGAGAGGTTCAACAAGTGCTGCCCGGCCTTAAAGCGTGCGGTCACTTGGAATTCCCGGTACGAATCGGAGCCGTTGTTCGTGAGTTCGAGCACTCCGAGTGTGCCCTTCACCACCGGTGAAACAATGAAGTCGTTGCTGGTATTGCGCTGTTCATACGCGACGCGCAGGGTGAGAGTCGAGAGAACCTGACGATCCAGTTCCAGGCTCCACGAAGTGCTGCGCGGATTTCGCAACCTGCCGTCGATTTGATTCCGGTAGTCCACTGAGCTGGTTGGCTCGTCGTTCTGGCCGAGGACGGTGACCGTGCGATCGGGAAGATCAACGAAGGTGGCCGCCATGAGCGGAACGCGGTCGTAGAAAAGGCCGACACCTCCCTTCAGCAGCGTCTTTCCGTCGCTGGTAACTGCCAGAAGAAATCCGGCGCGAGGTGCGGCATGGGTTGAACCGGTGATCGTGTCGTAGTCGAATCGAATGCCAAGATCCAATGTCAATCGAGGATGGATGGTCCATTGGTCGCTCGCGAACCAGGCTGTCTCGTCTTCCGAAATCCGAAACGATGTCGGGGGTGTGAAGGTGATTTGCTCGACAGGCAAATCGGCGGCTCCGTCGAGTTCGACGGGCAAGAATGTCTGCCGGCCATCGTACGAAGAGTGCTCGTAACTCAGCCCAACGTTGAACTGGTGAGAACCGGCGAATTTCCATGGAGCAAAGGCATAGGTTTGCTGCCAACCAACGCGCGATGTGCGACGCTCCTGGCGATTGAAGAAACCACCTTCCGTTGTTTCGAGCAACATTCGGTATGGATCGTCGCTTTGTGCAGTGACGTCAGCGTTAAACCGCTTGTAGCTGAATTGCGAAGTCAGCAAACCGGAGCCGATCAGGTAACTGTCCTGGACGTTGAGTTGATACCCGCGCTGGTGGAAGTCGGGCGTTGACGCTTGTGTGTTAAACGTGTTCAAGCCGAGGTAGTTGAGTCGTTGAGGATAGAAAGCCAACGACACGTTGGCGGTCTGTTTCGAGCTGACGGTGAAGTCGAGTTGCGTATAAGCATCGAAGCTTTCGAGTTTTGTGTCGCGCTCGGATGGCGGCAGGCTGTTCACGGGTGTCTCGACGAAACGATATTCAAACGATTGAGTGATCGCGATCTTGTCTTTCAGGAGCGGGCCGGTAAACGTTAATCGAGGCGTTGCCGAACCGATGCCACGGATGCTGCCGTCACGATCGCGCAGACGGGGCAGAAAGTTCTGGAAAGACAGGTGGAAACTCTCATAGTTGCTGGTCTTGGTTTCGACCTTGGTAACGGCTCCTGTGAACCTGCCGTACTGGGGGTCGTAGGGGTTGGATATGACTTGGACTGAAGAGACCACGTCTACGGGAAGATTGATCGCAGGACTGCCGGTAACGGGGTCGGTAACGTTCGCACTGTTGACCAACGCGCCGCTCTGCGTATTCCGTGCGCCCTTCAGATTGACGTGTCCATCTGGTCCGCGGACAACACCAGGAACGAGCGGGAGCGAACTCTCAAAACGTTCGTCGACACTCGGAGCGTCGCGCAATGTTTTGTCAGAGATGGTTTCACTTGGGGTCGGACTCTTGCTTTCAGCTTGATCCGCGGTGACCACAACGGAAGTGCGAACCTCCGCTGGTTTCAGTTCGAGGTCGAGTCGAAGTTCATTAGCGTCGACGCGAATGGTTTCGACCGCGTTGAACCCCGTTGATGCTGCCTCTATTGTGCAAGTCCCGTATGGTACTGCCGCGAGTTCATATTCGCCGTTCTCGTCTGTTAGTGTTTCGGATGGCAGCGAGTCCGAAAGCCTAACTGTCGCGCCGGGAACCACGGATTGCTTCCCCGCCGCGTCTCGAACGAAGACCGTTCCGCGCACCGTAGCGCCTTCCGGGTTTGACTCGTGGCTGCTTGCCATCGAACCAAAGCAGCAGACCAGCAATAGCGCGAGGGTGGTTTTTTGGCCCGCCCGCAACAATGTTCTTTGACGAATGCGTCGGAGTCGCTTGCCCCGAAGGAGAGCGGCAATGCCTTTCTGTAGTCGAATGTGATGTCCGGGGTCCATGTTCCCGGTCATTTAGTGCAAGAGTAATTCCAAACGTACGCGCGGACCGGTCAGCACAGGATGCAGTTTGTTTTCAACTAGCTGACGCTAAAGGTGAGGCGGTGAGCGGTGTTGCTCGCTGGGGAGTTAAATCGTTGCCGAGTTGTCGACTGTTTGCGTGAGTCGTGGACGACTCTGGCTAAGCATAGTGAGCGCGGACCGCGCAAAGTCGTTTTGCTAGCTTTGAATTCGACCGAAGCTAGACTTCGGCCATGCCTCAGAGCATCTGAGTGCATCAAGCTTGCCAAACTCGCGGTGATATGTTCCGAGGGTCCGCTGGAGAAGCCATTGGCTATGAAAGAATTGCGCCGATCCGAAACCCGGCCGCACTGCCACAACGATCCCGTCGAGTGTCGAAAAACTGTCGTGACCTAGTCGAGTGTCGAGAATGCGTCAGGACGATGAACGAGATCTCTGAATATGGGACCGAACTGTGCATTGCTTTCCTAGAATGTTTTCGGGAAGCGGTCTTTGGCAGATCAATTGCGGTCTTTCTAGCGTCGAAGGTCAAGCTTGGAGGAACAGCATGGAACCCACCCGTCCGATCCGCAGAGCAGGAATGTGGCGCAACCTCGTGAGTCGATTCGCCAAGCGCCTCGGCTGGGCACAGCAAATGCACAGGAATCTAGGTCAACTTGACTACGAAGAGAGAGTCGCCTCTGAGCCAAGCCGTGGTTTACTCGAATATCTTTACACTGCCATCTCGGACAACGTCCTTGTCATACGCGCAGACGTTCTCGGCTTCCTAGCAGACGAACTCGAGGTCACGATCGAGTCCCGTCGTTTGACCATTGCCGGAAGGCGCATAATCACAGAGCATCGGGATCTCGACAAGATCATTTACCTCGATCAATGTCCCAACCTAATGTTTCGCATCCTGCAGTTGCCTGTGGAGGTTGATCCGGACCGATCGACGGCTACCCTGAGGGGCGGGATTCTCGAAGTTTCGTTGCCGAAGGCATTTCCGCAGCCCAACATGCTGTCCGGAGCGGATACTCAATGGGTTGCATAGAGAATAGAAAAGTGGCGGACGATTGATCGCCCAGTTGGGCCGTTCTATAAGCGCCAGGCCGTTGATGGAGTAGCTGCGATCGAGAACGTATTGCTCCACCGCGAGCGATGCGATTTGCAAGGCATCCTGCTCACGAATCGGCATTCACGGCGCGAATTGTTCATCGCATTCATAAGCTCTTGAGGTCGAAGACTCTCGCTTAACCTCGAACTTCCGCGGTAGCAAGGTGGGCTGAATTCGAAGCCGCAAAAGGCATCTGAGTGAAGGTGGTCCACTTTTCTATGTTCCTTCGAAAGGCTAGCCCTCTTTCGCCCGGATGGCGATCGACGAGAAGCGAATCACCTGGGCGCAGTTGCGCCGTTGCGAGCAATCTTGCGAGCGGGCTGACTAGATTGCGCTCGATCGCGCGCTTCAGGTGGCGCGCTCCGTATCTCTGGTCGGTACCCTCCTCGAGCAAGAACTCCCGTCCTTCCTCCGTTATTTGAAACAAGAAAGGCCGGCCTATTGAATCCGTAACGCGCTCCTGCACGTTCCGCAGTTCGATTTCCAGCACTTTGTCGAGTTCCATGCGCTCCAGTGGATGAAACACCACCACTTTGTCCAACCGGTTCATAAACTCAGGTGAGAACTTTCTCCTTGCCGCTCCGACAGCCGTCTTCTCCACTTTCTGGTTCAATCCTGTTGTTGGTGTGTCCGGCCGAACAAATCCAATGCCTCCCTGCATCAACTCGGTGATTTCTCCCCCGCCGAGGTTTGAGGTGAGGAAGATCACCGTCCGCGATAAATCCACTCGGCGGTTGTCTCCCAACGTCAGCGTGGCCTTGTCGAGAATCCCGAGCAACAGCTGCCATAGAGCGTCACTGGCCTTCTCGATCTCGTCGAACAGCAGAAAGCTGAGTTTCAGCTTGTCTGTGTGACTGGCCGCCAACGCTTCCTGCGTAATCTGCGGATGGGTCTCGCGGTGCCCCAGATATCCGGGAGGCGAGCCAATTAGTTTAGCGATCTCATGGGAGTGCTGGAATTCCGCGCAATCCACTTTAATTATCGCCCGGCTGTTGCCAAACAGGATCTCTGCGGCAGCTTCGACGATGCGTGTCTTGCCGGATCCAGTCGGGCCCAGAAACAATAGATTTCCAACGGGACGGCCTGGAGAATGCAGCCCTGCGCAAAACACCTGATAGAGCTCGACAAGTGCTTCCACGGCCTCCGTCTGTCCCACGATCTTTTGCCGCAGCGCATCTTCAAACTGGCGCGACGTAGCACTTCGCTTTTTCGTGTCCAATTCTTGTGTGAGGGCCGTTTGTGTTGTCGTTGTCATAACATTCCTTTACCACCGTGATCTGAAACAACCAGACACACGATTCTCGTCTGCAGTCTCGCGATATAGAGGACCAATGGGGCCCTGAATTCTCAAGGTGATTAGCGATGGGGTGGTGCTGCTGAGTTCTGCGGAGGGCCATCGCTTCGCGCCCAGCCTAGGGAGCTCATCGAGCTGCGGCGTTGTCGACAAGAAACCGGGTGTAAGTTGCATTTCTGTTCTCTCTCAACAAATCTGTACAGCTACCAAACTCTTCAGATGAGCTTGCTCATGGATCGCAAGAAACTCCGCCAGCACTGCCGTTCCGTTATCCAGGCAATTTCATATGTGAAAGCGCAAGGTACTTCGGCCCATGCTTGTTGATCCCAGTGGGCAAGAACCTTGGTTTCATAACGGACACTGACGCCGCTTTCGGAACACTGTGACATTGGTCTCGATTGCTCAATTGCCATTCGGGTCTCTGTGCTCATTGCCTTATCCCTACTTCGTCTGGAAGGGCAATGCATGTACCAAAAGCAATGAAATTGTAAGTGACTGAAATCAAGCAGCGTTTGGAGAGAGGACCGACTTACCGTGTCGGTATTGTCAGGCAGAAATCGGACAGGACGTCTGAATTCCGACACTCGACGACTTATTCATCGAGGCTTATCTCGTCGCTATCGTATGACGGAAGGATGGGAAGGAGAGTCGCGTCCTTCAGCGGGTGATCTCATCGAGTCCAATCGATGGAATGCTGACACACTCCGACCCGTCGATGCCACATCCAAACCGGCCGCGAGTTGTTCTACCTTGGTGCTTCTCAACTGCTTCCGAGTCCAGTTTCTACGCGTGGCCGATGGCGCGGCTATTGCTCTATCGTTTGCGTGTTTCTGAAGGCAGGAATTCGTGCAAACTAGATTCTGGACCGAGCAAAGGATTCATGAGAGTTGCGCTGCAATTAAAGCCTCGGGAGATTACCCCCGCATCTCAACCCGTCATACGAATGGGTCCCCCGCCGTTGTCCAGCGAACACAACAGGTCCTGCCCAGCTGCCCATTAATCACGCAAACCTCTCCGACTCCAGGGGCTGCCCAGATCGTCACTGGATTGCTCGTGCTTATAGCGGCAGGCTCTACCCTGAAACTCTATATCGTCCAGGAGCTTATCGTCGGCTTGCTCTTGGTGGCCATCACAGTCACGACAGTCTTCACGCTTACGGTTGCATTTGTACTATTCCAGGAAGGCATTCGTCGCACTATCTCTAGAGGGAAGAATGGTTTTGCTTCTCTTGGCAGACTCACACCACACCATAATGGTTCCCAGAATCCGATGGTAGCCGGCGCAGACGAAAGTACTGAACAATGCGGACAGTAACAAGTATGGTCCCACACTTTTTGTTGAACATGACCTGAAGATGCAACCCGGCAAAAAAGATTTGTGACACTCCGCGGCCGCGAGTGGAATCGTAGACTCTTCGAGGCAAGGTAGAGAAAAACTGTTACCGAGCACGTTGAACGCGCACACCTTGGATATTATTCGGGGAGAAGCCCTCAGACCGCAACCCCACGGAGCAAACGTGCTACGTTGCGGTACCTCCAAGCATCACCAGCGACCTTGCGGGTTCCGCCGTATCGATTCACGGCCTCGCTGCTCCAACGACGTCCGGCTTTCAGGTCGAGAATGCACGCAGCGGCTTCGGCTCCGTTGAGAATCACGATTCCCTGCATAGCTCGTACCATGCGCGGGTAGTGCGACAGGATCGCGGGGATGTCATAGCTGCGCAGAAATGCCGAACGTGCTCCGTGTGTTGTCATATCTCCGCCCCTTTCTAGCTCTGGACTGGCCGATGTGTCGGAACACGTAGGAAACTGCATGTGGGGTACCAAATCTCGGCTTTTACCTCGACAAGCGGAATCGCCTGGCTTCTGACGAGATAAGCCAATAGCGACAGGGGTCATCAGTCGATTCTTTGGTGCGCTAGGCTTGACCGACCTTGATTGGTGACCAGACTCTGACAGGTCTGTCTTACCGCTGACGCGCGATTGGTCGCGCCTACGTCTCCGAATCTGCCGAATGATTCTGTTGGTCAGTCCTAACTAACGTACCAAGTAGAAGGCAAGCTGTCTCCTCGGGGGCATCCTGCATCTCCGCCTTCTAGCGGACGTGCACGAGCGTGAGAGACACGTCATCTGTGGGAGGACCGGATCGCCATGCGGCAACATCTTCCAAAATCCGCTGTTTCATTTGCTGAGCAGGCAGAATTGACGCCTTTCTTACGATTTCGCGGACACCTTCGATGCCGAGCATCTCTCCCCTGGCATTGAAGACTTCGGTGATTCCGTCGGTGTAGAAAACAATGCGGTCGTCAGGCTCGAGCGGCACTTCTACACTCGCACTGAGATCCACAGCCTCGGGAACTACACCGACAATCATGCTGCGGGACTCCAGTAGAACAGGATTCTGTCCACCACGCGCGAGCATTGCCGGGGGGTGCCCAGCTCCGGCAAACACCATTTGGCGGCGCTGAACGTCGATCCGTGCCGCAGCCAGGGTGACAAACATTTCCGAGCCAGGTAGGTCCTCGATGAGAAAGCGGTTCAGCTCCGCGAACATGTCGACGAAGGGCATGCCACTGCGCAATTGTACGGTCATATCCGAGTAGATTCGGTTGGCAATCAGAGCTGAACCGATGCCGTGCCCTGAAACGTCGCCGACGAGTAAACTCACGTGCTCGTGAATCTGCGAGTTCACCAGCACGAAGTCCCCGCCGATCCAATGAACTGGATGATAGAAGGAATCGACCGTGATGTTGTCCCAGGAGAGAGATTTCGGCGCGAGGCTGTTCTGGACGAGCACGGCAAGACGCAAATCTGCTTCGATTTCTATCTGCCGTTGCTGCAGCCTATCGTTCGCTGAGCGAAGTTGATCTTCGGCCCGCACTTGTTCTGAGATGTCTGTGAAGGTGATGATTCCAAATTGTGTTCCGGAATTCCGGAGGACCCGTGAACTGACAATGACGGGCAAACGACTACCGTCCTTCCTAGGCAAAACAAAGGCATATCGGTTCTGCCCGGCCTTCAATGCGACATCGCCTTGCTGCATCAGAAACTCCCACTCCTGAGCAGAATACAAGCGAGAAGGTCCAGAGTCTTGCAGGTCCTGTGAACTAAGGCAAGTCATCTCCAGAAACCTCGAGTTTGCAAACAGGATTTCACGGTGGTCGTTCATCACAACGATCCCTTGGTTCAGGACTTCCAACACATTTTCCATCTGGATCAGCCATTCAGGATTTTCTGTCGAGGCGGCATTCCTCCAAATCGCTGGCTGGCGCTCCTGGAGGTGGGGGAGTGGATGAAGTGGCTCTACCATGACAACGCACCTTTAGGCGAAAGAATCACTGCAGTGGTGAGAATGGTTTGCAGCATGCGATTGTAATCCGTTCTAACTCGCAATCTAAATGACCCTGTCGTTCTCTGAGAGCGCCTCGACGTCTCAGCTTGCCACTCACCCTAACACTCACAAGCAAGCGGGCGGCCAATCTGGGCACACAGCAATGGCAGAATCAAATGATTACGGGGGCAAAAACGTGCACTTTATTCCGTAATTCGAGATTCTGCAGATTGCTGCCGTGCCAAAGGCGTACTTGCCATGGCTGTAACTCCGAATGAGGCCTTTTGAGCGTCTTTCGCGTCGCGTGTCGAAGCGTCAGCAATCGGACGAATCGACAGTCGGTTCAGACGTGCTGGCGCCTTCTCGCTCTGTGCTCGCCCCTATGATCGGCCGTTCTTTCAGTTATTTACGCAGAGAAGATCTTTGGCAGTCGCGTTGCGTAACTGACTTGCGTCGCTTGTTCAATTCGCTCTCGTGGCGACAGAAATGAGGTGAAATGCCATGCTCAGTGAAACGATCCACCGGGCCCGCGCAAGCTCTAAGCGCAGCAGAGCGCGCTATTGGCTGATTTATCCAACCAAAGCACACGTACGGATCATTGGAGACCTTGAAGCCGACATCCCCTTCGCGTTCCATGCAGGCAACGCCTCGCTTCCGGCAGGCAAGTACCGAATCCACGGTCTGCTTAATTCCAATCTGACCGTGATGGAAATCACCAGCGCGAACGGGTCGATATCCGCTCTCTTCCAAGTCCAAGACGCAGAAGCTGACACATCACCGGCCCAGAGCGAATTGATCTTCAGCAAATACGGGAATCGCCATTTTCTTGCGAAGCTGTTTGCGGAAGGCAGCTCCAAGGGTAGCCAGGTGCTCGAGTCCCGCTACGGAAATAGGATCAGTGAACAGGCAATGGAAGGTCAGGAACACGTGCCAGCACACCGCCGAACGCAACAAGAGAATCACTAGAGGAATCTGCGGCCGTAGTTGGAATGCAACTGCATCGCTCCGTTGAACGTTCACAGAAAGAAAGAAGGGGTCATGACAGTTCGCGCGGCCGCGTTTGTTGTGAGTGCGAAGTTGTGCTAGCAGGCCCATTCGCGGGAACAAGTCAAGGCGAAAGATCCCTTGGATGTTTAATATCCGGCCGGAACTTGCGCGGCCAGTTGCGACAATCCTACAAACACAGGCGTTGCAAGAGCAGAACAATCACAATGCGATTTGCCCGCGGAGGCGATCTATGAAGATCTTGCAGAAGAGCTTGGCGTTATTTATTTCTTGTTCGCTATCAGCCGTGTTCCCGGGAAAGGTCGGGCAAGGAGCCTCCATACCATTTGACGGATACTATGTCCGCCGCGTAAGCCCCGACACCGAAGTAACGGATGGCAACGTAGTTTTCGTGGCCTATCCTGCCGAGTATCGTTCCTCGGGCGTGATGACGTTCATCATCACCGCAGAATGACGTGGTCTTTGAAAAGGAGCTCGGCCCGGAAACGGCAACACTGGCGAAGGCCATCGGCAAAGGTACGCCGGATTTGAGCTGGCAACTCGTCGAATGAACTAGGGATCAGGGGCCCGATCCCCGCAAACTCAGCGCTGAGATTTGTGAATTCAACTAAGACTCCACAGGCAGGCGCATTAGTAAGGCTCGGATCATCGGTGTTAGTCAGAATGGAATGACCGGCTCCGATTCGCGGTCGTGGGTTATGCTGCGAATCGGAAGACAAGCAGTACAGAGCCACAAGCGGAGGAGCCGGTCGATGAAAAGCATAAAATTTGTTGGTTTGGATGTCCATGCCGAAACGATTGCGGTGGCGGTTGCCGAGCAGGACGGGGAAGTAAGATCGCTCGGTGTTATTTCGAATCGGGAGGAGTCGATTCGCAAGCTAATCAAGAAACTGGGGCCCGTGGAGCAACTGCGGTTCTGTTATGAAGCGGGCCCAACGGGGTATGTCGTGTACTGGCAGTTGACGGCCCTGGGAGCGAAGTGCGAGGTGGTGGCACCCACGCTGGTGCCGGTGAAATCGGGGGACCGGGTGAAGACCGATCGGCGCGATGCGCTGAAGCTGGCGCGGAATTATCGGGCCGGAGAGTTGACCGCGGTGTGGGTGCCAGATGCGGCCCATGAGGCGTTACGAGACCTGGTGCGAGCCCGAGAGGCAGCTAAGAAAGACCAGTTACGGGCGAAACATCGCCTGAGCAAGTTCCCGTTGCGGCATGGCCGGCGGCCGCCAACGGGGGTAAAGCTCTGGACCTTGAACTACCTAGCGTGGATGAAAAAAGAAGTCCGGTTCGAGCAGCCGGCGCAAGAAGCCACCTTGCTGGACTACCTACATGAGGTGGAGCACGCGGAAGCGCGCATCGACCGGTTGGACCTGGCGATCGAAGAAGCAGTGAAGTCGACACCACCGAAGATGCGCGCCGTAATCGAGGCATTGCAAGCGCTGCGGGGAATTGCTCAGGTAGCAGCCGTGACGATCGTGGCGGAACTGGGAGAAATATCGCGATTTCCAGGAGCTCGGCAGTTGATGGGCTACGGGGGAATCGTAGCGAGCGAACATTCCAGTGGAGAAAGTACCCGGCGAGGAGGCATCACCAAAACGGGAAATGCACACCTACGGCGCGTGGTTGTGGAGGCAGCCTGGGCATCCCGTCACCGACCAAACGTAGGAGGAGCTTTACGCAAGCGGCAAGAGTTGGTCAGCGAAGAAGTCCGAGAGATCGCCTGGAAAGCGCAGCATCGGTTGCACACGCGTTATCGGAAGCTGACGGCACGGGGCAAGAACAAAGGGAAGGTTGTAACTGCGATCGGACGCGAGCTATTGGGTTTTATCTGGGCCATTGGGGTAAAAGTAGAGACTGCGCAGAAGGAGACCGAACGACGCGCGGCATGAGGTGAGTTTTTACTGCAGCAAGAATCTTCTAGGAGGCAGCGTGAGTAGCGGTCGAGAGGCGCATGGAAAGGAGAATCCTCGAAAGCCCTATGCGGTAGGTCTGCGGACTGAACCCGCGTCGTTAGTCCGAGGTAGCTCCCGACGGATCACGATTATGCGGTTTCGACCCGCGAATATCAGAGTGATCAACCGTCGCAATAGCCGCCTCGACCGCGACTTGCGCTGCCTTCTAAAGGAGAAGCGAAAAACAGAAGCAGAAAATCATGGTAGTACTTGACTGGTCATTCCATATTAGGGCAATGTTGCTCGTTGCTGGAAGTTGATTGCGGACGAAAGTTGAGGCAGGCTCGCCGGCGGCGGTAGGTCATCAAAATGATCGTCGTCCTAGGCGACTGAGGGGTCACACTTTCTGCCGTCTTGGTTCCCAAGTGGTGGGTGCCAGCGATGTAACCGACGATCCTACCAGCGAATACATTCTTCGAAATATGCGTGACTCAGAGGCATTGTCGCGCCCACGCGACGGTCCACACCTGTCACTAGCGTGACACTCGACACTCGCTTCCGCCGACATGTAAATTCTCGCGCGCATAAGTCTTTGATGTCATGCGCTCACGAGTCAGCAACGCCTTCGTACATTGGCACCTTGCTTGCTGTTCAATCTGCGGAGCTAACGAGGCATTAGAGGAGCTTACGATGGCAACCGCAGGCTTCATTTCATCGAATTGGACAAGCGGCGGTATCGCTTCGTCCGCCGATCCCGGCGTGGTGAGTGACGAGACGCTCGTGGCAGCCGCCCAGGATGGTGATGCAAGCGCATTTGATGAGCTTTGCAAACGTCACACCCAAAGGATTTTTCGCATGACGCATCGCATTATGCGAAATCGCGAGGATGCCGAGGACGCGGCTCAGGAATGCTTCCTTAACGCATTCATTCACCTGCGGAGTTTTGACGGAAGGGCGCGATTCTCGACCTGGTTGACACGCATCGCCATGAATGCCGCACTGATGAAGCTGCGCAAGAGTCGCGGTTTGCGGGAAGTTTCAACAGAAGAGCTTGTCGAGACAAGCGAACTCCGGCCGGAGCACCGACTGGCCGACGCATCGCCGAACCCGGAAGAGCGCTATGCAAAGAGCGAGGGGGCAGCAATCTTGAGAAACGCAATCGCCAGGTTACGGCCCGGAATCCGGAAGGCCGTCGAGGTTAAACTGCAGGACTGTTCTTTGGATGAAACAGCGGAAATTCTCGGGATCTCGGTCACAGCGGTAAAAGCGCGGCTGTTTCACGCGAGAGCGGCGCTGCGTCAAGAGTCGCGATTGCACCTCGCGGTTCGGGCGATTTGGACAAATGCCGAACCGGGTTTAGAGCTAGGTACGCAAGTGTAGCGGCGCCGAGAAGGTGGAGCACAAAGGGAAAGGTCTTATCGCTGTGTCCATGCGTACCTGAAGTTGACATTCAGGCAGTAGGAGTTCTCCAGAGAAGGCTCAATCCTGAAACGACTTTCCATCTTCGACTGGTATCGCGTACTACGAATACACCATCGCTTCACGATATTCGGCGCGATTCGTGGCGCCCTGTGGCTGGCCCGTTAGTCCGGAGTTCCGGCAAAGTCTTCGGTGTGTGAAAGGCTCCGAGCGGTTTCTAGTGAAGTTGTATTATGGACGTGAGCTCGTCGGCGCGGAAGACATAACCGTTGTCCGTGAAGATAGGTGAAACAGGAAGACAATGCCGTAATCGGGACCGGTTACCGGGTTTTTTATCCGAACATCACACTCTCGGCCACCGTCGGGTTCGAAAGTTCCGCAGTCAGCAATTGGGTTTCTTGGCCAAGCCGCTTCTTCTCGACTGGCCCTTCAGTCTCGCAGGCGATTTTTAATAGCGGTCTTTACCGTGCAGAGCTTCATCAGTCCGTGGCTGGGTACAATTCCGCGCCGAGATGTGCCGAACGAGTGAAATCCGACCGCTTTGGGTTCCAACCACGTGTACAATAACCGCCCATGGCTAGTTCACGTTCCTTGCGTTACGGCTTATTGGCAGTCTGCGTTGTGATTGCGATCGGGCTGGCGCTGGCATTCCAATATTGGCCCGGGCCCTTGAAATCAGCCCCCCAGATTCGTGCGATCGTTGTCCTGCCTCTGCGCAATTTATCCGGCGATGCAACCCAGCAATACCTGGCCGATGGAATGACCGAGAAATTGATTTCCGATCTCGGTCAGATTTCAGCCCTGCGGGTAATTTCCAGAACCACTTCCATGAGTCTCAGAGGTAGTAACAAGAAACTTCCTGAGATCGCCCGTGAACTGGGCGTAGACGGAGTTGTAGACGGATCTTTGGTGCGCCAAGGCAACGAGATACGCGTAACTGCCCAGTTGACCGATGCCAGAACCGGTCGGCACATCTGGAGACACGATTATGTTCGTAACCTGGCCACTGCTCTCGGCCTGCAGAGCGAGGTGGCTCGAGAAATCGCCGAGGAAATTAGGATCAACGTGACGCCGCAAGAGCAGGCGCGGCTTACTCCGGCTCAACAGATCAACCTCGAAGCCCAAGACCTCTACTTGCAGGGCATATATTTTCTGAACCGGGGCGGCTCCGACCGGGAGACAATCGGCTACTTCGAGAAAGCAATCGAAAAAGATCCTTCCTTCGCGCTGGCGTACGCTGGATTGGCAGCTAACTACAACGCTCTGGGTCAGTCGGGAGCGCTTAACTATCTTGAAGCCTACGCAAAGGCCAAAACCGCCGCGAAGAAAGCGATTGAGGTTGATGACGATCTAGCTGACGGGCACGCCGCGCTGGCCAACGATCTGATTGATTTAGATTGGGACTGGACGGCCGCTGGAAACGAGTTTCGCCGGGCGCTTGAACTCAACCCGAATTCTGGTCCTGTGCATTCCGGCTATGCCCTTTACCTCGCAAGGCTGGGCAAATCGACTGAAGCTATGGCCGAGGCGGAAAGAGGCTTGCAACTCGATCCTATATCGCTGGTCGCGCATCACGTGGTGGCATATTGCTACTACAGTGCCCGCCAATATGACAGGGCACTTGACCAGCTTCGTAAGGCTTACGAGTTGAACCTGGTTTCCCCGAATAGCTGGATCCATTGGACCCTCGGGATCATCTATCGGGATCAGGGCAAATACGAGAAAGCCATCGAGCAGTTTCGGATACTCGGCGATTTGCCTCATGTCTTGGGCCACATGGGCAATGCCTACGCCAGAGCAGGTCAACGAGCAGAGGCGAGCGAGACCATTTTCAAGTTAAAGGACTGCTTGCAGAAAAATGGAGTAGGTGCCTACGAGATCGCTCTGGTCTACGCAGGGCTCGGCAACAAAGACGAAGCTTTCGCCTGGTTGGAAAAGTCGTACAAGGTGCGCGACAAGGGACTTACCTACCTCAAGTTGGACCCCTGCATGGATCCTTTGCGTTCTGACCCTCGCTTCCAGAACCTGCTGCGCCGCGTGGGGCTCGCCAGCTAAGCGTGCGGCTGACCTCGCGTCTGGTCCGGCCCCGAAACACGCCGCTGCGAGCCGAACCGTTCTCTTTGTTTGACCAAACGGAGGTCCGCGTGCAACGAGTACAGCCGTTGTCGCATCGCCGGCGCCCAGGCCTTGCCTCACAGTGTAGACACAATGATAATCTCTTGCCACCAGGCGATCGACGTCCAGGGAGCTGACAATGTGTCGTTTCACTGAGGCAGTACGCCAGATGCGGAACCGAATGCTTGAACGGCTTTTCGTCAAAAGGCGTCTGTTAAGCATCGCCGGCGTTGCTATTCTCGCGGCGGTCATAGGGCAAGCATGCAATAAGCCGCATCAGCCGGCCTCCCCCATGACCATTACCTTAATCGATCAGGGCTGGCCGGATCCGGAATCGCGCCGCCACCGAAACGAAGAGCTCCGCCGATTCACAAATGAAACCGGAATTCGAGTTGAACTTCTGCCAGCACCTGAAAACGCAGTGGAGCAACTGGAAGTCTGGAGCACGATGCTGGACAGGCACGCCCCGGTGCCGGATGTATTCGCGGTGGATGTGATCTGGCCGGCCATTCTCGGAGACCAATTCCTCGATCTCAAGCCCTACGTGCCTGCCCAAGAGATTGCCGACCATTTCCCAGGGACAATCACCAATTTCACTGTGCATGGCAGGTTGGTGGCGCTGCCATACGATCTGGATACAGGTCTCTTGTATTATCGAACCGATCTTTTGCGGAAATATGGTTACAGTGCTCCACCGAAAACCTGGGAGGAACTTGAGAAAGCGGCCGCTCGCATTCAGGCCGCCGAGCGTGCCCAAGGACAAACGAACCTCTGGGGTTTTGTCTGGCAAGGCGCCGCCTCGGAGGCTCTGACCTGTAACGCCCTCGAATGGCAGGTGTCCGAGGGGGGTGGCACTATCATCGAGAATGGTGCCGTCACGGTGAACAATCCTCAGACCGTTCGGGCATGGAAAAGAGCGGCGAGGTGGCCGGGTTCCATTTCGCCGCCCGGCGTGGTTGCCTACAGAGAATGGGATGCGCTCAACCTCTGGAAAGCGGGACAGGCGGTTTTCATGCGGAATTGGTCAAATGCTTACATGGTGAGCAGTGAAAAAGATTCGCCGGTAAGAGGCAAGTTCGCCATGTGCCCCCTGCCCAAGGGCCGAGCAAGGATAAGCGGCACTCTGGGCGGGAACGGTTACGCGGTTTCCCGGTATTCGCTCCATCCACGCGAGGCAGTGCAGTTGGTTCGTTTCCTGTGCGGACACGATGAGCAGTTCAGAAGAAGCCAGAATCCGGTCGAGCCTTCGACTATACCTGAGCTGTACACCAATCCTTCCGTTCTGGCCGCAAACCCTTACTTTTCAGACGTTTTGCGAGTCTATGAACAAGGCATTACTTTGCGGCCGTCTAGCGCAACAGGTAAAACGTATCCTGATGTCTCTCGCGCCTACTTTGAAGCGGTGCATGCGGTGCTCACTCGCAGAAAGACGGCCGAAACAGCCGCGGCCGAACTGCAGAAAGCACTTACCCAAATCACCAGCCTCGGCACAACGACGACCGTCGCGGACGAAGAAAGCAGGGTCTCGAGAGAGTCGGCCGGCCAGCCGTGAGATTCAAGTGGTGTATTGTGTGTAACTGAGCGGAGAACCGCGAGAGCAGCAATATGGCACAGAGTGGCGGCGTGACCGGATCGCGAATAAAAGTCGGGCGAAGGTTGTTTAGCGGGCAACGGAGCATTGGAACACGTCTAACTCTGTGTTTTGTTGCAATCGCCCTACTAATGCTAGCGGCCAATCTTGTCGCTGTGTGGCAGTTCCGTCGAACCGCCGCTTCGAGCGAGCGTCTAAACCGAGCCGACCAGATATCCCTTGCTGCTGTACTCGTACACCTCGACGTCGACACGCTGAAGAACAGGTTGGCGGCGCTTGCTGACACTTACGACGGCCCAGGATTCGCAAGTGAGGCTGCTTCTCTCCGACGAAAAGTCCTAGCGGATGTCATTCATGCTCGGCAGTTATTTGCGGCCTCCACTGATATCGAATCCGATCCACTGATCCTGAGCACATTGGAGACGTTGCAGGTGACTCTCCCCTCTCAGGTAGATAGTGTGACGGAACTGGCGGCGGCGGACGACTGGCAAGCCGTACGTCTTCGCTTAGCCGACCAGGTGCAAGGTCTCATGGACTTGAGCTCATTGCTGGTGGAAAGAGTTGACCGGGTCGTTTCACAGCAGCGAGCGGAGGCCATCCAGAACGCTGAGCGGGCACGCCAGCAACTGTTCGTCGTTCTTCCCGCCACGGCTGTTTTGACAATGCTGTTGGCAGTTCTGCTCGGATGGCGGGTCACTCGAACCATTACCGAACCGCTTTCGCAACTGTCCGCAGGCGCTCGAGCCCTGGCGCATGGCGAGTTTCAGCATGAAGTCACGGTTACTGGCGAAGATGAACTGGCGACGCTCGGAAATGCATTCAATTATGCCGCCCGACGGCTCCATGAACTCTATGACGGGTTGCGCGACAGCGAGGAGCGATGGAGAGCGGCTTTTCAGAGCAACCCGACGATGTACTTCATCGTGGATGCCGCGGGAACCATCGTTTCCGCGAACAACTTCGGCGCGGAGCAATTGGGTTATGGCCTTGACGAATTGATCGGGCGGCCTGTGCTGGATGTTTTTTATGAAGCCGATCGGGAGGCGGTCCAGAATCAAGCGAATTCCTGCCTCGAGCAGCCCGGGCGGACCTTGAGATGGGAGGCCAGGAAGATCCGTAAAGATGGCACGATGCTTTGGGTCAGGGAGACCGCCAATGCCGTCTCCCTGATGAATCGCCCCGTGCTGCTGGTCGTATGCGAGGACATTACGGAACAGAAGCGCGCCGAAGAAGCTGCACACAGGAGTGAAAAGGAGCTTCGAGACGTCATCGAAACCATTCCGGCCATAGTATGGAGAGCGTTGCCCGACGGCACTCTCGATTTCATCAATCAGCGTTGGCGCGAGTTCACAGGTTTACCTCTGCAGGATGCATTGGGGTGGAATTGGGAAGTCGTCGTGCATCCCGATGACCGCGTCAGGTTCGCCGCCGATTGGCACGCGGCGCTGGCGAATGGCCATTCGATGGAGAGTGAAATTCGGCTCCGGCGGGCGGATGGAGAGTACTGCTGGCGGTTCGTCCGCAACGTGCCGCTGCGGGACGAACTAGGGAAGATCGTCAAATGGTATGGAACCAGTATTGACATCGAGGAACGCAAGCGCGCCGAGCAAGCTCTAATCCGAAGTGAATCTTATCTGGCCGAAGCCCAGAGGCTAAGCCGAACGGGCAGTTTCGCTTACAACCCCGGGAGTCGGAAAACGCTCTACTGGTCGGAGGAAGTGTTCCGAATTTTTGGATTGAATCCCCAGGACGGCATCCCGGATTATGACGAGACTCGTCGACTTGTGCATCCCGACGATCTGAATAGGGTTTCCGAAGAGTGTCTACGGGGATTTCTTGGGAAAGTTGAATTCTCGCAAGAATACAGGATTCAATTGCAAAATGGGACTGTCAAGCACCTACAAGTGGTTTGGCATCCTGTCCTCGATAGCGCTGGAGAACTCGTTGAATACATTGGTACGGCGGCAGATACAACCAAACGCCAGAAGGCCGAACAGAAATTCCGGGGGCTGCTGGAATCGGCGCCCGACGCAATAGCGGTCGTGAATCCCGAGGGCGTAATTGTTTTGGTCAATGCGCAACTGGAGAAGCTGTTTGGCTATCAACGACCAGAGGTACTGGGAAAGAAAATCGAGATGTTGGTGCCGCAACGGTTCCGGAGTAAACATCCTGAACACCGCGGCACTTATTCTGCCGACCCCCGCACGCGACCAATGGGGTCTGGGCTGGAGCTGTACGGCCTGCATAAGGATGGCCGCGAGTTTCCGGTGGAGATCAGCCTCAGCCCGCTGGAGACCGAGGAGGGTGTGCTAGTTTCCAGCACCATTCGCGATATCACCGAGCGCAAACGGGCGGAAGAAAAGATTCGACAGAGCGAAGCGGAGCTTCGACAGCTCATCGATGTGATTCCCCAGCAAGTCTTCGTTTTCGACGCGGATTGGAGTCCGCTTTTTGCCAACCAACGAGAACGGGAATACACCGGACTTTCTCTGGAACAGCTTCAGTCAAGAGAAGTTTTTGTCAGTAAAATTCATCCCGAAGATCTGAAAAAGTTGGAGGTCCTCCGTGAGCGCGCGCGTTTGGAGGCTGCCCCATTTGAGTTAGAGGCGCGAATCAAGGAAAAAGACGGGCAGTATCGCTGGTTTCTGATCCGAGACAATCCGCTTCGGGATGAATCGGGACGAGTCCTTCGGTGGTACGGTACCCGCACCAACATTGAGGGCCGAAAGCAGGCCGAAGAGGCTCTGCGGCGCAGCGAAGCTTATCTGGAGGAAGCACAGAGGCTAACCCTGACGGGAAGTTGGGCCTATAAACCTCATGGAGGTCCTGCCTACTGGTCGGAGGAAAATTTCCGAATCTGGGGATTTGATCCGCGGCCGGGCGCTCCCGATGTCGAAATGGTGCGACAACGGATACATCCAGAGGATCGCGACAAGGCCACGAAATATGCCGAGGCTGCGGTGCGAGCAAAAAGAGATTTCGCTCAGGAGTTCAGAATCCTGCTACCCGACGGAACCGTTAAACATCTCGAGGCAATCGGCCATGTTGTGTGTACCGAGCGCGGAGAGCCTATTGAGGTGATCGGTACACACGTCGATGTGACAGAACGCAAACGGGCCGAGAAAGAACGTGAAAGGGTGCGCCAGCTCGAAGCGGATCTCGCGCATATGAGCCGGGTCAGCACGATGGGAGAGTTGGCGGTCTCTCTGGCTCATGAAATCAAGCAGCCCATTGCCGCGGCTGTAACCAACGCCGAGGCGTGCTTACGATTGCTCGAGCGCAACGAGCCTGATCTTGCAGAAGTCTGCGATGCTGCCTCGGGAATGGCTGGTTGCGCGAGGCGTGCGGCTGAAATCATCGACCGTGTCCGCGCACTGTTCGCGAAGAATGCTACGCAGTATGAAGAAGTTGATGTAAATGAAGTCATTCGCGACATCGTTGTTCTGCTGCAGAATGAGGCAAGACAGCATTCCGTTGCTGTCCACATAGTGCTCGCAGAGAATTCCCCAAGAGTTATGGGCGATCACGTGCAATTGCAGCAAGTCGTGATGAACCTTATGCTTAATAGCATTGAGGCCATGCGGGACGCTCCGGGTGAACTTAACATTACGTCCCAGCTGACCGAGGATGGTCGCGTGTTGGTCTCCGTCCGTGACACTGGGATAGGGTTCCCTCCTGAGAAGGCGGATAAGATGTTCGACGCATTTTTCACCACTAAGCCGCAAGGTACCGGCATGGGCTTGGCGATCAGCCGTTCTATCATCGAATCACACGGCGGCCGTCTCTGGGCCGAGGCCAATTCTGGACGCGGAGCTACATTTCGATTTGCGCTGCCGCACCAAACGCCAGAGGGCGCATGAGTTCCCCGACTGAGCGAACCGTGTTCATTATTGATGATGATCCCGATATACGCGCGTCGATGCGGCGCCTGCTGAAAACGGTCGGTCTGCAAGCGGAGTTGTTCGCGACCGCGCAGGATTTTCTGCGGCGAGAGATGCCAAAGGGTCCCAGCTGCCTGGTGTTGGATATGCGACTTCCTGGAATGAGTGGACTCGAGGTCCAGCGCAACTTAATCGAGGCGGGCATGAGCATTCCTATTATCTTCATAACGGCTCACGGCGACATCCCTATGACAGTGAAGGCCATGAAATCAGGCGCTGTGGAGTTTCTTACCAAACCATTCCGGGATCAGGACCTTCTAGATGCCATTGAGCAAGCTCTTCACCGCGACCAGGTAGCACGGCAGCAGCACAATGAGATTGCAGTATTGCAGGAAAGGTACAGAAGTCTAACCGCGCGCGAGCGGGAGGTGATGGGACTTCTGGTTTCCGGCATGCAGACAAAGCAGATCGCCTCGAAACTCGGCACGAGTGAAATCACTGCGGCAGTCCATCGCGGACATGTAATGCATAAAATGCAGGCGGGTTCTCCGGCCGAATTGGGCCGAATGGCGGAGAAATTGAGGCTTCCTGCTGACCGCCTCTCCTGACCAACACGAATCAGGGGTCGTCCAGTGGTTCCTTGCGTTTGGCTGCCCCTTATATCTATATATAAGCCGTTTATAAGAAATGGCAATTGTCTCGATCCAGCGGACGAGATAGTTTATTCTCAATCATGATCACCGAAGCGAAAACAAAGCTAATCGCTGTTGTCGATGACGACGAATTGGTCCGGGTCGCGTTGCAACGGCTGCTGAAAACATCTGGGTTTGCGGTAGCGTCGTTTGCATCGGCGGAGGATTTTCTGAAGTCCAGCCAACTTCGAGAGGTTGAGTGCCTCATCGCGGATATCCGTATGCCGGGCATGTCCGGGCTGGATCTTCAAGCAACACTCCAGGCGGAGAGTAGTGCAATTCCGATCATCTTCATCACAGCTCACGGGGACGAAAAAATGCGCCTTCAGGCAATGAGAGCTGGGGCAGTAGGGTTTTTGGCTAAGCCGTTTGACAGTGGCATTCTGCTTGATCGCGTTCGATCGGCTTTGGAGGCGTGAGTAGTAGCAACGACCTGATGTGACAGGTCCGTGGGAGGCACGTTGTGGGAAGCTTCGAAAATGGCTGTGGTCGGGCCCACGACGATAGGGGGCCCCAATTTCAACAAATCGTGGGTAGGAGTCCGGCTCTCGAAGCGGTGCTCCAACAGGTTGAGCGTGTCGCGCCGACCGCCTCTTCGGTGTTGATTCAGGGAGAAACCGGCACCGGAAAAGAGCTGATCGCGCAAGCGATTCACAACCTCAGCGCCAGATATGGCCGCCCCTTCATTAAACTGAACTGTGCCGCCATTCCTTTCGACTTGCTCGAGAGTGAGCTCTTTGGCCATGAGCGAGGGGCCTTCACCGGAGCGATAGCACAAAAAATCGGTCGATTCGAATTGGCCGACAAAGGCACGCTGTTTCTGGACGAAGTCGGGGACATACCCATAGCCTTGCAACCAAAGCTGCTCCGGGTCCTGCAAGAACAGGAATTCGAGCGTCTGGGTAGCGGCCGGACCCATCATGTAGATGTCCGTCTTGTTGCAGCGACTCATCGTGACCTCGCGGAGATGGCGAAGCGGAATGAATTTCGCAGCGATCTTTATTATCGTCTCAATGTGTTTCCGATTGTGTTGCCGGCTTTGCGCGACCGCCGTCAAGATATTGCAATGTTGGTCCAGCATTTCGTTGATGTTTTTTCTCGCCGCATGGGGAAGAAGATCGAGCACATTCCGGAGCAGACCTTGGACGCTTTCAAGTCTTATTTGTGGCCCGGAAACATTCGTGAGCTTCAGAACATGATCGAACGCGCCGTAATCCTGGCGGATGACGGAGTGCTTCCGAACCCGCTGCCACCAACGCGGATCGAGCCCGTTGTTTCTTCTCCTGTGCGAACCACCCTTAGGGACTCCGAACGCAGCTTGATTTTGGAAGCCTTAGAGATGAGTAGCTGGGTGATTGGTGGACCGAGCGGAGCAGCCGCAAGGCTCGGCCTAAAACGCACTACATTAATCGGCAGAATGAAGAAGAACGGAATCTGCCGAACCTCAAAGGAGCTTGATAGAGTTCGCGTCTTCGACGCGAGTTCTACTACCCAATTCTCTGAAACGCCTTATTTGCAGTCCAAAGTCCCCGCGGGATCCAGCAGCTAAGGCCGCAAACCATTTCCCCAGGAGACCCCCTTCAAAATCGTGCGAGCACTTGCAGCACAAATACTAAAGGAAGATAGATCACGGAAACCAGGAGCAGTCGACGAGCCGCCACATTCGATCGGAGAACGGCGAGTCTCGCGGCGAAATAAAGGAAACCCAGACTCAGCGACAGCGTTCCAACCGTAAGCACGGGACTGGCGTGCCGCAAGACCAGCGGCGCAACTGACACCGCCAGTAATGCGAGGGTTGGGATCACGGCTTGCCATCCTATGAACTTGGCCTTGTGTCTTCCTTCCGGCAGAACTGCGTAGCCAGATCGCGCGTAGTCCTCACGGTACATCCAGGCGATCGCCATAAAATGCGGGAATTGCCAGAGGTAAAGAATGGCGTAAAGAAGCCACGCGGTTGAGTCGAGCTTTCCGTTCGCAGCGACGTATCCGATCAACACCGGCATGGCGCCGGGAAGTGCTCCCGCCAGTGTGCACAAGGGTGTCCTACGTTTGAGCGGAGTGTAGACGAACAGATAACCAACGAGCGTCAACACGGCGAGGAGGCCCGCTGCTGGTCGCGCGGCCAGAGCCAGGTAAAAGATTCCCGTAAGGGACAAAACCGTACCAAAAACGAGCGCATGAATGGGTTCGATTCGGCCAGCGGCAATCGGTCGGCGAGCGGTGCGCCGCATTCGCGCGTCGAACTGTCGCTCGATCAGCTGATTCAGTGTACCGGCGCCGCTCGCCACCAAAACTGTGGCGAGAACCGTGTGTAGGAGCGTCCACGGAAACCACGTGCGTGGCTCGCCGCAGCCAA